>JGI24136J36422_10000009_pt1 | contig 76812 bp, 66 predicted proteins | sample BarGraNGADG00212_2_FD_36422 | JGI IMG/M metagenome (IMG submission 36422)
AGAGATAACCTTGCCGGTTTTATGATCACTTATCCTTCAACTCATGGTGTATTTGAAGCTGCAGTTAAAGATATGTCAGATATTATCCATGCAAACGGAGGCCTTGTTTATATGGACGGAGCAAATATGAATGCACAGGTAGGACTTACAAATCCCGGCCATATTTGTGCAGATGTCTGCCATCTGAACCTTCACAAGACTTTTGCCATTCCCCATGGAGGCGGTGGGCCCGGTATGGGTCCGATTCTTGTAAATGACAAACTTGCTGAGTTCCTTCCTTCCCATCATTTTGCAAATACTGGTGGAAGTCATGGTACCAGTGCAGTCGCAGGAGCTCCTTTTGGAAGCGGACATATACTTACAATCTCACATGCATACGTAATGATGATGGGTTCCTTCGGATTAACGCAGGCTACAAAATATGCCATACTAAATGCTAATTATATTGCAGCCTCNNTAAAAGGATGGTTTAATACTTTATATACCGGTTCAGAGGGATTTGTAGCCCACGAGATGATACTCGATTGCAGGAATTTTAAAACAGAAGCAGGCATCACTGAAGCAGATATTGCTAAAAGATTGATGGATTATGGATTCCATGCACCCACNCTNTCATTTCCGGTTCATGGTACCCTCATGGTGGAACCTACTGAATCAGAATCNCTTCAGGAGCTNGATAAATTTATATCCGCCTTGAAATCTATATGGAATGAGATCGAGGAAATTAAGACAGGTAAAGCAGATAAAGAGGATAATGTTTTACATAACGCACCGCATACAGTTAAAGTTGTCGCAGCAAATGATTGGAATCATACATACGATCGCCAGAAAGCTGCCTTTCCGATTGATTGGGTCGCTGAGAACAAATTCTGGCCTTCAGTCGGGCGTATCGACGATGGTTATGGTGATCGCAATCTGGTTTGTATATGCGATCCGATTGATTTAAAAAGGCAGGAGACACTTAAGAAATGAAGAAGTTCATATTAATTATCACTCCCTTTATCTTAGTTTTAAGCTTTTGTGGAACAGGTGGCTCCAAACAACAAACGGTCAAATCTGATTCTTCAATGGAAAAAACCTATCAGGTAAAATTGATTACTGTTGATCCGGGCCATTTTCATGCTGCACTGGTCCAGAAAGTTATGTATGATCAGGTTTCTCCCGAAGTGCATGTTTATGCTCCGGAGGGGCCTGATTATCTCCAGCATCTCGATAGGATCAAATCGTATAATAGCAGACCGGTGAATCCAACCAGCTGGAATGAGAAGGTATATGTTGGTCCCGATTTTTTCGAAAAGATGATATCCGATAGAGCTGGCAATGCAGTAGTGTTATCGGGGAATAACATGAAAAAAGCAGAATATATTACGAAATCTATCAATGCAGGTCTTAATGTGCTGGCAGATAAGCCTATGATAATTAGTCCGGAGGATTTTCCTGCTTTGGAAGCTGCTTTCGCGACAGCAAAAGTGAAAGGAGTTCTTTTATATGATATAATGACTGAGAGATATGAGGTGACAACAATTCTTCAGAAACTTCTTTCACAAAAAGCTGAAGTCTTTGGCAATATGACAACAGGGAGTAAAGAAGAACCCGCTGTAACCAAAGTGAGTGTTCATCACTTTTCAAAGATTGTTTCCGGAAGTCCTTTACTTCGTCCTGCCTGGTTTTTCGATGTTCATCAACAGNGGGAGGGCATTGTTGATGTGACAACACATCTGGTTGACCTTGTTCAGTGGGAATGTTTCCCGGAACAAATTCTGAATCCTTCAGACATAACTATGATAAGTGCAAAGAGATGGCCAACTCTTATCTCAAAAGAAGAGTTTAAGGGTGTGACCGGCTTTGAAAATTTTCCCGATTATCTGCTAAACGATACCAAAGACGGAAAGTTGAGTGTTTTTGCAAACGGAGAGATTATTTATAAGATAAAAGGTGTTTATGCAAAAGTTTCTGTTGAATGGAAATACCAGGCTCCTCAGGGCGGAGGCGATACTCACTACTCTGTAATGCACGGAACAAAATGCGATCTGATCATTAGGCAGGGTTCGGGTGAAAAATTTCTACCCACGTTGTATATCGAAAATATTAAAGGAACAACAATGAAAGAGTTCGTTTCGGGATTAAAAGATGTTGTCAGGACATTACCTTATGACAGTCTTACTATTGAAACAGTGAGTTCTTCTGCCATTAAGATAAATGTCCCAAAAAAGTACAGGGTATCTCACGAAGAGCATTTTGGCCAGGTAACTTCAAAATTTCTGGAATACATTAAAGCAGGTAAATTGCCGGAATGGGAAGTATCGGGAATGATAACTAAATACTATACCACTACAAGTGCTCTGAAACTGGCAAGGGAGAATAAAAAATAGGTACCGTTACTCAAACATATTCTCAACAGCTAAAGAATATAATTCTTCAAGTGGTATACCGGCAGCTGCAGCCTGTTGTGGGACGAGGCTTTCTTTTGTCATGCCGGGTACAGTATTTATTTCAATAAAAAAAGGTTTTTCCCCGACAACTATAAAATCAACCCTGACAATTCCCTTACATCCAAGAAGATCATAAACATACATGCTGATTCTTTGTATTTCGTTTGTTACCGATAAAGGCATATCAGCCGGAGTAACCTCGCTTGATTTTCCGGGTGTATATTTTGCTTCATAATCGAAAAATTCATTTTTACTTATAATTTCGGTTACAGGAAGAACGATAGTTTTACTTTTTGTTTTAACAACACCGCAAGCTACCTCTCTGCCATCCATGAAAGCTTCAATGAGGACCTCATCGCTCTCCTTAAAAGCAGTTTCAATAGCCGGCAACAATTCCTCTTTCTGTTTCACCTTGGTAACACCGAAACTGGAACCGCTGTCGTTTGGCTTTACAAAACAGGGAAGTTCTAATTGTTTAACGATGTTCACCAGATCCATATGNTCTCCTTTTCTTAGCAACACAGCGTTTGCCATCATGATCCCATACTCNTTAAGAAAGAGTTTACATGCCTGTTTGTTGAATGTAAGGGCAGAACAGAATGCATCACAGCTGGTGTAAGGAACCCCCATCATATCAAAGTACCCCTGAAGTAGGCCATTCTCCCCGGGCGTACCATGAATTGCAATGAATACTCCGTCGAATCTGATCCTGTTTTCGTCATATACAAGGCTAAAATCATTCTTGTCAATATTATGATAACGCCCCTTCTGATCTTCCCAGTACCAGTTGGTACCCCGGATAATGATAATATATACTATATATTTCGAGGACAAAACTTTCCCTACTTCAACTGCACTCTTTACAGATATCTCAAACTCAGAGGAATCCCCCCCGGCTACTACTGCAATCGTCTTCATATTTTGTTTAATTTATCAACTCAAATTTAAAAAATTATACTGATATATTTTTAATGAAATCCATAACCTCATTTCTTTGCGCACTTTGCGGTTAAATTCTTTAAGTTTCTCATAGTACATTGAATTCTCAACTTGTTATGTTAACTTTGGTGAAAATTTAAAAAAGTATAAAAATGAAAAAAGGTTGTTTAGTTTCGATTATAGTAGTTGGTTTTTTGGCTATTATTGTATTGGCCGTAGTTCTTTGGGGCACAAAAGTTAACAATAGCATGGTTACCATGCAGGAAACTGTAACAAGTCAGTGGGGCAATGTTGAAACACAATATCAACGCAGATCCGACCTCGTTCCCAACTTTGTAAATACTGTTAAGGGCGCTGCCAACTTTGAGCAAACCACTCTTACACAGGTTATTGAAGCCAGATCAAAAGCCACTTCAGTTACAATTGATCCTACAAAGATGACAGCAGAAAATATGCAACAGTTCCAACAGGCCCAGGGACAGTTATCTTCAGCATTATCAAGATTGATGGTGGTTGTTGAAAAGTATCCCGAACTTAAAGCTACACAGAATTTCAGAGATCTACAGGTAACTCTTGAAGGGACTGAGAACAGGATTTCAGTAGAAAGAAGAAAATTCAATGAGGTGGCTCTAACGTACAATACTTACATCAGAAGGTTTCCTCAGAGTTTTCTTGCCGGTATGTTTGGATTCCATATCAAGCCCTATTTTGAGGCTGAAAAAGGTGCTGAAAAAGCTCCGGCAGTTACATTTTAATTATTATTCATATATTATATAATGAAAGCTTCATCGTTCTTTTCGGAAGAACAACAGGCTCAGATTCTTGCATCTGTCAGGGAGGCTGAGATGGAAACTTCAGGCGAAATCAGAGTACACGTTGAAACTTCACTTAAAGGTGATGTTCTCGACAGAGCGGCATGGCTATTCAAAAAGCTGGGGATGGATAAGACTGCTGAACGCAATGGCGTGCTGTTTTATCTTGCAGTAAGCGACAGAAAATTCGCGATCATCGGAGATGCCGGCATAAATTCAAAAGTTCCTCCTGGTTTCTGGGATGATACAAGTGAACTGCTGAAGAAGAATTTCAAAGAGGGTAAGTTCACAGAAGGTCTATCAGAAGGAATTTTGTTAGTCGGGAAACATCTTAAAATTCATTTTCCTCACAGAAAAGATGATGTAAACGAATTGTCTGATGAAATTTCTTTTGATAAAATAAAATAAAAAGGGAGTAATGATAATGATAAAAAAAAGCTTGTATTTACTGATCCTTTCAGTTTTATTTTTCACCGTATCAATTGACAGGGTTTTTTCACAGGATATTCCCGAACGGCCGGTTCCTCCGAGGTTGGTTAACGATTTCGCCGGGATGCTTAAGGCAGATGAGGTGCGTATGCTCGAACAAAAGCTGGTAGCTTTCAGCGATTCCACTTCCACTCAGATCGCCATCGTTATAGTTCCTTCACTCGGTGGATATGATAAAGCTGATTACGCACAACGCCTTGGTGAAAAATGGGGTGTTGGTCAGAAAGGAAAGAATAACGGTGTGCTTATACTGATTAAACCAAAAACTGCCGGTTCTGATGGTCAGGTACAGATTGCCCCGGGTTATGGTCTTGAGGGAGCTATTCCAGATTTAACGTGCAGTGAGATAGTTGATCGTGAGATTCTTCCTGCATTCAGAAACGGAGATTATTATCGTGGACTAATCAATGCCACAAATATTTTAATGTCTCTCGCACGAGGTGAATTTTCTGCAGCAGAATATGGTCAGAGAGCAAAGAAGAGTACCGGTAAAAACATTCCGTTTGGACTGGTAATATTTATAGTTTTCATTATAATAGTAATGATCTCAAAAGGATCTGGAGGATCGAATAATAAGCATATCAGTACAGGTGGTTTGCCATTCTGGATGCTGTTGGGAATGATGAACTCCGGAAGAGGTTCGGGAGGCAGCTGGGGCGGTTTTTCAGGTGGCGGCGGTGGTGGAGGTGGCGGTTTCGGTGGCTTTGGTGGTGGAAGTTTTGGTGGCGGTGGCGCAGGTGGCAGCTGGTAATAAATGGTTCATCCAAGCTGAAGTAAGAACGCAGAACAAACGAACAGTGAAGTAAGAATTCTGTTTTATTTCTGCATTCTGACTTCGTTTGTTCTTCATTAGTTTGGTCTATATAAATTATTTGTTATTTATAGGGTGGATTCTCTTCCGGATATATATTTCCTCCATTTTTCTATTACCTGTACCATATCATCCGGAAGATTGGAATCAAAGTAGAGTCTTTTCCCGGTTACAGGATGATCGAATGCTAATGATTTTGCATGAAGAGCCTGACGGGGCAATATCTTAAAACAATTTTTAATAAATTGCTGATATTTGGTGAATGTTGTACCTTTTAGAATCTGATCTCCACCGTATTCTTCATCATTAAACAAAGGATGTTTTATGTGACTGAAATGAACCCGGATCTGATGTGTGCGCCCGGTTTCAAGTTTACATTCAATAAGCGAAATATATCCAAGATCTTCTAAAACCTTATAATGTGTTATCGCAGTTTTACCCTCATTTTCATCCTTGAATACCTGCATTATCTTCCTGTCTTTTATACTTCTCCCTACATTCCCGGTAATTGTTCCTTCCGTGGGATCAGGTATTCCCCATACGAGAGCATTATACCTGCGATCGGTGGTTCTGTCAAAAAACTGTTTTGAGAGCCTGTTCAATGCAAATTCATTCTTGGCAATGACCAGAATTCCGGAGGTGTTTTTATCTAACCTGTGAACCAGTCCAGGTCTGCTTTCCCCTGTATTAAAAAGAGGAAGATCTTTAAAGTGCCACATAAGTGCATTTACCAGAGTTCCGCTATAGTTTCCATATGCAGGATGCACAACCATACCAGGCTCTTTGTTAACAACCAGGACATCATCATCTTCATATACAATATTTAAAGGAATGTTCTGGGGAATAAGCTCAATTTCTCGTGGAGGAGTCGGCAAAACAACCTGTACAATATCTCCGGGTTTAACTTTGTAGCTTGGCTTAACCGGATTATTATTTACGAGTATATTTCCGGCATTGGCAGCATTCTGAATGCGTGTTCTGGAGGAATTCTCGATCCTGTCAGACAGGAACTTATCTATCCTTAGAAGTGATTGTCCCGGATCTGCCTTGAAACGGTAGTGTTCAAAGAGTTCTTGTTGTTCGGCTATTTCTTCTTCGGTCATTTCTGGTGATTACCTTGATTTAATTAGCCGGTTATATCCAACGGGCCGTCCATTCATACTTGTAACTATAAAGTACACTCCGGGGTGAAGCGAGGAGATATCGATCTGTTCCCGGAAGGGAACTTTAATTAGTTCACGGCCATAGATATCCAAGATTGTTATGGTTGACAAACCTGACATTGTGATTTCTCCTGGGTCAATATTTATAAATTCAGTTGCAGGATTTGGCCATATATTTAGCAGGTTTTTGTTACCGTGATATAAGATATCATTAACAGAGGTTATGTTAAGTGGAGCTCCGACAACAGGTCTTATCATAATACTGCCCTGAACCTGTGACTGTCTCCATTCACCATTCAGCCAGTAGAATTGTCTGCCGGCATGAGGAGTATTAACATCAAGCCCTGCATTCAGGAATGTTTCGGTGCGTTGCCTCCATCCTATATAAAAGATACCGTTTACTACAACACCTTCAGGAATAGTGTAGTTATAGAAACCATTTATCATGTTACCCTGTTCAACCATGACCTCTTCCCTGGTATAAATAATATTTCCGGGTATTCCATCGTTATTATCCCATACCACAAGATCGAATGCTCTTTTATTGGCTTCAAGATAACTGTCGTTGAAGCATATACGTATTGCTCTCAAAGTATCCTGCATGAAGGATACATATTTGTAAGCTACCATAGCGTTCCTGGAACCGAGTCCGTTTATCCCGTATCCCCCTTCAGATGACCCGTCATCGAATGCAAAATAGTTATTGAAAACCTGAAAATAGACCAGAGTATCATTCCCCTTTGGATCAAAATTGTCAGTCTTAAGTGAGGCAGTAATTCTGAAAAGAGCTGAATCGTTACTGGTGGTATTGTAAGTATAAACCAGGTTGGCACTATAATCAATACTGGTCAAAGGGCTTATATTTGTAGCTCCGGCAGAGAAAAAATATGCCTGAGAGTTATTATTTACGTCCCATATCTCAAAATTACGGGTAACATTTCTTGTTATTATATCGTTATTTCGATAATGAACAATTACAGAAGATCCCATTTCCTGGAGGTAGACCTGTCTGAATTGTTTCCAGGGCATAGCTTCATGAGTCTTGAGCAGAGAGCGCAGAGGAAGTGTGAGTGCCACATCCGCAAAAACTGTATCACCCGCGTTCCTGTTCCTGTTAAGAAGAACGTAATCAATATTCCAGATATCACAGTTTCCTACCATTGAAGGATCACTGAGGTTTAGGCTGAGGCTTGCATAATTAATAAACCGGAACTGGAAACCTTTTTGAAGGAAACGGTTATTGTCAATTCTGATAATGGCAGGTTTAAATCTTTGATCAAGGTTCCCTTCAGCTTTCCATACTGAATACCATTTATTTTCAACTGGTGCAAAAAACTGAAGTGTTAGACTGTCATTTGCTTCAGGCGGATCTGCAAGACCACCTGCCTGGTAGAAGAAGCTTAACCATATATTATCTGAAACATTGTAGTTAAGATTTATTGGTTGAGATGTAAGGTGATCTGCTTCAAAACCTGATGAATTAGCAGTTGCGTACAATTTACCGGTATTATCCAGCGCGTCGAATGTAGCGATTCCGACCGTGGGCTGGCGATCTGAGTAAGTATTATTGATGAATACAAAATTATCTGTCCATTTTTTACTATCCGGGAATACAGAATGTCCTGAGAAATCATCAAACAATGGAAGATCAATGGTATCAATAGCAGTTAATCCTCTTTTTTCTTCAGTTTTCTTAAGGGCATTTGTTATACTTGAGTTTGATTGAAGACCGATGATAACCTCCTGTGCAGGCAAATATACCAGGCATAAATTGAGAAAAAAATAGTATAAGATTATATGCTTGAACATCAGGGTTAATTAGACTAATTGTCTAAGGTTTTTACATCCGGGATCGTATCTGAAATATTTTTGGTTCTATCAATCTGAATTTTAGCTGGATCAACCGTAAGCCAGAGGTATATTTCTTTTCCGAGTTGAACGGTAGCATCGTCTTTGAATTCCGGAATCTGTTTATATACAAAAGCATTAAGGGTATCTTGTCCGCTGACAATTGTTTTGTCGTATTCATACGCGGCCAGATTGAGCGATGAGCTAAGAATTTTATTTTTTGCCGATTCAAGTTTCATACCTAACAGATCAGGAAGAGAAGTATGCTGGTTGCTGAATCCTTTACCCAAAACCAGATCCACCACCGAACCTTTCTGCAAAGAATCTCCCTCGGGGATCTTCTTTCCGTTGTACAGTTGATCGATAACGACATCGATTGACAGATCGGGTCTGTATCTTAATTGTCCGACTTCGAGACCCGAACTCTCTATAACTAAAAGTGCCTGTCTTTTAGGAAGATTGACAAGATTTGGCATTGCTACCATTTCAGGATGAAAGGCATTGATGGTAAATAAGATATCTCTCCATTTTTTCACTTTGAACCCTGGTTTGGGATTCTGTTCTGCTATACAGCCTCGGGGAACAACTGTTGTGTATATCGAATCAACTACCTGATATCGCAGTCTGCTCTTCTTTGCAAGTTTTGCAGTTTGTTCCATTGTGAGTCCGTAGAAATCCGGTACTGGTCGGGCCTGTCCGTGTCTTGTATAAAAATTCAGCCAGATAAGTAACAACATTACAGCTCCAACTACAATTACAACAGCAAAGCCAAGATTCTTAAGAAATACTTTGCTCAGAATAAAGTTTTTTAAGCTCATATGGAAAAATTGAACATTAGTAATAACGCAAAGGTACTGATAATATTACTTTTTTCACCCCTGTCCCGCTTTGCGGGATTCTATTTCCACTTTTATTCCAGACACCTCTGTGGATTTGAGGTTATATTGGATTATATAGAGAGTCTCTTTCTACAGGAATGAAACCTGCCTGGCGAATCAGAGTGCAAATCTCTTCACTGCTCATCGCCGGATTCTCCTCTTTTGAACCAGCCATTGAATAAATTCTTGTTGTATCATCTATTGTCCCATCCATATCATCCGTACCAAAAGAAAGAGATAATTGTGCACATTCCTTCCCGGTCATTGGCCAATATGCTTTGATATGAGGGAAGTTATCGAGATATACTCTGGAAACCGCATAGTTTCGAAGATCTTCAATCGTATTTACTTCACCCAGGTACGACATACTGTTATTCGATTTTTTGTACTTTAAAGGAATAAATGCATTAAAGCCCCTTGTTTTATCCTGAAGAATGCGAAGCCTTTCCATATGATCAATACGATGAGAATAGGTTTCAATATGACCATAAAGCATAGTGGCATTTGAAGGAATTCCCAGACTATGGGCTGTTTCATGTATATTCAGCCATAGCTCGGAAGATGATTTTTCAAAACAGATAATCTTTCTGAGCTCTTCATCGAATATTTCAGCACCACCTCCCGGAATGGAATCGAGACCATACTCTTTTAAAAGTGTAAGTCCTTCTTTAATTGTNCATCCTGTACAGGATATCATATGATCAAGCTCAATTGCAGAAAAGGCCTTTATATGGAGAGAAGGTCTGTGCTCTTTTATTTTTTTTATAAGGGAGCCCCAATAATGAAGATTATGGGATGGATGGACCCCGCCGACAATATGGACTTCAGTAACGTCCTTATTATCAAAACGTTTCACAATATTGAGCATCTCTTCATGACTGAATTCCCAACTTTCAGGATCACCTTCGGGTTTGTGGTATGAGCAGAATCTGCAATTATATATACATTTATTGGTTGGTTCAATGTGAAAATTGTGATTGAAATAGGCAAGATTGCCATTGTGCCTTTTTCTGACGATACCTGCAAGCAGACCGAGCAAAGCCAGATCTGCCTTTTTATATAGTAATAAACCATCCTCAGGCGTAATCCGGATATTGCCGGTTATCTTGTCGGCTATCAACCTGAGATCTTTATCGTCTATATGGGATAGAAGGGTTTGCATACTAATATATAATAAGTCAGCAAAGGTAATAATAATCGAAACGGATTCAATTATTGAAAATAAACCCCGAAGGGGTTTCATCAGCAGGTTACAAATGAAAAAGGTGCCTTATTAAAGACACCCTTAAGTAAGATATGGTATGAAAATTTTATCCTTTCAATTTAAGTTCAGGAGAAGCTGAAAGCTTCTTTCTTCCTTTTGCTCTGCGGGCAGCAAGAACCCTCCTCCCGTTAGGAGTTGACATCCTTTCCCTGAAACCATGCTTATTCGCTCTCTTCCTTCTAGATGGTTGGTAAGTCCTTTTCATTTTTTTTTATTTGTTGACTAACATTCTGATTTGAGACTGCAAATGTAGTACTTTTTTGAAATATAAAAACCGGGAAGATGTTTTTTTTCAAAAAAATCAAACCGGCAGATAAACAATCACTTTAGTTTCAAAAAATGATTCATCAAAAATGTCTTTAATTTTCCACACGGTTGGTCTATTCTTAAATTTCGATAATTCAACTGTTATATCGCCTCCTTTGAGATAAAAAATACCATTACCCAGACTGTTTGTTCCGTCCTTTATGATATTTTTTGATGTAAGTCTTACAAATTCAGGGAAGGTCGTTACAGCTCTGCTGATTACAAAATGGTATTTCCCATTTTCATCTTCAACCCGTTTACGTATTGGGATTACATTTAATAGCTCAAGTTCATCTCTTACTGCCGTAACCACTCTAATCTTCTTTTCAATTGAGTCGAGAAGAGTGAATTCAGATCCGGGAAATAAAACAGCCAGGGGAATCCCCGGGAAACCACCTCCTGTTCCGACATCAAGGATCTTTGTACCTGGCAAAAAGTTAATGACCTTTGCTATTGACAAAGAATGAAGAACATGATGGACAAAAAAATTATCCATATCCTTACGTGATATTACATTAATCATATGGTTCCATCTGTCGTATAATGGCTTTAGCTTCGACAGCTTCTCTTTCTGAATTTCTGACAATAACGGGAAATACCTGAAAATATTTTCTGACACTACCTGTGACCTGTTTTGATTAAAATATTATATAGCAAAGTTTTGGCCCTGAATAATTGAGCNTTTACTGTTCCTATAGGAAGATTAAGTTCAGATGAGATCTCCTCATAAGAGTATTCCTTATAATAGCGGAGCTCAATAAGTGACTTATACCGTGGTTTTAGCTGGTTTACAATATCTTTTAATGCAGCTATCTTTTGATGATTAATCAACGACTCTTCCGGATCAGGCAAGTCCGATTGAATGTTCACAGTAATAGTTTCCAAATTATCCTGTAAATGATCAAACGGGGTAGGCGAGAGCTGCTTCTTTCGTATAAAATCGACACAGTTATTGGTAGCTATTTTAAAAAGCCAGGTGCTAAAAGCGAATTTGGGAGTATAAGAATCAAGGTTTCGAAACGCTTTCCCAAAGGCCTCAATAGTAAGGTCCTCTGCATCAGATGCATTATTTACCATTTTAATAAGCATGTAATAGATGGAATCCCTGTAGCGGTTCATCAGGTTTGCAAAAGCCTTTTCATTACCTTTCTTTGCTTCTTCAACAAGAATCAGGTCGCCTTTCGCCTTGTCAGATAATTCGTGAACTATTTCCATTTATTTTCACCTGATTTGGTCCGGATATTACTTAAGAATACAATGCAATTGATCACTGGTGAAAAGATATCAAAAAATAGCGAATATGCCAGTATTCCGGGTTCATTCAATTTTCTCTGAACAACATAAAAAATAATTATTTGCGTTATTAGCCTGATAACAAAAACAGATAATACATAAGGCCATAGAAAAATGTGTGAGAGCAGTATTATAAATGTTGTGTAGAAAAGGATCCTTGTAAGAGGTTCAATGATTAACAGGATTTTATCCCGTAATTTATAATATGGCGCTGTAGTCAGATGTCTTTTCTTTTGAGCAATCCACTCTTTTAAACCGGGACTGGGAATTGACCTGGTATGTGTGCCATTTTCAAATTCAATCCGGGTATTTTTAGATGTAGCCAGAGAATTAACCAGAAGATCATCATCGCCTGATACAATATGATTATGTGCACCAAACCCTTTGTTCATAAAAAAAACCGAACGTCGATAAGCCAGGTTACGTCCGACACCCATATAGGGTATTCCCCGAATAGCCATCCCCATGTACTGCATTGCAATGGTGAGTGTGTCGTAGCAGATGTATTTGTTTAACAAGCCCTTCTCTTTGAGGTACCCGCCATATCCCAGGACAAAATTGATTTTCTCATCAAAATGTGATGCCATTCCTTCAAGCCACTTATTCGAACCGGGCTGACAATCTGCATCAGTAAAAAGCAGAATTTCATTTTTTGCTGCTTTGATTCCTATGAACTGGGCAAATTTTTTAGTATGGGTAAACTTGGGATCTTTGTTCACATTTGATATTCTCAGATGTGGATATTGTAACAGATAATTTCCAATTACTTTATAGGAATCGTCTTCAGAACAATCATTTACAACTATGACTTCATATTCGGGATAATCCTGTTCCAGAACCGCAGGTAAAAAATTCCTGAGATTTTCTGCTTCGTTCCTGGCACAGATTATTATAGAAACCGGTTGGTTGGTTCTTTTTGTTTCAGGTGACTTGTAAAAATGGATAGATAGATAAAAGAAAAGGTAATAAAACAACTGAATAGCTGCAGCTGAGGAAAAGATATAGAATAAAACTAATAGTAAAACATTCACGTGATCCGNCATTTGACTTCCAAATAAGTCAGCAATATTAATAAGATTAATGGAAAGGCAAAAAATATATTTCAACAATAATTCCTTATAATTTTATAACCCGTATGGAAAAATTAACTTTGTGCTTCTAAAAAGAGATTTAACAGCATGTTTATTATAGAGAGCAGGGATACGGAATCTAAAGCGCGTTCGGGAGTTCTGAAAACTGCTCATGGTGATATTCCAACTCCAATATTTATGCCGGTAGGCACAGGCGGAACGGTAAAAGGTATCCTGCAGCGCGATCTTGCTGAGGATATAAATGCAAAAATAATTCTCGGGAACACATACCACCTCTATTTACGTCCTGGCACTGAAATTCTCAAGGCAGTCGGCGGGCTTCATCATTTTATGTCGTGGGAGCGGCCTATTTTGACTGACAGCGGAGGCTATCAGGTCTTCTCACTCACAGGTAACAGAAAGCTTACTGATGAGGGTGCAGTTTTTAAATCGCATATTGATGGCTCAAAACATATCTTTACACCTGAAAATACAATTGACATTCAACGTATTATTGGTGCAGATATAATGATGGCTTTCGATGAGTGCGCTCCCTGGCCCTGCGATTTTAACTATGCCAAAAAGTCCGTGGCACTCACACATAACTGGCTCGACAGGGCAATTGTAAGGTATCATGAAACTGATCCATTATGGGGTAAAGAGCAGTTTCTGTTTCCAATAGTTCAGGGTGGAACATTTGATGATCTGAGAAAAGAGTCTGCAGAAAAAACAGCTTCAGCCGGTCTGGAAGGAAATGCAATCGGAGGATTGTCGGTTGGTGAACCTGCCGACGAAATGTACCGGATCATTGAGATTGTCAATGAGATACTTCCTGATGAAAAGCCACGTTATCTTATGGGAGTAGGTACACCGGTAAACATCCTCGAAGCTATTGAGAGAGGAATAGATATGTTTGATTGTGTTATGCCGACACGGAATGGACGAAACGGGATGCTTTTTACCAGCGAAGGGACTATTAACATCAGGAACAAAAAATGGATAGATGATTTTAGTCCGATTGATCCGGAGGGGCCGTCAGTAGTAAGTCTTAACTATTCAAAAGCATATTTGAGGCATCTGGTTATCTCAGGTGAAAACCTTGGAGCCCAGATCGCAAGTATTCATAACCTGGCATTTTATCTGAAGCTGATTGGCGAAGCCAGAAAAAAAATTGAAGAGGGTAATTTTAGAAAATGGAAAGACTTAATGGTAAAAAAACTATCAGAGAGACTATAGATTCTCTGAAGGTCAAAATTATTGATGTTTATATTATCAGGAAGTTTCTTGGTACTTTTTTCTTCTGTCTTGCCTTAATACTGACAATCGCAGTTGTATTCGATTTTGCTGAAAAAATCGACAACTTCATGGAGAAACAGGCACCTGTGAAAGCAATTATATTTGACTATTACATGAATTTTATTCCATATTTCGCTATGCTTTTTGCACCGCTGTTTGTCTTTATTGCTGTTATCTTCTTCACCTCAAAAATGGCGATAAATACCGAGATAATAGCAATTCTTAACAGCGGAATGAGTTTCAGGAGAATGATGTGGCCCTATTTCCTTTCAGCTTTTGTCATAGCGACATTCACATTCATGCTGACCAATTTTGTTATTCCAAAAGCAAACCTCATAAGGATAGATTTCGAAGATAAATATTACCATTCATCAAGCAAAAAAATAACAGTTGAGAATGTCCACAGAAAAGTATTTAAAAATACTTATGTCTATATGGGATCATTCAATCCTCTGTCTCAGCGAGGGCAGAATTTCACAATTGAAGAAATTGACAGTGGAAGACTTATCTCGAAACTATCGGCGCCTACTGTAACTTATGATACTACGAAGCATAAATGGACCGCACTTAATTATTATATACGCCAGGTAAAAGGAAATGAAGAGATTATAACCAGGGGTAAGCAGATCGATACTACTCTGATTATAGAACCGAATGATTTTGCTAAGGATCCGGATTTTGTTGGGACCATGACATCACGTGAGCTCGATAGTTATATCAATCTCCTCCGGTTGCAGGGATCGGATGAACTTAAGCTTTTCCTTATAGAGAAATACAGACGGTTTGCTAATCCTTTTGCTGTTTTTATTCTGACACTGATCGGTGTAACCCTTTCATCAAGGAAGATAAGGGGAGGAATAGGCATGAATATCGGAATAGGTCTGGGGCTTAGTTTTTCCTATATTCTGTTTCTTCAGTTTGCCTCTCAATTCTCACTCAAGGGAAACCTTGGTCCAATGCTGGCAATGTGGATCCCTAACATTCTATATTCGATAATTGGACTGGTGCTTTATAAATTAGCCCCGAAATAGATTATTACTCGAACAATTTCTTTAAAATTGTAGCCTGAAAATCGGGTATTCTCTTAAATGAAAAATATTAATAATCTATTAAAATAAATTTATATGCCAGTCAACAAAAAGATACGTGAATTACTGGAAAAACGCGAGAAAATACTTCTTGGTGGTGGAGAACAGGCTATAGAAAAGCAGAAAGCAATGGGTAAGAGGACAGCCCGTGAGCGTATTATGGCCCTGCTTGATGATAATTCCTTCAATGAATATGATTTATTTGTTGAACATGATGCACGTGATTTTGATATGGACAAAAAATCACTTCCCAGCGATGGAGTTATTATCGGCTCCGGAACCATTTATGGCGCACCTGTTGCCATCTTTGCGCAGGATTTTACCGTAGCCGGAGGTTCTCTGGGGTTGATGCATTCAAGAAAGATTACCAAGATTATGGATCATGCCCTTAAAATGAGGATGCCACTCATTGGAATTAATGATTCAGGTGGTGCCAGAATCCAGGAAGGAGTAAACTCTCTTGCCGGGTATGGTGAAATTTTCTTTCGTAACACAATATCCAGCGGTGTTATTCCTCAACTCTCGGTTATTCTTGGCCCGTGTGCAGGGGGGGCTGTATATTCACCCGCACTTACAGATTTTGTTTTTGTGGTAGACAATATTTCAAAAATGTTTATCACCGGCCCTGAAGTGATAAAAACTGTGCTTGGGGAAGAAATATCAATGGAAGATCTCGGTGGTGCCAGGGTACATAGTGAGGTCACAGGTAATGCTCACTTTTTTGCTATGAGCGAAGAAGAATGTTTTGACCAGATAAAAAAGCTTATTACTTTTATCCCATGGAACAATGGGCAGAAAGCCAGAATGTTCGAACCAGGGGAGCCTAAACCTGAATTTAATATTAATAAGATCGTCCCCGAAGATCCAACTCTGCCATATGATGTTAAAGATGTAATCAGGGCAATTGTAGACAATTCTGATTTCTTTGAGATAATGGAACTTTATGCAAAAAACATTGTGATTGGTTTTGGTCGTATGGGAGGACGTACAACAGGATTTGTAGCTAACCAGCCTCTCGAAATGGCAGGCGTTCTGGATGTTGACTCTTCTGACAAAGCCGCAAGATTCATACGCTATTGTGATGCTTTCAATATTCCTATTATTACATTGGTTGACCTGCCTGGATATCTGCCAGGTGTGGATCAGGAACATGCTGGTGTGATACGTCATGGTGCTAAAGTTCTCTACGCCTATAGCGAGGCCACTGTACCAAAACTGACTGTTATATTGAGAAAAGCATATGGCGGAGGATATATAGCAATGAGTTCCCGTCATCTCCGCGCTGATTTTGTTTTTGCCTGGCCATCGGCTGAGATTGCTGTAATGGGCCCCGAAGGAGCCGCAAACATCATATTCAGAAAAGAGATTACATCTTCTGATGATCCTGATAAAATGAGAAAAAAGAAAGTTGAAGAATATAAAGCCAAATTCGCTAATCCATATGTTGCCGCCTCAAGAGGGTACGTTGATGCTGTTATAGAACCATCCGAAACAAGAAGATTTTTAATGCACTCTATCGAAGTGTCTGAGAATAAGGATGTTTCGATGCCACATAAAAAACACGGTCTACCACCTTTATAGCTAAATGCACCTTTAAATACCAATTGGCCAATCATGAACAAAAATGATAAGCTTGGATTCCTGAATATTGATACCAGTTTATATCAGACAAGGATCAGCAATAAATTTAAAAACAGAAAATTTTATCAGCCTGTCAACCCGAGGATCATTCTTAGTTTTATACCGGGGACAGTTCTTGATATTTTTATAAAACAAGGTCAGAAGGTCACGAAGGGACAGGATTTGATGATACTCGATGCCATGAAGATGCAGAATAAATTGAAATGCACCATGGATGGTAAAGTAAAATTAATAGCTGTCAAAAAAGGTGACAAAGTTTCAAAAGGAACTGTGTTGCTGGAGCTTGAGTAAGAAATCAGATCCCACCTTCCCAGATAACTAAATCTTTAAGTTTCTGCGGTAGTTTTGGTTTCTCTGAAAATATCCCGTAAACACTCGATCCGCTTCCCGACATAAGACTAAAAAGTGCATCTGATCTGTATAGTCCCTCTTTTATTTTACCTATTACAGAATGTTTTTTAAAGGCAAATTCTTCAAAGTCGTTTATAATTTTCTCTTTCCATTCAATAACCGGATAATCAATCAATTGAGCAAGGCTTATTGAAGGAAGCCCGGTCCGGCAATTTTGATAAGCCTCGGTGGTGTTGATTCCAACGCCCGGGTTGATGATAACCAGATAATAACCGTTGAGAACCGGTTTGACAGGTGTCAGTACCTCACCTTTGCCGGAGGCAAAAGACGGAGTACAATCAATAAAAAACGGACAATCGCTTCCCAACTCTAATGCTAAGGATTTCAATTTGTTGTCAGTGATACCGAGGCCAAAACATCTGTTTATAGTTTTTAACAGACAGGCTGCATCTGATGAACCACCGCCGAGTCCTGCACCAACCGGAATAACTTTATGCAGATGAATTTTCAAAAACGGAAAGGCGTTTCTCTCATGTAATTTTTTAATGGTCTTAATAACAAGGTTGTCATCGGGATCAGTACCGGTATTTATGCCTGTAACGTTAAGAATATCTTTATGAGCTTTTTGATCTGAAATTACAAATTCAAGGCCGTCACTCAATCCGACAGGGTAAAAAATCGTTTCGATGTCATGATAGCCATCCTGACGATTACCAGTTATCCGCAATCCGATATTTATTTTAGCATTTGGGAATGTAATCATCTTCCTCTATTTGATGTAAAAATACCACATGGTTTTGAATTTAATACCAATGATCCTTTTATTACCTTTTCAACAAGTTTTAAACATATACATGTTTGTAACAATAATCAGATCTTTTTTATTAGCACGTATGGTTATTCATACCTTTGAATCTATCCGGGTAAATAACTTTTTTACTCGCTAAGTATTTATAAATAAGAAATATAGCATTAATGGCAAAACAAAGAAATAGTCCACGACCAACAGTAACAACTCTGCCTGATTTTGGTAAGGTACCACCACAGGCAAACGATATGGAAGAGGCTGTTCTCGGTGCGGTTATGCTAGAAAAAGAAGCTGTAATTACCATTCTTGATATTCTTCGTCCGGAGAGTTTCTACAGAGAAGCTCATCAGAAAATATTCAAAGCTATATCAGACCTGTCATCGAGGGAATATCCGGTCGATTTGTATACTGTTACAGAAGAACTAAGGTCGCATCATGAATTGGACAGTGTAGGCGGACCTGTTTATCTTACTCAGCTGACATCAAAAGTTGTATCAGCAGCAAACGTCGACTTTCATGCAAGGATTGTTGCACAAAAATATATCCAGCGTGAACTTATAAGGGTATCAACAGAAATTCAGACAAGGTCTTTTGATGACACATATGACGTTACTGAACTGCTCGATTATTCGGAAAATGCTCTTTTTCAGATTGCTGAAGGAAACATAAAGAGAGAAGTCGCACCTATCAATGTGGTTATAAAGGAAGCAATAAGGGAGATCGAAGAAGCAGGGAAGAGAGAAGATGCCCTGGTGGGAACCCCTTCAGGTTTTACAAAACTAGACAGACTTACATCAGGATGGCAGAAATCAGAGCTTATCATAATTGCTGCAAGGCCCTCAATGGGAAAAACTGCATTTGCCCTTTCAATGGCAAGGAATATGGCTATTGACCATGGGAAAAAGGTAGCTATATTCTCATGCGAAATGTCGTCTATTCAGCTGGTTAACAGGTTGATAATAGCTGAAACCGATATCCCCGGAGATAAGATTAAGAACGGCCGGTTATCTGAAGAAGAGTGGAAACAGCTTGATACGAGGATTAAAAAACTGGTACAGGCTCCCATATTTATTGACGATACTCCGGCAATTTCGATTTTTGAGCTCAGGGCCAAGTGCCGGCGTCTGATGGCACAGCACAAACTCGATATAGTAATTGTTGACTATCTTCAACTTATGTCGGGACCTGAAAATGCAGGAAGCCGTGAGCAGGAGGTTAGTAATATATCCCGTTCACTGAAGAGTATCGCAAAAGAACTTAATGTTCCTATCCTCGCTCTTTCTCAGCTTAACCGTTCAGTCGAAATGAGAGGAGGTACAAAAAGACCACTTCTGTCGGATCTCAGGGAATCGGGAGCAATTGAGCAGGATGCCGATATGGTAGTATTCATACATCGGCAGGATAAGTTCGGGATCCCGACCTTTGAGGATGGTTCTTCCACCAAAGGTATTGCTGAGATTATTCTGGCAAAGAACAGGAACGGACCTGTTGACGATGTGAGACTCAGATTCCGTGAAGAGAAGGCTCAGTTTGTTGATATTGATGATTTTGATATTGATGGGGATACTGATTTCAGCACATCACAGAGCATCACCCTGGGATCAAAGATGAATCATGATAACCTGAGAAAACTAGGCGGTGGATTCGATAATGAATCCGATATTCATGATGAACCACCTTTTGCTTAATGAAACTTAAAGACCAGGTTAGCTCCCACACTCCTGTATTTAATATCATCAAAACCAACATATACTCCTAACTCTCCGAGGAATAGAATCTCGCTTANACTGTAACCTATTTCTGTATAATTCCTATGGAACCGTGAGCCAAAATAAGAAAAACTGACGTTTTCACGCATTAGCGTATTGCTTAGTCCGGGAAGCAGTTTTAACATCAAATAGGGGGTTGTATATTTCAGATGAGCCTCAACATAAAACTCGGGCGTACTCATAGAATAAAAAGATGGTATCATGAAGGCATCCTCATAATTATTCAGGAGCAGGGGCAACGGCTGAGAGTTGATATGAAAGAAGTCGTAAAACGTTAAATTTCTGTTGTCGAGATAGCCTGCAGCTCTTATTCTCCATCTGAAATCACTGAATGCTCCAATGCTCTGTCTCTTGGATACTTCTATCCTTAACATATCTGANCGTCTTAATCCGGATGAAAATTCATTGAATTCATTTATGCCATGTTGCCAGGTCAGATCGAAAGTTGGCCATTCAGAGCCGCGCGGTACCTTGGTGCCGCTGAATATTCTGTATTTCTGATATGGTGTATATGAGAATTTTGTTACAATATCAAAGTGTCTCTGGTTACGCAATTCATTGATAGGATTAGATCCGGATGACAGGTAAGTATTAACAGGAGTATTTTCAGAATATGCTTTTGAAGAATTGAACAGAGAGAAATTTGTTGTATTTTGAAGTACTCTCCGATCCTCAAAATTGCCGCTCAGATTCATAGTTAAACCATTAACTATCTCTGTGGAGTAACCTATTGTAAGATACCTTGATTCATATAACTTGAGATAGTTTTTCTTTAAAAGAAGGGAATAATCCAGGTTGACGAAGGGATTGATCCCCCCTCCGTTATTAATGTCTTTGCTTGTTATACCTGCCCTGACCAAAATCTGCCTGAGTTTCATCTTGTTAAACCAATAATTGGTATATATTCCCCACATTAATTGTTTTCTGCTGAAGGCCCACCGGATATCAGGAACTATTGAGAGTGAGTTCCTGTTTTTCCACGATTTTGTAATGCTGAAATTTTGTCCGTAATTAAAGCCATCAACCGAATTAAAACTAATTTTATTGAGTTCAATTAATCCACCATAAGTAAATCTGAATCCGGTTGTATCTGACCACGTATGTCCGAATCCCACCTCCCTGATGGTTTTCAGGAATTTATTCTTTTCCTTCTTTTTTACTGATGCCGTTGTATCAGTTTTTAGTTCTTTAAGAGAGGATGCTGATTTAATACTATCGCTTATTCTTAAGCTNNGGATCTCAATATCCGACAATGGTATGGGACGTATTTTAGCCCAATAAGTACTGTCTTTTTTATTAGCATCTTTTTCAACTGTATGAGTTGTATAATCTTTTATTTCCAGTGATTTTCTGCTGCTGTCATTTACACTTTTCTCTGATTCTTTTTCCATCAGCCTGGCTAACTTAATCATATCGCGATTCGATAACTGATCTTTTTCAAGAATTTTGTTGATCTGCTGTTTGGATTTGGAAACAACAGTGTCAGAAGCATTTTTACCGATAACTGCTCTGCCGGAATAATCAGTAGATATACTTTTAGGTTTCTCAAGCGAAATGTTTGGTCTTACTTCAACGTATTTAACGGAGCTTCCATAACCGACATCAGCCTTAAATCCTATTATTGAGATATTAATTTCAAATTTATGACTTACCGGCAACCATATCTCGTCCTGAACAGGAATATATAATTGCTGGATCCTTACTTTACCAATCAGGTTCTCATTTGTCAGATCAACACTTTGAAGGCACCAGAGATCTTCAATAATGTAAATTATGCCATCAAAGAGCTGCTGACTCTTCCTTTTTGGAATTACCTGTATCTTATTGATTGTGTATTCTCCCTGTTGTGAAGCACCCAGGTATTTGAAGCTATAGTGTGAAAAGGCATTCGGAGCAAGGGGTGATATTGCCATTTTTGCGAGAACAGGCTGGTAAAAACTAGCTTGTATAAAGCTCATTGGTGATATCTCATTGCCCTCGGCAGGGAATGTACTATTGTATGATATCATTTTCTGAAAATACTTATCTGGTGCTGTAAACTCGATTTCATTATATGATTCCATCAGAAATGAGTCGCCTGCTTTTAATAATTTTTCTTCACTTTTAGGTTTTGATCCGGCAGAAACTGAAGTCCCATGATTATCTGAACCTACTTTCATGGATTTCTGTAAAAGTTTTGGAATTTTGTTTATAACCAGATTTCCTTTTAGATAAACATCTGCCTTATAATGACTTACATTGTTAAGGTAATAAGGAGCCATGCCAATAACCTTGCGCATGATAATATAAGCCGGGTCCTCACCTGATGCTGAAATTCTGACCTCAGGGATCTCATAATACTGAAGAGGGAGGATTACATCTTTTGTTATTGTTTTGTCAGACAGCGTGATATTAACATTTACAGGCTGAAAGCCAAGGCTCTGATATACAACGGTATATTTGCCTGCAGGTAGCTTGATCTCATAATCACCTTTTGTGTTTGAGGTTGTTCCCTGTCTGAGTTCCTGAATATATACGGTGGAATATTGAACCGGATTTCCTGACTGATTAGTAATCTTTCCCTTAAGAATTTGTGCAGGTAAAACATATGATATTAGTAGTATTATCAGAGATGTAAGAAGGAAGTGTTTCATAAAATTAATCCTTTTTCCCGGCCACAATTATAACTATCTCTCCTTTTGGCGGTTTATTTGTATAATGTGCTGAAAGAAACGATAATGTACCCCTGATATTTTCCTCAAACATCTTGCTTAGCTCCCTTGAGACACAGGCATCACGATCGGGGCCAAAATGGATCGCCAGTTCATCAAGGGTTTTTACAAGACGATAGGGGGATTCATAAAANACCATGGTCCTTGTCTCTTCAATTAAACCTGTCATTCTTTTATTTCTTCCTTTTTTAGGAGGAAGAAATCCTTCAAAACAAAACCGGTCGCAAGGTAGTCCGGAGTTTACCAATGCTGGTATCAGAGCTGTCGGCCCCGGGAGAGTTTCAACGGGAATCTCTTTTTCAACACATTTTCTCACGATTAGAAAACCGGGATCTGAGATGCCGGGTGTCCCTGCATCTGAGACAAGTGCAATAGTCTGACCACCTAAAATCTTTGAGCAGACAGATTCTACACTTTTGTGTTCATTGAACATATGATGCGACTGGAGAGGTGTATTGATATTAAAATGATTAAGCAATTTTTTAGTCTGACGGGTATCTTCGGCCAGTATAAGATTGACACTTCCAAGAACTTCAAGAGCCCTGAAAGTAATATCCTTAAGATTGCCGATAGGAGTAGGTACCAGATAAAGCTTACTCATTATATGGGAGTTTGAGCTTTACCAGTTCGAGGAGTTGGAAGGCAGCCTCATTTTCAGAGTTTTCACCAACATAACTCATGATTATTGCCCTTGCATCCTGCAGACTTTCAGCTTTGTCAAGACTGGAAATTGCCTGGTTNTATGCATCTTTATTTCCATTGAATATTTCACCCATAAACAGGAACTTGTCACTAATGCCTATTGCCTCGTATAAGCTTGTTATTGGTTTGGCCTTCAGCTGATCTGATAAATCTTTTTCAGCTTTAATGCTTGCTGATTGCTCATCGTACAGATCTGTGGGAGGAGTGAATTTGTCTGCAAGAATGGGAGTGTCGGCAGTTTTTTTCTGCGACCTTTTAGATTCCGCCTTATCCGGTATATCTTTAACGGGGACCTTTTCAGAAGAAATTGTGTCACCAAGACTTTTGAGAAGAGCTATTACATCACCTGCACTTCTGCATTTAGATTTCGCGAGTTCTACCTGCAATGCAGGGACACCCGGGTATTTTTTAAGATCATCAATGATTTCGGAGGCTTCGTTGAGATCTTTAATAATTAAATCGATGGTTGCATTGAAATCCATACATTTTGATGTTAATATAACAAACCATTTTCCTTATTTTGCAAAAGTAACGATTATTCAGCAAGTCATCGATGAATAAAACTACAATTTAAGTTATCAAAGACATTCATTACAGATGGACTTTCTTGAAAATTCAGTAAGGGTGACCGGGAAAAAAGGATCNATTGAGGTAATTACAGGTTCTATGTTTTCAGGTAAAACTGAAGAGTTGATAAGACGCTTACGAAGAGCCCAGTTTGCAGGTTTAAGAGTAGAAATCTTTAAACCTTCACTCGATAAAAGATACTCTGAGACAAGAGTTGTTTCGCACGATGACAAATCGATCATTTCAACTCCGGTGGACAATGCCTCGGCAATTCTGATGCTGGCTGACGATGTTNATGTTGTCGGAATAGATGAAGCGCAGTTTTTTGACAACTCCATTGTTGAGGTTTGTAATACGATGGCTGATAATGGTATCCGGATAGTGATTGCGGGCCTTGATATGGATTTTATGGGAAAACCTTTCGGTCCTATGCCTGCACTTCTTGCTGTTGCGGAGTATGTTACAAAAGTTCATGCAATATGTATGCGGTGTGGTAATCTTGCACAATATTCCTTCAGAAAATCAGAAGATGCACAGGTTGTACTCCTCGGTGAAAAAAATCTTTACGAGCCTTTGTGCCGGAATTGCTATAATACGGCTTTAAAAAAATAACATTTGAAACTCAGCTCATCAGATATCGCCACTATCGTAAAAGGTAAACTGACAGGTCCCCCGGAACTTGTGGTTAACGACATAGTGACAGATACACGCCAGTTAAGTTTCGCTGAAGGTCTTCTTTTTTTTGCNTTAAGAGGAAAAAACCACGATGGTCATAATTTCATTGACAATCTGTACAAAAAAGGAATCCGGATATTCGTGGTTGAAAAGCTGCCTGATAATCATAATAGTTATAACGGGGCAGCCTTTATAGTGACAGGCAGCACAGTTGAAGCGCTGCAATTATTGGCTTCGTTTAAAAGGAAAGCCTTTAANTCANCTGTAATAGGGGTTACCGGAAGTACAGGTAAAACCGTTGTTAAGGAATGGCTGGCAGATATTCTTGGTCTTACAACTTCCGTAATCAGAAGTCCGAAAAGTTATAATTCCCAGATTGGAGTTCCTCTTTCGGTCTGGAAACTGGATGATAAATATAAATTGGGAATATTTGAAGCTGGGATCTCCCTGCCTGGGGAGATGGATAAGCTTCAGCAAGTCATTGATCCGGATATTGGTGTAATAACAAATATAGGGGATGCTCATCGTGAGAATTTTCACGATGATAAAACCAAAGCAGAGGAGAAATTAAAACTTTTTATAAATTCTTCCATAATAGTTTATTGCCGCGATTATGACATTATTCACCAGTCAATATTAAAGAATAAAGTATTCAATTCAAAGAAACTTGTGGACTGGTCATGCGAGAATGACAGCGCAAAGGTTTTTGTAAAGAAAAGTTCTGTCCCCGGAGGACATACCGTTATACATGTAAGCTTTAANGGCAATGCAAACACCTTTGAAATACCATTCAGCGACAGGGCATCNGTTGAAAACGCAATTACCGTTGCAGTTGTATGTCTGGCTCTGGGAACAAAACCGGATATAATTTCCAAAGGGATTACCGGACTTGTCTCAGTAGCGATGAGGATGGAGATGAAGAGTGGTATCAATAATTGCCAGCTCATAGAAGATTATTATAACTCAGATCCGGGGTCACTTGGAATGGCTCTTGAGTATCTTAAGTCACAAAAAGGCAGGGAAACTGCATTAATACTTTCTGATTTTGTTCAGAGTGGCAGAGATGAAGAGGATCTTTACGGCGAAGTAGCCAGGCTCGTAAGGAAAACGGGAATAAAAAAGTTTATCGGAATCGGAAGTGCACTTGTAAGGAATTGCAGNCTGTTTGAGAAGGGATCCATGTTTTTNTATACTACCGATGAGCTTATTAATAGTTTAAATAGTATTGATTTCAGGAATGAGATAATACTCATTAAAGGAGCAAGGATCTTTGAGTTTGAGAAAATAGGTAAGCTGCTGGAGCAGCAGATTCATCAGACCGTTCTGGAGGTTAACCTCGATGCAATATCTCATAATCTTAATGAATTCCGAAGACTTTTGAATCCGGGTACCAGGATTATGGCAATGGTGAAAGCATTTGCTTATGGAGCAGGGCCGGCAGAGATATCAGCACTGCTAGAGTACCATAGGGTGAGTTATCTTGCAGTGGCATATCCGGATGAAGGAGTGGAATTGAGAAACTCAGGAGTAACCTTGCCAGTTATGGTTATGAATCCGGATCCATCTGCTTCGGAATTGCTTATAAAATATTCTCTTGAACCTGAAATATATAGTCTTTTGTCTTTTGAGCAGTTTACAGCTGTTGCTTCCAGACACGGACTGATTAACTATCCTGTTCATATTAAAATTGATACAGGAATGCACAGGCTTGGATTCATGCCAGAAGATGTAGACACACTGGCGAAAAGAATTAAAAGCCGGGAGTGTGTCAGGGTTGTTTCGGTTTTCTCACATTTGTCAGCAAGTGAGGATCCTTCCCTGGATAATTTCAGTCATCACCAGGTGGAAATTTTTCTAAAAGCAGTTCAACAGATCCACGATGCTGTGGGATACCCTTTTCTTCGTCATATTCTTAATTCCTCCGGCATCGTACGATTCCCTGAGTATCAGTTTGAAATGGTACGACCAGGTATAGGGATGTACGGAGTTGGACACTTTGAAGGTCTGGCTCTCAAAACAGCCGGACGATTCAAAACGAGGATTTCACAGATCAAGAGAATCAGGGCGGGCGAACCTGTAGGTTACGGATGTGCAGATGTGTCGGAAAATGAAAGAATTATTGCGATATTACCCGTAGGCTATGCTGATGGTTTAAACCGGAAACTGGGTAACAGGAACGGCAGCCTGTTTATAAAAGGAAAAAAGGTATTGATAATAGGAAATATTTGCATGGACATGTGCATGGCGGATGTCACCGGTCTTAATGCTGAAACAGGTGATGAAGCCGAAATTTTCGGTGAAAAAATTTCAATTGATGAAATTGCTGCAATTTGTCAGACAATACCTTATGAGATACTTACTTCAATTCCAAAAAGGGTGAAGAGAGTCTTCTTCAGGGAATAGTCAAAATCAATCCGGGCCGGCATTAAGTTAACCCAGCTCACTGATGTGTTCCAGACTAGTGCTATCGAGGATGCTAATCCTTCTTCCGGTAATTTCAATAATTCCTTCGGAAGCCAGGTTGGACAGTGTTCTGATGGCGTTCGATGTAGTCATGTTAGAAAGATGTGCAACATCCTCTCTTGAAAGGGATATGCGGATTGTCTTGCCATCAGCTTCATAGCCGTATGTGTCGCGTAATATCAACAGCGATTCTGCCAGCCGTCCTCTTATATGCTTCTGAGTGAGTGAAATAGTTCTGTTGTTTGAATACTCAAGTTCGTCAGCTAATAGCTTGATAAATTTCAAAGCAAGATCAGGATTCTTTTTCAGGATTTTGACAAATGTATGTTTTTCAAATATGCAGATAGCGGAGTCTTCAATTGCCGTGGCTGACAGCGACCAGGCGTTATCATAAAACAGAGCTCTGTAACCAATTAATCCCTGTTGGCGCATCATTTTAAGTATTTGTTCTCTTCCTCCAACACCCTCTTTAAAAACTTTTACTTTTCCTGAGGCAAGACAGATTAATCCTCGAGGCTTTTCTACTGTTTTGAAAAAAGACTGACCTTTTTTAAGGATTACCAGGGTATGATGCTGCGCGANCATCTCTTTATCTTTCTGATTTAATCCCTTAAAAATTGATAAACTGCCTTCAAGACACAATTCTATATATGGATTTATATATTGCATGAATTGATTATGTTTAATAACATGTCAAAGGTAGTAAAAGTAATTGATAATAATTGAATTAACATTTTTTAACATATTCAATTACAGATAGTTGTAAAGATCACATTAGCAGTTTTTTGCTATATGTTGTATAACATAACAATTTGAAACACAATATGATTTTTATCAGGACGAGAACTATCAAGAGTCGATTTACAAATTATTGANGCTGAGTCCTGATTGATTAATATCTTGCAACAAGGGGCATTCTTCTACCGGCACCAAATGCTTTTGATGAGATTCTCAGCACAGGAGGGGCCTGATATCTCTTGTATTCATTGGAGTCGATCATCTTTATAACTTTTAAAACAGTGTCACTGTTGGCTCCTTCTTTAATGATCCGGCTGGCAGGCTTCTGTAATTCAATATATTGGTATAGAATTGCATCGAGTATGCTGTAATCGGGAAGTGAATCAGTATCAAACTGGTCAGGTCTTAATTCTGCTGAAGGCAGTTTCCTGAGTATGTTTTCAGGAATGATTTCACTTTTCCTGTTTATGAAAGCTGCAAGTCGGTATACATCAGTTTTATATACATCGCCTATGACGGATAAACCCCCGGCCATATCTCCATACAAAGTGCCATAACCAACTGCGGCTTCACTCTTATTTGATGTATTCAATAATATACATCCTGATTTATTTGAAACGGCCATAAGGATAATGGCTCGGATACGGGCCTGAATATTTTCTTCGGTAACATCCTGGTTCATCCCTTTGAACAGGGGTGCAAGATCTTCCTCGAAAGCACGGAAAGGCTTCTCAATATTTATGATATCATAATGCACTTGAAGAGTAGTGGCAAGTGCTATGGCATCTCTGACAGAATGATCCGATGAATAGCGGGAAGGCATAAGTAAAGCTCTCACGTTTTTATTTCCAAGAGCATCAACTGCCAGACATAGGCATAGAGCAGAATCAATTCCTCCTGAAAGCCCTATAATACTGCTTTTTAAGCCGGTTTTCGTAAAATAATCATACAAACCGGTAACCAGTGCCTTGTAAATAAGATTAACAGAGTCAGTCTTGGGATATTTCCGGGAAATTATGCCTGATTTAATTTCATCAAATGAGTAGGTATTAACAGCTTCTTCAAAAAACGGGAGTTGATCAAATATTTTACCCTTTTCGTTGACTAATAGTGAGGCACCATCAAATATAAGTTCTGTATTCGCACCCATTTGGTTAACAGAGATAACAGGTATTTTATATTTAACAGCTTTAGAAATGAAAATGCTCTCTTTTGCTTCAATTTTGGTATATGAAAATGGTGAAGCTGCAATATTGATTATTATATCAGGATTCTGTTTTGCTAGCTCTTCCATTGGCGAGATCGTATAAAGTCTGGTTTTTTCGAATTCGTTATCAAATGGCTGTTCGTCCCAGAGATCTTCGCAAATAGTGAGTGCAATCCTCAATCCGTTAAAAGTATACACCGAGAACTGTGTTTCAGGTTCAAAATACCTGTACTCATCGAAAATGTCATAAGTTGGCAGCAAAGCTTTATTTGCTGAAAAAATAATTTTCCCCTCCGAAAGTAACAAAGCTGAATTAAAAAGTTTTTTCCCTTCCGGCTTTTTGTTCAGTGTAGGAGAGCCGACGATTGCTGCAATTCCTTTACATTCCTTAGCTATTTCTGAGACCGTACTCTCGCATTTTTCTATAAAATCAAGACGATCGAGGAGATCAAGGGGAGGGTATCCGGGTATGCAGAGTTCAGAAAAAATAATAAGATCAGATCCCTTTGCTTTTGCTTTTTTTATTGCATTGCAGATTAAATCCTTATTTCTGGCAAAATTGCCAATATGATAATTCAACTGTGCAACAGAAATTTTCATCACTACAATGTTAAAAATTTACACCCAATCTAAAACTCAGTATCCTTTGCGACACTTTGTCAACTGGCTGATTTCCATTGTCCTTGGTTATGTCAAGAAAATTATTATCAAAATTCAAACCAAGTACAAAAGCAGTGGTACCTCCCATGGAATACTCAATACCGGCAGTAATATGGTAGGAAAGGTTGAACATCCTTATTTCGTTTGAAGCATTTTCTCCCGTGAGACTGAGAGAAGGAATATCTATTTTTCTGCTGATTACAACTTTTGGANCCAGACCCAGATCTGAAAAGAATGTAAGGTATCCTATCTGGTTTGTCTGAAGCTTTAATCCGACAGGAAATACAAGGTATTTTATTTTATAAACTATAGAATTGCCTGGTAATACAGTTGATTTGAAATTTGAAAAGTCCATCACAACTGTGTCGCTACGTACCAGTCTTCCTCCGGCAGTCAGGAGACTTATACCGGTCGAGAAGGAATAGTTCGAAGTGAAATATTTATTATAAGTTAAGCCAAAGTTGAAGCCGGGTCGCGCACCAACATTTTTAACCTGCCTGATATCGGAGGAGAACCAGCTGATAACCGGATCTGCATGTAATCCGAAAACTATTTTCTGCTGACCGTTTAAAACGATCGGAGTTAAAATTAGTAAAAAGAGTATTGTTGTTTTGTACACTCCTGATAGAAAACTTTGATTATTATTCATATATCAGTATTATGTCAAGATTGTAAACCACTTGCAACATTTCAATTCAATTGCAAAAATAACAAATAATAAGAGAAGTTATTGTATCGTTTATGATAGTGACCTTATAATAGAAAAAGTGTGTATTTTAGACTTCTTAAAAAAAAGCTATATGAGAATCAGGTTTATCCCCATTTTGATTTTAATGGTAATGTTGACAACAGCAACTTCCTGCAGAAAGAATCATTACAAAATTAATACCTCATCGATAAAAGTAAAAATCGAAATAAAGAGACTTGAGAAGGATCTTTTCACCTTAAATCCCGATAAAGTCATACCAACGGTACCTGCTCTTAAAGAAAAGTATGGAAAGTTTCTTCAGTTATTCAGTTATGTTATCAATACCGGTGACATTTCAGATAATTCATTTGGTGATCTCCTGTTACGATTTTGTTCAGATAAACAAACTAATGATGTCTATACCCTTACCATGAAACTATATCCCGATCTCAGGTTAATTGAAGAGGGACTTCAGGATGCTTTCCGGCATTATCTCTATTATTTCCCGGGGAATAGTGTACCGGCAGTATTTACCTGTATAACAGGATTTAATAACAGCATTATAACAGGAGATACTATTCTCGGTATTGGTCTTGACAGATATCTGGGGTCTGAATGTGAATATTATCCACGACTTGAAATTTACAAATATATGGCTGCCAGAATGACACCTGAGAATATTGTTCCAGATTGTATGTACGGATGGGCAGCTTCAGAATGGGATTTTTCGACAATTAAGTACCCTGCTGACAATGTATTGGCAGAGATTATTCATGACGGTAAACTAAAGTATTTTGAAAAATGCATGTTATCGGAAACCAACGATGAGATTATTTTCGGCTTCACCCCCGATCAGATGAAATTCTGCAGGAACAATGAATTTCAGATGTGGCAATATCTTATAGAAAATAATCTTCTGTTCAGTAGCGATCAGTTTACCATACATAAACTTACCGGGGAGGCTCCGATGACAAGTTTTTTCTCTAAAGAATCACCAGGACGGGCAGCTATCTGGCTTGGTTTCAGAATTATCGAATCATATATGATGAGGAATCCGGAATTAAAAATGGGGGATATGATAAAGAATACGGATGTTCAGGGTATACTGGAGAAAGCGAAATACAACCCGCGATAAAAATAAACAGGGACATACTATAGCATGTCCCTGTTACATTTTCTTTAATTGTAATGCTATGCAGGATGAATAGCCTCAACAGGGCAAACATCCGCACATGCACCACAGTCAGTGCATACATCCGGATCAATTTTATAGATGTCGCCTTCTGATATTGCTTCTACAGGACATTCGTCGATGCATGTTCCGCAAGCAGTACAATCATCATTAATTTTATAAGCCATTTTGATTATTTTTTAATTAATTAATTACAATTAGCGCACAAAATTACTCATTTTTTTTAATTGAAAAAAGAACAAGCTAAATATATGACCATATATAATTAATAATTCAAATTTTTGACAACGGAATCGAGCAATAATTAAAAATCGAGGCTGAATGAAAGATAGAAAATTCTTGGAAGTATATAGCGGTTCTCGATACCCCAGGCCCAGTCAGCCCTGATGAAATATCCAAAAAGCTGAGCTCTTACGCCTGCACCAAATCCTTCCACGATAGGATCCCTGTTCGAATCAAGTGTAACTGATACTGGTCCATTTGTAATCTTTTCAGTATCATAACCGTTTTTACCCGACCACGGGGATTTCCCCGACCAGGCTGTTCCTACATCACCGAATCCAATAATCTGCAGACTGTTGAGGAAATTTGATCGCAAAGGATGACCCGCAAAATATCTGACTACCGGCCATCTTATTTCGCTGTTAATAAGGGCGAAACTATTTCCGTTTCTTATATTCTGCGAGAAACCTCTCATATTGGTCGCAATCGCCTGGAATCCATAATTTACATTGGGTGTGACCGGAATAGTGTTATCGAACATCTGGATTTTATTAAACAGATATCCCATCCAATTATCAACACCACCAAGGTAATATATCAGTTTAGTAGGTCCAAAGGATGTACTGGCTGCAAATCTGTTTGCCCAGATCAATTCCCGGTGTATCCGGGTATATTTACGGAAATCCACACCAAGAACTATCATATCTGATTTTTTTCTTGTCAGTTCCTTATAATACTCGCCGAAAATCTTAAACCTTGTCCCGAAGTAAATATTAATACTTCTTTTGCGGGTATTATCATAAATTATTTCTCCTTTCAGGCTCGCCCATTGTTGTGAGATATTTTTATAGTTGAGAGTGGTTATATCTGTGGCCAGATAGACATGTTTGTCGTACCTGTAGGAGATAGTGCCCTTCAAAGCCAAAACAGGGGTAAGAGGTTTAGAAAGTGAAAAATATATGTTCTGGGTGTACGTTTTAAACAGGCTTGAATCATCCGAACTGAAAAATGTTTGTCTGTGATAAATCAGCTGTTTATCAAATTTTCCTTTAAGGTTTTCTATACTTAGCAGATATTCATTACTGTCGAAATTCCCTGCGAACCTGAACCCCCCGGTTATCCTGTAGTCCTCAAACAAATCCACTGTTCCTATCTTGGTCAGAATATTCACTCCGGGATTAAAATATGGGGCCCCTCCACTGTATACCTGGTATGAATTATTAAGAAAACTAAAGTCGATCTGAGTTGCTATATAATTATTATAAAAGGATGTCTCATAAATTCTTATCAGAGGAAGGTTAATGTGTCCGGTATCAAGATCGATATTCATATATTTCTTCCGCCATAACTGATCATAGTAATTTTGTTTTTCTTTTTCAAATATGTAATGATTTATGTCAATTGGTTCATTCTTTATATAATATTCATAAAGTGGTTTGGTAAGGGTGTCCCTTCGTCTCTTGTCCTCAGCTACCAGCCACTGCCTTAACTGTTCAATACTGTCAGCTTTATGAAAATATTGATTTTTCTCCTTTCGTAATATGCTGTTTACCATCTCGCCTGAAGGTACAGGAACTGATTTGCTCAGGAGTCCCTTCCTTAAAACATACTTTCTTTTGCTGAACAGCATCTCTCCATATGAGTCAGACCCGTTCGCAACCGATTGGTTTATAATATTCCTGTCATAATTAGTAGCTGGTTGGGAATTAATGTAATATCTATAGTGGGCGACAGTGTCAATAAAGCTGATTGAACTATCGAACTTTGCAGTATACCTGTTAAATACTCCGTTTTGATCGCCAATATATGTAAATTTATTCTTTGCGATCTCAACCGGTTGAAACCTGCTGGTATATTTACCTTCCGAGAGCCTTACCAGGATATTATTCCTTTTTGCAATGTTGTAAGTGAAGAGATCGAATGTCTGCGTTATTTTTTCAAAAGGGCTGGCAGTATTAGTCAGGGTATCAGATAACCTGTTTGACGAGAAAATTATTTCGTCGGGGGATTCTTTCATGAATGAGGGATTGAGATCATCAGCAACGTCCCTGGTGATCTGCTCATTAGTTCCTGAGGCAATTGTATGAACGTATATATCTGTTATTCCATCTTTTACAGCAGAAAAGACAAGACGTGATCCTTCAGGGGAATATGAAAAATCAAGCACTTTATCAAAATAAAGAAGGATTCGTTTTTCGGTTGTTTTTTCATTGACCCTGTAAAAGTACATTTGCAGGTCAGATTTTTCATCATTAATAATTGTCAGGATTTTTCCACCTGGGTGCCAGGCAATTACAGGGTAAGAATTATCAGTAACCTGTTCGAATCGTGGTTCTTTCCTGAAAACAATTTTCCGTTTGCCTGTTGCCTGGTTGTACAGCCAGACTCTCTTCCTTCCCCAATCGTTGGTAACATAAGCGATATATTCACCTCCAGGGCTGACTTTTACCTGCTGATAGATCTGTTCTTTTTTTGATTTTACAACAGTATTACCATCATCTTCCGGAAGGTTTTTATCATTCGAATATTCTTCAGCATAGTAGTTCTTCCATTCTTTAAGGAGATCTTTAAGATCTACTCCCATAACATAAAGGAAACCATCGTCGATGTTTTTATAGATTTTCGTAAGGTAGATTATATTTGGAATAAGTGCATTACCGTACTTTTTGCCAATGAATCTCCAGAACGACATACCTGCATTTATTGCGTCGTCGTATTCAAGATGGTTGATGTTTTTGTATTTACCTGATTTGAAACCATCCTTAACTCTGTTTTCAGCCTCATAATTCCATCCGCCTCCTACATAACGAACAAGCCCCTTTATGTACCAGTCAGGCATATAAATCGTCGACGAGCTTGATATTCTGTCTTTTATATCGGCATTGTATAACATTTCGTTGATTATTACTTCAGTAATAGAAGCTGAAATCTGTTGTTGAAATGCCTCATGGTCACCTTCATAATAAAGCATTACTTTATTTTTAATTATCCTGTAGAAACCACCGGTATTATAGCTGTCTTCGTCGAAAGTGACAAGGCCGATATTGGATTGCTTGAACTCGGAATTTTTATTGAAAATTATGAACATGATCCTTTTTTCGAGTTTATAATCCAGTAAATCCTCAATTTCCGCAAGCTTCTTAATGGCATAGTTTGCAGTGAATTGAGCCAGATCACGCCCGTACTCATTAAAGTAGCAATCAAAATCGTCGAACCGGTAGTATTGCCAGTAGAAATCGTAATACTGTACTTTATTTTTACCAAAAGACATCTGAAGACCATTATAGAACTGTCCGTTTGCACTGAAATAAGAAACGGAAGCTATAAGGATGACAATCAGTCTTTTGATAATATTCAGTTTTAAGGTTTTCATCAGGTAACCGGAACTTTAACTTACAAATTTTGTTCCAAACAATACGAGTGTTGCAGCAAAACTAATGATAATCTGTTTTAAACTATGTAAAAATCTCAAACTTTCTATATTTTTACATCACTTTATGTTAATTGAACTATCTGGTCCGGTTTTTGTGTAATGAGGTGCAACCAATTGCTGACCGGAATTGTTATATTGAAGAAATTGAATTTGCATTTAATATATTTGTAAAAAATATAATAATAATTCTTCAAAATGCTAAAATCACATATTGATATGAAACGATTATTTTTAATTATCTCGCTACTCATTTTCGGAATTGTGGTAAAATCGCAGATCGCAACAACAAAAATGCAGCTATCGGCCACTGAACATGATTTCGGAACCTTCAAAGAAGAGGCAGGAAGACAGACCTTTGATTTTATTGTGACCAATACTGGTACGGAACCATTGGTAATACAAAACGTTGTTGCCTCTTGTGGCTGTACAACTCCGGAGTGGACAAAGCAACCTATTCCGGCAGGGGCCAAAGGCAAGGTAACAGCAATTTATGATCCGGCCAACAGGCCTGGTCCGTTCAATAAAACACTATCCGTATATACCAATACAAAACCGGAAGTCGTTGTTCTGGCAATCAAAGGGGAGGTCACTCCNCATGAAAAAACTGTTGAAGAATNATTCACATTCGCAGTCGGAGCTNTAAGGTTCGAGAGCAACCACCTGGCTTTCACAAACGTTAAAAAAACCGAGAAAAAGATGAGGGTTATGCAGTTGATCAATACCTCTGCTGAACCTGTTAAAGTTGAATTTGATGGTGTCCCGCCACATCTAACTCTGAAAGCCAATCCGGAAACACTTAAACCGGGTCAGAAAGGTATGATAGAAGGAACTTATGATGCAACAAAAAACAACGGATGGGGGAATGTCAGCGATATGGTTAAAATAAAGCTTAACGGAGTAGCTCAGGAGAATTTGTTTTATTATGTATCAGCAAATCTCGTAGAAGATTTTTCCAAATTATCTAAAGAAGAACTGGCAGATGCTCCCATATTTAGAGTTGCATCATCAACGGTTGATCTTGGTAAAATAAAAGGTTCAACACAGAACGAGGTTGAATTCAAATTTCTTAATGAAGGGAAAAGTGATCTTATAATCAGGTTTATAAGATCCACGTGTGGTTGTACGGCTGTCCAGCAGGGAAATCAGGGTATAGGTATCAAGCCGGGAGAGTGGAGTAGTATTAAAGCAGTATTCAACTCGGGTAGTTATTCCGGTAAAGTTACAAAGGCTATCTATGTGTATACTAACGATCCAAAGAATTCTGAGGTTGTACTTATGCTGAACGCCGATGTTGAACAACCGGCCCCGGTAAAATAATTAATGGATAATAAAAGAGAAATTAAAAGTTCACTGAAGGTACATCAGGGGATTCCACAGCCATCAAGTATTAATCCTGATGTTCTGAAAAAATCCGGCAGAAAGAGGCGTAAGAAATATTCAGCTGATGAATTTGTTTCAGGGATTCTTTCAGGGAACAGAACCATCTTAAGTCAGGCTATTACTTTGGTCGAAAGTTCGTTGCCTGAACATTACGATGCAGCCCAGATTATTATTGAGAGGTGTCTTCCTTTCAGTTCAAAATCAATAAGGATTGGAATAACAGGTGTTCCGGGAGCGGGGAAGAGTACCTTCATTGAGACCTTTGGATTACATTTAACTGAAGAAGGTCGAAAACTTGCAGTCCTCACTATTGACCCCAGCAGCGAACAGACAAAAGGAAGTATTCTNGGTGACAAAACCAGAATGGAACAACTCAGTATTCACCCCGGTGCTTTTATACGTCCAACCCCGTCAACAGGTACCCTCGGCGGTGTAGCAAGAAAAACCAGGGAGACAATAATACTTTGTGAAGCAGCAGGTTTTGATACAATACTTGTTGAGACTGTTGGTGTAGGGCAGTCAGAAACAGCTGTCCATTCAATGGTTGATTTTTTTCTTCTTCTGATGCTTGCCGGCGCAGGCGATGAGCTTCAGGGAATAAAACGGGGGATCATGGAGATGGCAGATTTAATTGCAATAACAAAAGCTGATGGAGTTAATAAACTGGTTGCGGAAAATGCCCGAGTTTTATATCAGAACGCCCTTCGCCTTTTCCCCAAAAAAGCATCCGGATGGGTACCTAAGGTTCAGATATGCTCGGCATTAACAAATACAGGTATAAAAGAACTATGGGAAATTATATTGGAGTACTTTGTTTTTGCTAAAAAATCAGGATATTTTGAGACATTCAGAAAGGAACAGGCTGTTGTCAGAATGCATAATACAATTGTTGAATATCTGAATAATTCGTTCTACAATCATGAAGAAGTAAAACTTTTGGTTCCTGATATTGAACGGAAGTTGTACGAAGGAAATATGACCTCATATAAGGCAGCCTTAATTTTGCTTGACAAATATTTCAATAGTCAGGCAGGTTGAACAATAATTCATATCTTTGCCAACTCGAATAAATTTTAACCGTTTTAAATTCAAAACTACTGAGTATGAAAAAGGTCATTTATCTTTTTATTTTCGGCGTAATAATGTCATCCTGCACTTCAAAACCTCATTATGATGTAATAGGAAAAATTTCCGGATCCGACAGTATTACTTTTTATCTTCAAAAAAGAGAAGGTGGCAAGACTGTATCAATTGATTCTGCAGTTTCCAGAAAAGGTACCTTTAAGATGAAAAACGGGGCAGTTGAGTACCCTCAATTGATCCAGTTAGTTGCAGGGAATACCAGGAAAAGAACATCTTTTTACCTTGATAACTCAGAGATAACCGTTACCGGGAACCTCGATTCATTATACAAAGCAAAGATTACCGGCTCCAAAACGCAGGATGAGTATAGGGATCTTATTAAGTCAAATAAACCTCTGAGCGATATATATTCGAAAAGCATTATCAAATATCAGGCTGCAAGCATGGCCAGAGATGTGGCAAATATATCAGTACTTGAAAAGCAGGCTGATTCAATTCAAAAAGAGATGATTAACCTTCAGAAGAACTTTGTTAAGAATAATCCTTCCTCATATGTTTCGCCTTCTATTCTGGTGAGCCTTAGTGTAGAAATGGATGCTGATGAACTCGAAACGATGGTTAATGGACTCAACCCTTCAATTGCGGCCTTACCTGAGATAAAAAGTCTTAAAGAAAGAGTTACTCTTATGAAATCTGTCGCAGTCGGTCAAAAAGCTCCTGATTTCACCCTGAACGATGTTAAAGGAAACCCTGTGTCTCTTTCATCTAAAATAGGAGCCAGGTTGCTGTTGATCGATTTCTGGGCAGCCTGGTGCAATCCGTGCCGCCAGGAAAATCCAAACGTCGTAAAGGTTTATAATGAATTTCACAAGAAAGGATTTGATGTATTCGGCGTTTCACTCGACAATACAAAGGAGGACTGGGTTAAGGCAATTGTAGATGATAAACTTACCTGGACACAGGTATCAGATCTCCAACGCGGGAATAGTGCCGCAGCTAAATTGTATTCGGTGAATTCAATTCCGTCAAATTTTCTTCTGGATGAAACTGGCAAAATAATTGGCAGAAACCTCAGAGGTGAAGATCTGTATAATAAAGTAAACGAGGTTCTTGGCATGAAAAAATAATGAGTAATGAGTAATGAGTAATGAGGAGTGATAATAATCCTATACTTCATGCCTCACGCCTTTCAGCCTCCGAAGCTTCAGCGAAGGAGGCTCATGCCTCATGCCTCACGCCTGTATTATTCCTCCTTCTTGATCTCTTCAAGTATAAACCCCGTGCCTCTAACTGTACGGATATCTATGTTTTTATCCTCAGAAACATATTTTCTTAGGCGGCTGATAAACACATCCATACTTCTTCCAAGAAAGTAATCATCCTCGCCCCATATTTCAGTCAGAATATCTTCTCTTGCNAGTATTTTGTTTTTATTGATAATGAAGTATTTCAGGAGTTGGGCCTCTTTAAGTGTAAGCTTTTCTTTTGTATTTCCACAAATCAGCTCGAGAGTGTTATATTTTAGCATTGTTCCGGATACTTTAAACTCATCATTCGTAGAGGAGTAAGCCCGTTTCAGTATGTTATTAATACGAAGAATGAGAACTTCAGGATCGAACGGTTTGGTTATATAATCATCAGCCCCTATTTTAAGACCTCTGACAATATCCTCCTTAAGACTTTTTGCGGTCAGGAAAATAACAGGGACATCAGGATTCGCTTCCTTCACTTTTTCTGCGAGGGTAAATCCGTCCATTTCTGGCATCATTACATCAAAGACACAAATATCAGGTTTGTTCTTATTGAACAAATCCCACGCTTCATTGCCATCGCGACCAAGTGCTACATCGAAACCGCTGATCGTTATATATTNGGTCAATATATTGCCAAAATCCCTGTCATCTTCCGCAATTAAAACTTTCATTTTCCGAATTTTTAATTAATATAAGGTATTATTATAGTAAATATACTACCTTTTCCCGGCTTACTGCTAACGGTTACATCTCCGCCATGAGCTTCCGCAATTTTTTTAACATAATACAGGCCCAGCCCCAGCCCTTTGAATTTATGTATGTTTCCCGTTGAAGCCCTGTAGAATTTATCGAAGATATGCTTTTGATCGTTTTTATTAATTCCTATTCCGTTATCGGCAACTTTAATACATACGGCATTTTCCTTCGCGAAGCCTTCAATATCNATTACAGGTTCTTTGTCGGAATATTTGACTGCGTTGGAAAGAAGATTATTAAGGAGAGTGGTAAAATAAACAACGTCAAGATCAATTTTCGTTCCGCTGAAATTGTATTTCTGGATAATTGAAGCATTATTGCCTCCACCTGATTTAAAACTATCNACTATGTCATTCATCAATTCTTCTATTTCAACAGACCGCTTTTCCAGCTGGAACTGAGTTCTCTCCCACATACTTATCTCGAGTATCATATTTATAAGCTGATTCAGATGAACACTTTGTTTCCCGATTAACCTGGCTGTTTCAAGTATCTTTGCATCATCATTTCTTATCTGTACCATTTCGAGGGTTTTACCAGCTACAGTTATGGTTGATAATGGAGTTTTTAATTCATGGGTCATATTGTTGATAAAATCAGTTTTAAGATTTGATAGCCTCTTCTCTTCCATTAAGTTCCTGTAAGTAATCATAAATATAATGACTACAATAAGAATACTCACGATAGCCATTGCCAGCGATAGAGAAGTCTGTTCCCAGATCACTTTCTGTTTATCGGAAAAGTCAATAAAATAGTCAAAATTGAATCTGTAGTTATTGCCCTCCAATTGGGTCACTCTAACCAGAATACTTGATCCGGAAATTTCAAAAGGAGAGGTTCTTCTTCCACGCTCATTGGGCGTGCGGTTTGAGAAACCGTCTTTCTGATAAATCATAATCGTGTCATTATCAATAATATCCAGATTNTTTATAGTAATCTTATAGTTGAAATTTTTATCCCATCCCCGGTTTTCAAAATAATCTGAAAGCAAACCTGAGAGATCCTGTTCCTGATTTACCACTTTGGTGAAATATTCGAGGATATCCCTTTTTTTTGTAGCGAGTTCATTTTCGTCTTTAGTTGCGTGTAGTTCTTTAATAAACTGTTTTGAGTTAAGGTCTAATAACAACCGCACAGTATCAAAACCATCGGTTGACAACCCTCTTCTTATGGAGTTAAGTGCTTCTTGTGTCCGTATAGTATACCTGATAGCAAACAACTCGTCTTTCTGTTTCCATACACCTCTTATAATAAATACCTGGACTGAGATCAGAATTAAAATCGACGTAATTCCCAGAATCAGAACAGTATTTCTCTTTTTCATCATAATTTAATTATTTATAACTGTATGATGTAGCTCGCCCTGAGATGTCGGGACCCGGTTCATTTTATTAACTTTACTTTCTCAAAATTATGCAATTAATTGATACTTCTATGGGCGATGCCAAACATTAACCGGACATTAACCCGGTGTTAACAAAATAACAATATTACCACCTGTATCTTTACATTGTCAAACTTTAAAAAAGGCAGTCATGAAAAAATTCAGTTTATTTTTTACACTTATTTTTCTTATCTCGGTTGGTTCTTCTTTTCAGCAGGTAGCAGCCCAGGAGAAATCAAAAGCAGATCAGGATAAAGAACAGAAGATTCAACAGGAAATCGACCAGCAAAAAAAAGCTATGGCCGACCAGAAGAAGGCTCTGACAGAGGCAGAGGCAGCTGCAGACGACCAAGTAAAAAATTTCCGGGTAGAGGTTGAGAGCAGAGATAAAGATGGAGAGAATACAATGAGGTACCTGCCAAGAGGGAACAGATCGTTCATTTTTGATGAACCATTTAATTTCTCCGGTCCTGATATGCAGGGATTTTACGGACATTTAATGAGTGGTGATTCTGAACGGACAACGTTGGATTTTTCAAAATCGGTAAAAGACAACACCTTCTCGAAAGAGTATTCTTTTGATGTTGAAAAATCGGTAAAAACAGTTGTAATGTCAGTGATGGGCGACTGTAAATCGGGCGAAATCCGTATAAAGATTGTTATGCCGAACGGTAAAAACTATTCCGATATCTTAATTGACGAATCGGGTAATCTCAACTGGAGAAAATCATTCACGATTTCTGAAACGGAGAACCAGGACAAAACGGGGGACTGGAAATTTCAGATTTCATCGACGAAGGCAACTGGATTTTTTAAGATTTCGCTTCAGTCGTTTTAGTTTTCATACATAGCAAAAAGAAGACCGGCTAAGGGTGCCGATCCTTTTTATATTCAGATGATCTGAAATGCTGCTTCCGTAATATTATTTTTATTTTTTGCTGCTAACAGGTTTTTTTTCTACAGCTTTGAGCTGACAGTTATTAAAAAACGGATCCCAATTCCTGTTCTGATAGAACTCGGATGTTTTAATGTTAAAATATCCAAGGATATGTTTGGGTGACAATGTGTAGATCAATTCATCATTGTCACCGTAAAACGGATCAGTGACTGTCAGAACTTCTTCAATACCAACATCTTTTTTTATTGAAACATCAGTATACATTTCATAAATAACTTTGGGTATTGCTATGATTATGGTGTATGAACCATATTCTTTTCTCTGAAAAAGAAAGTAAGTGACTTCAATAGGTTCATTGGGATTTACATGGTCGGTAGAATGAGGTAACTGGCTTTCGAAAACAAACCCTTCGTTCATAATGTCTTCAACGATATTGAACTCCCTGGTGTTATGGAGGAAGAAATAGCATTCTTTAAAATTATTCAGTATTGAGGCGAGTATCTCTCCTTTATTCTTCATCCGGAAGGAATTCAGTTTTTAGTTAATCTTATCCAAAAATAGCTTATATTATTTTATTTGCAACACTTAAACCATTTGTTCTGTTATATGTTAAATTTGTAACCGGCATTGAGTTTAANGTCTTATGAAAAGAGTATTCTATTTTCTGATAACTGTTTTGATGNTATCATGTGGCCGGAAGAGTTACAATTCCGGAGACAGAATAATTACTGTAAGTATCGCACCTTTCAAATACTTTATTGAAGAGATTGCAGGTAATGACTTTAAGGTTAACATTATGGTACCTGCAGGAGCAGATCCTCATACATATGAGCCTTATCCTGAACAAATTAACAAACTCAGAAAATCTGTTGCCTATATAAGTAATGGTTATCTGGGTTTTGAAATGAACTGGCTTGAACGTTTTTACGAGACAAACAATACAATGAAGAGGTTATCTTTAGGTGATAAAATTGATCCTCTGAACTCTATACATCACCATGAAGGGAGTCAAATCGAAAGTGCGGACCCGCATTATTGGGTGTCTCCCAGTTGTGCTTTGATAATGGCCTCTTCAATGAAAGGATTTTTGTGTGAGCTTAATCCCACACAAAAAGAGAAATACGAAAAAGGTTATCAGGTTCTTCTTTTAAGAATTAAGGAAGTGGATGATAAAGCCAGGGAACTTTTTTCGGGAGTTAAAAACCGGTCTTTCATGATTTATCACCCAAACCTGGCTTACATTGCAAGAGACTATGGACTTGAAGAGATACCGGTTGAATATGAGGGCAAAGAACCTCCTCCCTCCAGATTGAGAGACCTTATTGACCGCGCCAGGAAAGATCATCTGAAAACAATATTTGTACAGAGAGAATATGACACAAAGAATGCCAAAGCAATCGCCAGCGAAATAGGTGCTCAGATAGTTTTAATAGATCCTTTGTCGGAAAACTGGCAAAGATCGACAATTGACATTATTGAAGCTTTGCACAATAGTTTAATTGAAAGTTCCAAATAGACAGGATTTATGGCTTATTTATTCGAAATGCATTCTTTGTCAGCTTCTTATGGTGCAAATGTGGTTTTACAGGAAGTGGATCTCAAGGTAAATGAGAATGATTTTATTGGTGTCATTGGTCCGAATGGAGGGGGGAAAACAACACTTTTAAAAGTAATTCTTGGTTTGGTGAAACCGTCTGAAGGTAAAATTGTTTTCAATAATGAACTTTTAAATAATAACAGTATCGGTTATCTGCCTCAAATGTCAACAGGAGATATTAACTACCCTGTAACTGTAACCGACATAATTCTATCGGGGCTTATGATCCGGAAGGGGATCATTTCCAGAATGTCGTCATCTGACAAGACCAGAGCCATGAAAGTAATGGATGAACTTGGTTTGGAAGAGATGACGAATTCTACCTTAAATGAATTGTCAGGTGGCCAGATGCAAAGGGTGTTTCTGGGACGGGCCATTATCGGAAATCCCAGATTACTATTACTCGATGAACCGGGAAATTTTGTTGATACAACCTTTGAAAATGATTTTTATGAAAAATTGAGGGACCTCAACAAAAGGATGGCAATACTTATGGTCTCGCACGATGTCGGAACCATTTCATCGCATATTAAATCGTTTGCCTGTGTGAACAGGAGTCTTCACTATCATCCATCTCACGAAATTACAAATGAAGATCTGCTTGCTTACGGGTGTCCTATCCAGCTTGTTACACATGGGGATGTCCCACATACCGTTCTTAAACATCATAATTGAGTGGAAGCTAACATTTTTCAATATGAATTTATAATAAAAGGCCTTCTTGGAGCAGCCTTTGCCAGTATAACTGCCGGTTTGGCAGGAACATATGTTGTGTCGAAGCGAATGGTCTTCCTGAGCGGCGGCATCACACATGCTTCATTCGGGGGTATCGGTATCGGATATTTCATCGGCATCAACCCTGTGATTGGTGCTGCTGTATTTGGCATACTTTCAGCTCTGGGCGTTGAGTATCTTTCTGTCAGACAGAAAATAAGGGAGGACTCGGCGATAGGGATATTATGGGCATTTGGTATGGCAATCGGAATAATTTTTATCTATCTGACTCCTGGATATACTCCCAACCTGATGAGTTACCTTTTCGGAAGTATTCTCACTGTTTCAAATGCTGACATCATAGCTTTGGGTATAATGTCCGTAATTTTGATCTTTTATTTCGGGATATTCTACAGGACAATTCTNTACATCTCTTTCGACGAGATCTTTGCCCGGACATACTCCTCATACGTGGATGTATTTAAGTACATCACAACTTCACTGATAGCCCTGACAATTGTATTAAATATCAGGATGGCCGGTGTGGTATTGGTTATCTCGTTACTCACGATACCTCCAAACATAGCTATGTTATTTACCAGGGTATATTTTAAAATAGTTTTATGGTCGGTTCTGGCTGGATTTATCGGTACTGCAACAGGTTATGCTATTTCATACTTTGCCGGGATTCCGGTAGGAGCGACCATAATTTTTACGCTTGTTATAATCTGGGTAATCACAAAAGGTATTACCCAGTTAATAGTGAAGATATCANAGCTGAACAACTTTAGGCACTCCAGGCACTCCAAACTTTAGGCACTTAATAATATTAATTGACAAATTTTTAATTGAAAATATATAATATAAAATACATACACAATGGATTATGAACTTATTATAATCGGCAGTGGACCAGGCGGTTATGTAGCCGCAATAAGGGCATCGCAATTGAAAATGAAAGTGGCAGTTGTTGAAAGAGCTGAAATCGGAGGAATATGTCTAAATTGGGGATGTATCCCTACAAAATCACTCCTGAAGAGTGCCCAGGTATTCGACTATCTTACCCACGCATCTGATTATGGAATTGCGATCTCAGGTGAGGTAAAACCTGATTTTAAAGCAATTATTTCCAGAAGCAGAAATGTGGCTAACGGGATGAGCAAAGGGATTCAGTTTCTTTTCAAAAAAAATAATATTGAACATATAAAAGGTTATGGCCGTCTTGCCGGAGACACCAATGTTGAGGTGGAGGACACGGATGGAAGTAAAAAGAAGTATTCTGCTAAGAATATAATAATAGCGACAGGTGCAAGATCAAAAGAGCTGCCAAATCTGAAACAGGATGGTATGAAGATAATTGGCTACCGTGAGGCTATGACACTTGAAAAGCAACCCGGCTCAATGGTTGTTGTAGGGTCAGGAGCGATCGGAAGTGAATTTGCTAATTTCTATCAGTCACTGGGCACAAGTGTTACCCTCATTGAGTTGTTGCCCAGGATAGTTCCGGTTGAAGATGAAGAAGTCTCAAAACAACTTGAGAGATCCTTTAAGAAAATTGGCATGAAAGTAATGACCGGTTCGTCGGTTGAGAAAATTGATACTTCAAAAGAGAAGTGCCAGATAACCATAAAGACACAAAAGGGACAGGAGGTTATTGAAGCTGATATTGTCTTATCGGCAGTTGGTATTACACCAAACCTTGAAGATATTGGTCTTGAAAAAGCAGGTGTTAAAATTGATAAGGGTAAGGTTATTGTTGATGATTATTACAAAACATCTGCTCCTGGTATTTTTGCTATCGGTGATATTGTTCATGGACCGGCTCTTGCTCATGTGGCCTCAGCAGAGGGGATTATTTGTGTCGAAAAGATAGCAGGTAAAGAAGTTGAACCTCTTGATTATACAAATATTCCCGGATGTACCTATACAACTCCGGAAATAGCATCATGTGGTCTTACTGAGGCAGCAGCCAGGGAAGCCGGTTATGACATAAAAGTCGGAAAGTTTCCGTTTACTGCATCTGGAAAAGCAAGTGCTTCAGGTGCAAAAGATGGTTTTGTAAAACTGATATTTGATTCGGCATACGGCGAACTGCTAGGGGCACATATGATCGGCGCCAACGTTACGGAAATGATCGCAGAGATAATTGTTGCCAGAAAACTTGAAACCACAGCCCATGAAATCATCAAGTCTGTTCATCCTCATCCTACCATGTCAGAAGCCATAATGGAGGCTGCAGCCGCTGCGTATGGAGAAGTAATACATCTTTAGCCTCCTGAACGCAACCTTTTTTTTAAAAAAACCATCAATCTTTATAGAATTACTGGCATTTAATATAATTATTTTATATTTTTATAATCTCAATCAGGAAAAAAAACCTTGTCGGAGATAAAAAAAATTATAAAAGGTTGTCTTGCCGGTGACAGAAGGGATCAGGAACTTCTGTACAGGAGACATGCATCNAAGCTATATGCTGTNTGTCTTCAGTACTCAGGGAATGATGAGGAGGCAAGAGATATTTTACAGGAAGGGTTTATTAAGATTTTTGAAAATCTTGATAATTACAAACATGAAGGTTCTTTCGAGGGATGGATGCGCCGGATAACTGTCAATACAGCACTTGAAAAATTCCGCAGCAGGCATAACCTGTATCGTGTAGATGATATAGATACGATACAGGAACAGGATGCGGAACCTGATAACCAGGATTATGCTGGCCTTGAAGCTAACGATCTCCTTGAAATTATCAGAGAGTTGCCCACGAAATACAGGCTGGTATTTAACCTGTATGCAATTGAAGGATATTCACATAAAGAGATAGGTAAAATGGTGAATATTTCAGAGGGAACTTCAAAATCAAACCTTTCCCGTGCAAGGGCTATCCTTCAGAGAAGAGTCGGATCATATACAGGAATAAAGAAGAAAGTAGCTAATGAATGAAAAAGGGGCAAATATAGATCTTCTCTTCAGAAACGGCCTTAAAGATTACGAGGTGCTTCCGCCGCCTGGCGTTTGGGATAACATTCACCCTGTAATTAAAATTAAAACCAGACCGCTTATACTTCTAAGGATTGCAGCGGCTATAACTGTTCTGCTGACTTTGAGTTTTTTAACATATAGATGGAGCAGGGAAATATTGAACAGTACTCCGGATTCTGTTATGGCTTTTAATATAAAAACTTCCTCTCCGATAGTTTCCAACCCAGTTGATAATAGCCAGTATGTACCTGCAAAAGAGTATAGTCAGGTCAGAAACTCTTCTGATATTTCGATTGAAACAGCCAATACTGATGCTGCATTTCAGGAAATTGAACCGGCCGCTTCATCACAACAAATATTGTTTGCTCAGAAGACTAAAAACCTTTCAATAATTAATAGTGAAACAGGCATAAGATCATTCCTGACACCTCTTGGTACTTCCGGTGGCAATACGGATAATGTCAAATATCCTGATCTGCCATATTCTCCGGAGAATACCTCTGTGAAACCTCAAAACAGATGGTCTGTTGCAGCAATGGCTTCACCAACCTATTATTCGAGTTTTAATACCGGAAGTGATGCACTTTCAAAACAGCTGAGTGCAACGGAACAACCTCTTGTTTCTTATTCAGGGGGTATCGCATTTTCTTATAAGATCACTAAAAGATTCAGTATACAATCAGGGCTTTACTATTCATCATTAGGACAGAAAGTAGACGGTATTAATTCCTACAGCGGATTTAAACCATATGGCAATGCAAAAGGGGATCATAACTTCGAAGTACTAACTACAAATGGTACGGTTCAGACAAGTAACCCTGATGTTTTTCTTACAGCAAATGGTTCAGAGAGGATAGTTACAGACTACACAAGGGATGTTTTTGACCCAAATAAAGCAAGTCTGCAGCCTGTGAATAGTTCCCTCGATCAGAATTTCGGTTACCTGGAACTACCGGTTGTTGTGAAATATAAAATTATAGATAAATCGATTGGCATAAATGTTATCGGAGGATTATCCTACAATCTGTTAGTGCATAATTCAGTATATACAACTGTTGATGGAACCAGATATCCGGTCGGGGATACTAAAGGACTAAATTCGCTTACTTTAAGCAGTTCACTTGGTATGGGTATGGAATATAATATCTCGGGTAAATTATCTCTTAACCTCGAACCAACTTTCAGATATTACCTGAATCCGATCAGTGCTTCAACAGGCTCATTCATTCATCCGTATTCTTTTGGGATCTTCTCCGGATTATCATACAAGTTCTGAAATCTGATAAGCCTTCTTGTTACAAAATTGTTTCCTGATAGGAGTTTATTGGCTATTGTGGCATTTCTTCCATGATTAATTTACTCATCTGGAAATTATTTTTCAGGTGCAAAAATGTTACCTTTGCACTTTATTTCTAATATCCTGAATTATTATGATAAATACAAACAGGAAATCAGTACTTACCGCTTTTGTTCTGACCGGTACAATTATAATTATTCTTTCAATTGCCCAGGGCTTTAGCGGATTCAGCAGCGGTCAGGCGGGAACTCGTCATGTATCAGATACTCTTTATAATAAATCGATTAAATTACCTGGCAATGTTACCTTCGCAGATGAGAAAATGCCTCTTGACAACTTTGATACAAGGGAGAGCCTCGAGCGCGAAATTCTTACAAGTGCTTATAGACATTCCTCAACAATTCTTATAATTATGAGGGCCCACAGATACCTCCCGATTATTGAAAAGATCCTGAAAAAAAACAACATTCCTGATGATTTCAAATATCTTGTCGCGGCAGAGAGTGAATACAGTAACATGGTTTCTCCTGCAGGAGCTACCGGTTTCTGGCAGATCATGCCTGAAACGGGCAAGGAAGAAGGAATGGAGATAAACACCGTTGTTGACGAAAGGTATAATATTGAAAAATCAACACAATTTGCCTGTGAGTACTTTCAGAAGTCGTATGAAAAATATGGTAACTGGACCCTGGCAGCAGCTTCGTATAATGGAGGAAGAAGTGCAATCGATGAGCAGATCGATATTCAGCATCAGAAAAACTATTACGATCTTCTGTTAAGTGAAGAAACTGCAAGGTATATTTTCAGAGCTGTGGCGTATAAACTTGTTATTACCGATCCTGAGAATTATGGATTTAAAATTGCTAAAGAGGATTTGTTTCCTGTACTTAAATTCTACGCAGTTAAAGTAGACACAGCAATAACTGATTTTTCGGTTTTTGCCGGGAAGTTCGGGACGAATTACAAGATGTTAAAACTTCTGAATCCCTGGCTAAGGAAACCATACCTGACATCTAAATCAAATAAACAATATCTGATAAAGATTCCTTCAGAAGGGATGAGGAATATTGAAAAAACAGAAACTGAGAACAGATCTTTTGAAGAGGAAAAGTCAAAATGAATGAGGAGATAAAGGTCCTTGGTGCCAGGGTTCATAACTTACAAAACATCGATGTTACTATTCCACGAAACAAGCTGGTAGTAATTACCGGTTTAAGTGGCAGTGGAAAATCGTCTCTTGCCTTTGATACTATTTATGCTGAGGGCCAAAGGCGATATATGGAGACGTTTTCGGCATATGCCCGTCAGTTTCTGGGAGGTATGGAACGCCCCGATGTTGATAAGATAACAGGCTTAAGCCCGGTGATATCCATCGAACAGAAGACTACCAACAAAAACCCCCGATCCACAGTTGGTACAATTACCGAAGTATACGATTTTCTCAGGCTTTTATATGCAAGGGCTTCGGAGGCATATTCATATGCATCAGGTGAAAAGATGGTCAGATATACGGATAACCAGATTCTTGAACTCGTAAAGAACCGCTTCTCAGGAAAGAAAGTACATTTCCTGGCGCCTGTAGTAAAAGGGAGAAAGGGTCATTATAAAGAGTTATTTGAACAACTCAGACGAAAAGGATTTCTCAATGTTCGCATAAATAACGAAATCAGGGAGCTCACTCCCGGAATGAAACTCGACCGGTATAAAACTCACTTAATTGAACTTGTCATTGATAAGTTCAGGGTAGGCGATACTACTGATAAAAGACTTAATGATTCAATACTTACGTCACTTGATCAGGGTGACGGAGTGATGATGGTTCTGGATAGTGATAATAATGAACCCAGGTATTTCAGCCGCCACCTGATGTGCCCGGTCACCGGATTATCATACAACGATCCTGCTCCTCATACTTTTTCTTTCAATTCACCACAGGGGGCTTGCCCTCATTGCAATGGACTGGGTGAGATATCAAGTATTGATGAAGAGAAACTTATTCCTGACAAGGAGCTTAGCATAAGAAGAGGAGGGATCGAACCGCTTGGAAAATACAGAAATATATGGATCTTCTGGCAAATAGAAGCAATCGCTGAAAAAAACGGATTCACTCTTGATACTCCTATAAAAGAGATTCCTGAAGATGCTTTAAACAAAGTGCTTTATGGTTCAGATGAAGTACTTAAGTTGTCGAACACTCCTTTGGGGATGTCTTCAAATTATTTTTTAACATTCGAAGGGGTAGTTAATTTTGTCGGGAATATTGAAACAATAAATGGGAAGAAAAATGGGACAAAAATTAAGGATCAATATGTGCAGTATAATATTTGTCCCGACTGTCAGGGTACACGGTTGAAGAAAGAGTCATTGTTTTTCAGGATAGCCGATAAAAATATCGGAGAACTCTCAGCAATGGATATCAAAGAGTTATCGCTCTTCCTGGCCAACATTGAAGAGAAAATGACCGGGAATCAAAAAATAATCGCTGCGGAAATTTTAAAAGAGATCAGAGCAAGACTTGGTTTTTTGCTTGAGGTGGGACTGGAATATCTGTCGCTGAACCGGGGTGCAAGAACTCTCTCAGGTGGAGAAAGCCAGAGGATCAGACTTGCCACTCAGATAGGATCAAGACTGGTCAATGTACTCTATATTCTTGATGAACCAAGTATAGGACTTCATCAGAGGGATAATCGTCGGCTGATAGCTTCATTGAAACAACTCAGGGATGCAGGAAACTCAGTCATTGTGGTGGAACACGACAGAGAGATGATCATGTCGGCTGACCATGTGATTGATATGGGACCGGGAGCCGGACGTCTCGGAGGCCTTATCACCGCCTATGGAAGCCCTGAGGAACTGATGAAACATGATACTCTTACCTCTTCCTATCTTAATAATAAAAAGAAATTCCATATTCCTGATGAACGGAGAAAGGGAAATGGGAAGTTCCTTATTCTTACAGGTGCTTCCGGACATAACCTTAATAATGTGGATATTACATTCCCTCTTGGAACACTTATTTGTATCACCGGAGTATCAGGAAGCGGCAAATCGTCACTTATTAACCAGACCCTTCATCCGGCNCTTGCCAAAAGATTTCATAATTCAGGTAAATCACCATTGCCATACAGGGANATTACCGGACTCGAGCATCTCGACAAAGTTATTGAAGTGAGCCAGTCTCCTATTGGTAAAACACCTCGTTCAAATCCGGCTACATATACAGGAGTCTTTACGGATATCAGAACACTTTTTGCACTGACAACCGAAGCTAAAATCCGCGGATTCGGTGCCGGGAGGTTCTCATTTAATGTAAAAGGCGGACGCTGTGAAGGATGCGAAGGAGCAGGCATGAAAACTATTGAAATGAATTTTCTTCCGGATGTTTACATTCATTGCACCGAATGCAACGGGAAACGTTATAACCGCGAAACGCTGGAAGTTAAATATAAAGGAAAGTCTATCAGCGACGTCCTGGAAATGACAATTAATATTGCAGTTGAATTTTTTGCCAATGTACCGTCAATTTATCATAAAATAAAAACGCTCCAGGATGTCGGACTAGGGTATATCAGGCTTGGACAGCAGTCAACAACACTATCAGGTGGTGAGGCACAACGTGTCAAACTGGCAACTGAGCTTGCCAGGCGTGATACCGGCAAAACACTTTATATTCTCGATGAGCCGACAACAGGATTGCATTTTGAAGATGTCAGAGTATTGCTCGATGTGCTGTATAAACTTGTTGACAGAGGCAATACAGTGATCGTAATTGAACATAACCTCGATGTGGTTAAGATGGCAGATTATGTCGTTGATTTAGGAAAAGAAGGAGGGAAAGCCGGAGGAAATATCATTTTCTCAGGATCGCCTGAGAAACTAGTTCAATGCTCAGAGAGCTATACCGGAAAATATCTTAAAGCAGAACTTAAGGCGTAAGAATTTAATTATATTTGAGTTGACTAACTTTTATCGAAACAAAAATGGAGAAACCTGCTGATCTTATTAAAGATGCTTTTGAACAAAAAACATGGCATGAAATTCATACCACAGATTCGTGGAGAGTATTTAAGATTATCTCTGAATTAGTTGAAGGTTTTGAAAAACTTGCCCGTATCGGTCCATGTGTTTCAATCTTTGGTTCTGCAAGGACACAACTTAATAATAAATATTACCTGCTGGCAGAAGATATTGCTTATAAGCTGACGCAGAACGGATATGGAGTCATTACAGGTGGCGGGCCGGGTATTATGGAAGCAGCAAATAAGGGCGCGGCCAGGGGAAAAGGCAAATCTGTAGGTATTAATATAGATCTTCCTTTTGAACAGCATCCCAATCCATATATTGATTCGGATAAACTGATAACTTTCGATCATTTTTTTGTCAGGAAAGTTATGTTCATGAAGTATGCCCAGGGATTTATAGTACTTCCCGGCGGATTCGGAACATTCGATGAGCTCTTTGAAGCAATAACCCTTATCCAGACCAGGAAGATCGGGAAATTTCCAATAATACTTGTCGGGAAAAAATACTGGAGTGGTTTAATAGAATGGATCAAAAACGAGATGCTTGCTGAAGAACATAATATAAAAGCCGAGGACCTCAATTTATTTACGCTGGTTGATACCTCTGATGAAGCAGTTGACTATATCGTTAAATTCTATTCAAGATACCTGCTTAGTCCTAACTTCTGATCAGACCTTCCTCATTCTATCCATCTCCCGGGTTGCGTCTTTACGTTTGAGGGTCTCACGCTTGTCGTATTCTTTCTTGCCTCTGGAGATGGCGATCTCAGCTTTTGCCAGACCTCTCTCGTTAATAAAAACCTTAATGACTATTATAGTCAGCCCTGTCTCTTTTATTTTCCTTTCAATTTTTCTTAACTCACGTGCTGTGAGAAGGAGTTTTCTTTCGCGGAGAGGATCATGATTATTAAGATTTCCCCACCAATATTCCGCTATATGCATTCCCTTGATAAAGAGTTCTCCACCACTAAAAAAGCAATATGAATCAGCAATAGTGGCTTTCCCCAGTCTTATTGATTTTATTTCTGTTCCTGAAAGTATAATCCCTGCTACAAACTTTTCGAGGAACTCATAATCGTGAGATGCCTTTTTATTTCTGATTACAATATTTCCTGCGCCGCCTTTCATAACAATGATCAGGAAAAGAAAACTTTATAGATTTTATCGATTAACGTTGTAAGCAGAAGGTTTGTAATAACATATATCCCAATGAAAGTTAATGTCGTAGCTATCAGCATAGGCATTTTCTTATATCCGGGAGGAGTTAACATCTTTTCTGTACCGGCAAAGAAAATAAACAGGCCATAGAGAGCTAATATGTTTACAAAAAGAAGAGACTCGAATAACCGGCTTAAAATCTGGCACAAAAGAAAAGGGACAATTGAATATACAATCAGTCTGAATGAAATTGCAAAATCCCTGCCAAGATCAAGAGGATAAGTGATTTCCCTGAGGATAAAAGCAGAAGCATAAACAGTAATATAATACAGGAGAAAACATTTTATTCCGACAAAGACAGAATAGACAGGTGATAATTCGGCATTTGTATAGATTAAAGAACCGGCAGCGGCCGAAACTGAAACCAGAAGGATAATAGGAAATAAGAAACTATTTCTTATCACACTCACAGACTTGTTCTTAGAATCAATTATCTCCCAGGCCTTTATCGGATTAATAATAATATCTTTTACCACAAAAAGAAATAACTTGTTATTCATAAGTATCTGATTTGAATGCCCGTCAAAAATAAGTAAATTTATGGTAAATTGCTTTTTATGACTGAATGAATAAAAATGTGACTGCAGAGTTAAATACAGCATATGATTTATTAGTTGTAACAGGGCCCACTGCTTCCGGCAAAACTGCTCTTGCTGCAGCCATTTCGTATATTTTGGAAGGGGAGATCATAAGTGCTGATTCCCGGCAGGTTTACAAGGGCATGAATCTTGGTACGGGTAAGGACTATGAAGATTATCTGATTAATGGTGTGCAAATACCTTGTCATCTGATTGATATTGCTGATCCCGGTTATAAGTTTAATGTATTTGAATACCAGCGTGAGTTTATTAAAGTTTATTCTGATCTCAAGAANAGAAAAATTTTTCCAGTTGTCTGCGGAGGTTCAGGTATGTATGCTGATAGTATTATAACTGGATACAAAATGTTTGAGGTACCTGCTGATAGCGGATTGAGGATTGAACTTGAGAAAAAATCAATTGAGGAGCTGAAAAACATATTATTAACCTTCAAAAACCTTCACAATACAACAGATATTGATACCAAGAAGCGTGTTATAAGGGCAATTGAAATCGAATATTTCACCAGAAACAAGGGTAAACAAAAAAGTGAATTTCCAAAAGTAAAACCTCTTGTAGTTGGTGTAACATTTGAAAGAGATATAAGGCGAAAACGAATTTCGGAGAGGTTCAGGCAGCGTCTTGATTCTGGGATGGTTGAGGAAGTGAAACATCTCATTGATAGTGGTATAAACGCCGAAACTTTGATTTATTACGGCCTTGAGTATAAGTTTATTACACTTTATCTGACAGAAAAAATTTCCTATGAAGAGATGTTTCGCGATCTTGAAATTGCTATTCATCAGTTTGCCAAGAGGCAGATGACCTGGTTCAGGGGAATGGAAAGGAGAGGAATAAAGATTCACTGGATCGAAGGTGAATTACCAATGGAGGAGAAGGTGAAGAAGGTAATGGAATTGCTTAAGCTTTAGATGCAATAAAGGCTATAAATGATACATATCCTATGCAGCATCTATAGCCTCTACAGCCTTTACAGCTTTATTCCTTTAGGTATTTATCCAACCACTCGAAAAACTCACGCTGCCATACCACCGCATCCTGCGGTTTCGTAACCCAATGATATGCATCCTCGAAGAAAAGGAGTCTGCTCGGAACACCGTGTAACTGGGCAGCCTGGAAAGCTTCAAGACTCTGGGTAAAAGGTATCCTGAAGTCATTAGCCCCGGTAATTATCAGGATTGGAGTATCCCAGTTATTAACCAATAGGTGTGGAGAGTACTTATAGCTTGGTAGATTTTTCCAGTATGGACCTCCATAATCTTTGTCCGGAAACCAGAGCTCTTCGGTGGAACCGTACTCGCTTTCGAAATTAAATACCCCGCAATGGGAAATAAAAGCTTTGAATCTTCCCTGGTGAACACCTGCCAGGTAGAAAACCGAATAGCCTCCATAACTTGCTCCTACTGCACCCATTCGCTTTGCATCAATATATGATTCTTTTGCCATTGCATCGGTTGCATCAAGATAGTCCTGCATGTTTTTTCCTCCATAATCGCCGGAAATCTGTTCCTTCCATTCCTGGCCAAATCCGATAACACCACGGCGGTTTGGTGCAAATACAACATACCCTTTTGCTGCCATCATCTGCATGTTCCACCTGTACGACCAGAACTGATCAAGTGCAGACTGAGGGCCTCCTCCACAAAAAAGAAGTGCAGGATATTTTTTGGTGGTATTAAAGTCAGGAGGATAGATTACCCACATCTGAAGGTCTTTCTTATCTTTAGTTTTAATATATTTCTCCTCGACTTTTCCCATTTTGATATTGTCGTAGATAGTTCTATTTACAGAGCTGATCTGTTTAATTGACCCGCTCTTCAAATCAATGACGGAAAGTTCAGGCGCCATTGACATTGAAGTCAATTCCGAAACAAGAACTCCGGATTTTAAAATGAAGGGTCCGAGATTATGTACTCCTTCTGTTACCTTTGATACACTTTTTCCCTGTAGGTCAGTTTTGAATATCTGGGAAGTACCCAGATGAGAGCAGGCAAAATATATCGTTTCGTTATTATCCCAAGCAATATTCGATACATCAAAATCCCAACCTTTGGTAATCCAGGTCCGCTTGCCATCTTTAATATCATAAACGAACAGGCGATCAAGATCTGCCTCATAGCCATCTCTTTCCATGCTCTGATAAGCTATCTTAGAACCATCAGGCGAGAAGACCGGGTATCTGTCATAACCCTTATTTCCTTCAGAGATATTAATCTCTTTGCCTGTTTCAGAATTGTACAGCCAGATATCCGAATTTGTGCTTACTGCATCTTCTTTGCCGAAAAGTCTTTTGGTCGTGTAGCCTATTGATTTCCCGTCGGGGCTCCATGCAATTTCACCCTCATCAAAATAGGGAGCTGAAGGTGATTCAAACCGCTGTCCTTCCATTATATCTTTTCCTTCTGAAACGGAGCTTCCGTCAAAAGCGGCAATAAAAATATGACTATATGAAAAATCACTCCAGTAATTCCAGTGTCTGTACATCAGATCATTGATAATCCTTACATTTGCTTTAGGGAGGTTATGCTTCTCATTAGCAGTCTGATCCAATTTGACTCTCTTTGTATAATATATCTTATTCCCGATTGGTGAGATGCTAAAAATCACGAAATCGCTGATTCCTGAAATAATCTTTTGTTCAGATCCATCAGAATTCATTGTATACAGTTTTCCGTCCCTTACAAATGCGACTGACTTTCCATTGTTAAACCATTGGGGAGAACTGCCCTCGTCGGGAGTCAGTTGTACAGGATTACCTCCGGTTGCTGAAGTTTTATAAATGTTTGTTCGTCTGGTTTCGCTCTGAAGGTCTATATCGGTAACAGTATATACAACGTTTGCACCATCGGGTGAAAGAGCAAAAGTCCCAAGCCTTCCGAATTTCCACATTATTTCAGGAGTCATCACTCCGCCTGCTTTTTCTTCAGCAGTAAGTTGGTTATTAAACTGAGGCAAGGCCTCCTTAGCCACCGGAGGATTCTGTTTACAGGATATTGCGAAAATCAATGCCAATAAAAATACCGACAGAAGATATTTTTTCATAGGTGAGCTAATTATTTATCTTTATTATTCAAGTCGACTTCAAGTCTTTTTTTGCCTTAGTGTTACTTTGTGTTTTCCTTTGTGATCCCCTGCCTACCGGCAGGCAGGTTTGGGGTTAATATTTTTTTACCACAAAGGTACACGAAGGTTTTCACTAAGGTTCACAAAGGTGTTTTTATTGAATTACTATTTCTTCAGAGCCTCTGAAACTTTAGCCTTTAGTTCATCATATAATTCAGGATTGTCCTTAAGAATCTGTTTGACTCCGTCACGTCCCTGACCAAGTTTGGTATCCCCATAACTGAACCATGAACCGCTTTTCTTGATAATTTCAAAATCTACACCAAGGTCAACAATCTCACCAAGCTGGGAAATCCCTTCTCCGTAAAGTATATCAAAATCAGCCTTCCTGAATGGTGGTGCAAGTTTATTCTTTACAATTTTTACTCTGGTCCGGCTNCCAATAATTTCTTCACCTTCTTTAAGCTGGCTTGTTCTNCGGATATCNAGTCTNACTGATGCATAAAACTTCAATGCATTACCTCCGGTTGTGGTTTCCGGATTACCGAACACAATACCGATTTTATCCCTGAGNTGATTAATGAAGACGCAGGATGTGTTTGTTTTGTTGATATTTGCAGTAAGTTTCCTTAGTGCCTGAGACATCAGTCTTGCCTGAAGGCCCATCTTAGAATCGCCCATTTCACCTTCAATCTCAGCCTTTGGTGTAAGCGCTGCAACTGAGTCAATAACGACGATATCAAGTGCTCCCGAACGGATGAGGTTGTCAGTAATCTCGAGAGCCTGTTCTCCGTTATCAGGTTGAGAAATAAGAAGATTCTCAACATCCACACCCAGTTTCTCGGCATAATTCCGGTCAAATGTATGTTCTGCATCAATGATTGCAGCAATACCTCCGTTTTTTTGTGCTTCGGCAATACAATGTATAGCCAGCGTTGTTTTTCCTGATGCTTCAGGACCGTAAATCTCTATTACCCTTCCGCGAGGTATCCCACCAATACCGAGAGAAGCATCCAGACCAATTGAACCTGTTGAGATGACCTGAATGTTGTCAATAGCATGATCGCCCAACTTCATTATTGTTCCCTTACCAAAATCTTTCTCAATTTTCCCAAGTGTAACCTCAAGTGCTTTAAGCTTCTCTTTGTTTATTTCTTTTCTTTCTATACTCATATAATTGGTTTTATTGATTATACATATCAAAAATCTGTTCAGTATGACTGCCTGTATCGACTTTTGCGATTATCTTTTCAATGATCCCTTTTTCATCTATAATAAATGTTGTTCTTATCACACCTAAAAAGGTTTTTCCATACATTTTTTTTTCACCCCAGACGCCATAGTCATTCAGAATTTTTTTCGAGATATCGGCAATAAGCGGAAAGGGAAGTGAATATTTGGATGCAAAACCCTTATGGGATTTTTCATTATCGGGACTTACTCCGATTACAACAAATCCTTTCTTCAAAAAAGAATCATAATTATCGCGCAGATTACATGCTTCTGCTGTACAACCCGGTGTATTATCTTTTGGATAAAAATACAGCACTACTTTTTTTCCGGTAAAATCGCTTAGCTTTACATTTTTACCATTCTGATCGATACCTGCAAAACCGGGTGCTGTCATTCCCTCTTTTAACTGTATCATGATTATTTATTTTGTTATTATGGGTAAATTTACGAAGTTTGAATTGTTAATTGCAAAAAATCAGTCAATTGTTATTAACATAGCCAATCATCCTGGGAACTTGAGCTTGTCAGTAATGGCTTGAATATTAATTATTTACGAAAGAGTATTAAATTACAGGTATGAAATTGAAGAAACATATAATCCTGTTTTGCCTGATGGCGGTAATTGAATTGGCTTACAGTAATCTTTTCTCCCAGGAAACTCAGACGAAACCCACACGCCAATCCTCCTTTGAAGCGTTTTCACAAGGGAACTATGAAAAAGCATACACCCAATTCAGGGAACTGCTTAAGACATATTCAAAAGATCCTTTATATAAATACTATTCAGGGGTTTGTCTTATAAAACTGAACAAGGATCCCGGTGAAGCAGTAAATCTTTTGCAGCAATCGCTTCAGACAACCGGTGCTGTAAAAACTTTACCTTCAGATGGATTATTTTATCTGGGAAGAGCACAACAGATGACAGGGAAGTACTCGGAAGCTGCATTATCTTATGATCAGTTCACAAGACAGGCTGGTAAAAAAGCTGCCAGGGAGCTTGGTGTTCCGGAATTTATACAGCAATGCAACTTAAAGAAAGGACAAATCGCAGATTCTGAAATCAAACCGGTTGAGATCTTAAAAACTGATAAGACTGATTCTACTAAGGTTGAAGTCAAACCCCTTATAAAAGAGTCGGATCAAAAAACTATTGGTAAGGAGTCTTCCGCAAAAGTGATACTCCCCTTGAGCTATGACAAGATTCTTAGTGAGGCGATAGCATTTCAGTTCAAAGCCGATTCAGTTCTTGCGGTTGTTGATAAACAGAAAAATGATTTGGGAAAAGTTACTGCTTCTGAAAAGCCAGCCCTCAGAGCCAGAATAGCCGATAATGAAAAACTTGCCGCATTTTTTCAAAAATCAGCTGATCAGAAATACCGCGAAGCTCAAGCATTGAACCCTTCTCAAGACTCTTCCAAATATCCAAAAGTTACAACTAAACAACCAGAATCCCCTCCCACCAGGGACACAACATTAAAGATTGAAAATAGAATTGTGAATTTTGCCGGAAATAAACCAGATATCATAAAACCGGTTATCCCTGTAGTTAAGCCACAGGTGGAGACATTTGCATTTTTTGAAGTACTCACTAAACCTAAAGCTGACCAGAACGAAAAAATCTCAGTTGACCCTGTTATACCTGAAGGACTTATTTATCGCATACAAATTGCCGTCTTCCGTAATCCGGTAGCGCCTGCATTTTTTAAGGGGATGAGTCCGGTTTACGGATTTAAAATTGCCGGAACTGACAAAACAGGCTATTATGTCGGTATGTTCCGGAGATTTACAGATGCAACTAAAGCTCTTGCGTCAGTCAAAACCAGAGGATTCAAAGATGCATTTATAGTCGGACTGTCAGGAGGTAAATCTGTTTCACCCGACAGGGCAGCATTACTTGAAAAGGAGTGGGGAAAGAAACCTTTTGTAAGTTCAGGGAAGACTTTGCCGGAAAACAAATCCGATACAATTCCCCCGACACTCTCATTCAGAGTTGAAGTGACAAGATCTGTAAAACCTCTGAAGGATGATATAGTTGAGGGAATGAGGAAAATGGCAGGCAACAGGGGTTTAGATATTCAGCCGGTCGATGACGGAAAAATTGCTTATTTGATTGGGAAATTTATTACTTTTGAAACCGCTGCCGAATATTCTGACCTGCTAAACAGGAACGGATACCGTGAGGCACATGTTGTAGCGTGGATGGGTAAAAAAGAGATATCAATTGATGCAGCAAAACAACTACGTGAGAAACTGAAATGAAGGAAAGAACATTACATAAAGATGATAAGCTGAAAAGCGGAGGTGAATCGGGTTNNCTGATTCTCTACAATGATGATTTCAATACTTTTGAGCATGTNATCAAATCGTTGGTTGAAGTATGTGGCCACGATTCAGTTCAGGCAGAACAATGTGCGCTTATTGTCCATTTTAAAGGCAGCTGTGAGGTAAAATTAGGTATTGTGGAGGTTCTTGCAGCTATGAGCCGGTCGCTTAATGCCAAAGGACTTAATTCCAAAGTGGAAAGTCTGTAAAGTTGTTGTACTTAATATTTTTTATCACGGAGTTCCTCTGAGTTAAAACAGAGTAACACAGAGTTGATTCTCCGCTTACCGATCTTGCGGAATCAAAGCTTTTGCTTCATTCTTACATCGCCAATCGCCAATAATACATAATACATTTAACCTATTTCTCCCTGTGAAATATTCTGTAGAGAGCTCTGTCGAAAAGAGTCAGCACTAAAATTCCGATAAAGACATACATCATTATTGACGGAAGAGTAAGCCGGAAGATTGATGAGAGGTTTAATTCGGGTAGTGACGATTTTATGATTGCCAGAAGTCTAAATGTAGTGATAGTCATCGAATCAGATTCACTGACTGGAATCAGACAGGCCGCAGCCAGTAAAAAAAGTGTAACAGCTGCATAGATAACCGGAACTAGGTTTCTTTTCTGCGATCTGCCTGAAACTTCAAAGGAAATAGTTTCGGTCTTAATACGTGTCATAACTTTTGAAGTGAATCCTTCAGGAGCTTTTTCAATATTTTCAGGGCTGATGTACTGCCTGAGATTTCCATCATTATATTTTTCCCGGTTATTCATGATATATTAATTTTTTCTTTTCAACCTTTTCAATTATTTCCAGCATCTTTTGCCTTGCCCTGAATAATTTAACTTTAATATTTGATTTGCTTATCCCGGTCACTTCTGAAATCTCATCGGTGCTCATTTCATCATAATAATAGAGACTTATCAAACCTCTTTCATCTTCGCTTATTTTCTGAAGAGCAAAGTTAACCAAAGAATTCCTGTATTCCTTTTCTGCTTCCTCCTCACTTGTGTTGGTTCCTATAAAATCTGTGGCATCAGCAGGAAAATCTTCGAGTGAAAGAATCCCTTTCTTCTTTGCTCTTAATTGAGAGATGGTAGTATTGTATACTATCCGATATAGCCATGTAGAAAAACTACTTTTCATTTTAAAGCTCTTAAGAGACCTGTAAGCTTTTAAAAATGAATCCTGTGCAAGCTCTTCAGCCTCTTCATGACTTCCGCACATTCTGAATGCAAGATTATATGCTTTATTCCTATGCCGCTCGACTATATAGCTGAAAGCAGTGCTGTTTCCTTCAAGGATCAGCCCGATATAAAATATGTCACCTTTATAATCCATTCTGCCAGTTTGACGAGCAAAGTTATAAATTGGTTACCACNAAAATGAATTATTTTATTAATCTATATTTTGTAACCAGGTTTCCGGTGATGTAGTCTAAAGGTACAAAAAGAGTTTTTCACCAAATAATTAAAGTCATGGAAGGTTTAGTAGGATTTATCGCATTTTTCGCCACAGTGTTTGGCATTTATTATGTTCACATTACTACCCGCAACAAGGAGAGAATGGCACTCATTGAAAAAGGAGCTGATGCCAGCCTGTTCAATACCGGGAAAGAAGGTCAGAAGTCTCTGTTTAACTGGAACAAATTAACACTTAAGATCGGAATGCTTTTTATGGGAGTTGGATTTGGTATCATCGCCGGCGCTATTCTTGATTCATACAATATTATGCCTGCCGGTCCCGATTACGTGTCAATGGTCTTCTTATTTGGTGGCTTCAGTCTTGTATTATTCTATCTGATTGATAGAAATAAATAAATATCATAGGAACGTTGCATGCAACGTTCCTGCTATTTTATATAGAATTCGATCATCTCTTTAATTGCATTACGACAGACAGTGCAATATCCTTTAATGCCATTGCTTTTCATACGGCAATCCATCTCAGGACGATAAATTCCTTTGGCAGAATACCCGCCACCCTCAAATAGACCGGTCACATTCATATATTTTCCTTCCGCAGGAGTCGGTACAGGTGTCTCATTGGCAATCAGTTTTTTCCATTTTGAATCAAAGTTCACCCTTGTAGTTATATTTGGTTCCCATGGTTCAACGTTTAGAGGGTAAAATTCATCGTAAGCTACGGAAGATGAGTAATATTCATCGGCCAGGCCGGCAAATCCATGTCCGAATTCATGAATAAAAACCTTTGAAGAGAGCTGGTTCCCGGTTGTTGTTCCGCTATAATAGTTATATACACCTCCTCCTCCGTACTTCGTGCTGTTAATTAGCACAATTATATTATCGTGAGGAACAGCTGCTGCGTAATCGTTCACAGATTTGATATCCTGGNTAGTCAGATATCTGTCAATATCGAAAGTATAGAAGCTTGAATTCAACACTGTATTAACATATACTTTTTCACCCGGTATATCAGTTCCCGAATCTTGCGATATTGCTTCAACAGCCCATATATTAAACCTCTCTTTATAATCACTGAAAGGCGCTTCGGCAAAAAGATAATCAGCCATCTTTTTTANATCGTCCCTGAATTTTACCATTTCATCAGCTTTATAACCCTCGGCAATAAACGCCAGATCTACAGAGGTATGAGGGTCACCTCCCTTGTAAATTTCTGAAGTGACTGCATTTATTGGATTCTCTTTCCTTATAAAGTAATTTGAGGGGTCGATGACCGTTTCATACAATTTTGAAAACTGACCATTTCGTTCCCTCTTACTAAGCATAAACCTGACCTTGTTTTTTGGATATGGCATTGTAGCTACTTCATAGAAGCTTTTATCAATCGTTTTTGCTTCAGCTGTTGTTTGCCATTCCTGGAAAAGTGTACAGAACGCCCTTGAATAGATTAGCGTATTTGTGGCTTCGTCAAAGAGTTCATATTTAAAGTTTCCCATATTAAACGGATCAATAAGATTGGTATTGGATCCTGCCCAGAATGGTTCTTCTTTAATGCCGGCAGGGTAAACGGAAATCTTCGTACTGTTTCCTGCAAGCATATAATCAAACCTTAAGACTTTGTCGGTAAAATACTTATCAAAGTTGCTTTGCGCAGGTAAAATGATTGATATACCAAACAAAATGATTGAAATGAATGTTTTCATTGCGAATATTTTTAAGGAGAATTATGTAAAGCTAAAAATATTCATTGAGAGGGATTGATAATTTATCTATTTTTGCCACTAAATATTTAATTGACGAGATATGCAATTAAGAAATGATCCGATATGGTTTAAAGATTTATTTGTTAATGCCGGATTATGTTAATGAATGAGTTCGGATTTAAAGTTTTCTAACAATCTAAAGGTGATGACCTGCAAACTTTATCGGGAAAATGAATTAGTTTAACTACACATCAATACTTGAAACCATGGCTGACTTAAGTACCAGAATTAGCGATTTTGTATGGAAGAATCTTAATGAAAAACATGTTACGGGCAAAAGCGACCCCTTCTGGGAATCACTCATTAACACCGGCACAGAACTCTGGCTTGATACAGGTGATATGGAGGAAGCTGAGGCAAACTGGTCGGCTGAAATGAGCGCCTTGACAACGAATAATTCATTGTTAAACAATGAGATACAAAAGGGAATATATGANATTTTNATTTCAGAAGCNAAAAGTGTTGTCAGGGACCTGCCTCAGGAAGAGAGGGTTAAAGAGATAGCGTTTATTTTAAATGCCCGACATGCTCTGAGACTTGCTTCAAAGTTCGGAGGATATGTTAGTGTAGAACTCCANACCGATACTGCACACGACATTAAGGCAATTCAATCGTATGGCAAAAGATTTCATGATATATGCCCCGAACAGTTTATTGTAAAGGTTCCTTATACTGCAGAGGGATTGATAGGAGCAAGACTTCTTAAAGATTCGGGTGTAAAAATTAATTTCACACTTGGATTCAGCGCCCGGGAGAATGTGCTTGTAACAAGAGTAGCCAGACCAGATTATGTGAATGTCTTTCTAGGCAGGATAGGTGCATATATGATCAACAACAAACTTGGTGATGGCTCCGGGGCTGGAGAAAGGGCTGTCATTTCATCACAGAACTGGGTAACGGGTCTTTCAGCAGAGAACCCATGGCAGACTAAACAGATAGCAGCAAGCTTGAGAAATCATAATCAGCTTGAACTTCTTGCAGGAACGGATGTATTTACCATGCCTCCAAAAGTGGCTGCTTCCGGACGAAAGGAATTAAGTGGAAAATTCTCTTCACGGACTCATGAGAATTACGATGTAAGTATCTTTGATTCTGCAAAAGATGCTAATATTGAAAAATTCTGGGAAGTTGATAATAAAGTGCTGAATCTTGCGGAAAAACTAGTACGGAAAATACCGGCTTCTGGTTCCGAACTGATTCATATGGCTCATGAAGCTGGTTGTGAAGATATGTTCCCCTCTCTCACAAAAGAAGAGAAAGGATTTATAACATCTGATGGAAAGATCCCCGTACACTCAAGATGGGAGAAAAAGATACAAGAAGGTAAAATTGCTCCGGATACACTGTTGACGTTAGCAGGTCTGGCTTCATTTACTGCCGATCAGCAGATGCTTGACAATAGGATAAAAAGTATTATCGAATAAANTCAGACAGACCGCTGTCTTATTATTTCATATATCAGAATACCTGCTGCTACCGATACATTCAGCGATCCTATGGAACCTGTCATTGGTATCTTTATCTGATGATCGGACAAGGCTATAAGTTCGCGGCTTATACCTTTATCTTCTGACCCCAGAATTAAAACGGAAGGACCGGTTAATGAAATCGCCGAAGCTGCTATTCCTGATTTCTCACCTGCACAAAATACTTTGAGTCCGGATTCTTTAAGGTATTCTATTGAACGGACTATGCTTTTTTCCCTGCACACCGGGAAAGAATGCAAAGCCCCTGCAGATGTTTTAACTGCATCGGCCGTTATTCTGGCTGATCCTTTCTCGGGGATAATAATTGCATGGGCTCCCAGACATTCTGCCGTACGGACTATTGCACCAAAGTTTCTGACATCCGATACCCCATCAAGCGCAATTATCAAAGGATCTTCACCTTTTTCAAATATCATCGGAAGGAGGTTCGNAATGTATTGATATTCAATTACTGATAGCCATGCCAGTACNCCCTGGTGNTTTTTCNTGGTTACAAGTTCTATTCTCTCGACCGGTACAATCTGATATACTATGTTATGAGTTTTAACCTCTGTCATAAGTTCGTGGTAAAGAGCACCCTGAAGACCCTGTTTTACCAGAAGCCGGTCGATCTGCTTTCCGGCTTTAATAGCCTCTATTACTGCGTGTAATCCAAAAATGCATTCTGTTTCTTTCTGCATATATACTTATATTTCAATCAATTGTTGATGGATTATTGTTTCTTATTTCTTTGTGTCCCTTTGTAGTTAATTTTTTTACCACTAAGGACCGCAAAGGTTAACACAAAGGTTCACAAAGGGTTTAATTAAACGTATACTTCCTAAATGTCTTTCGGATTATCGAGCCGGAATACGATTCCTTTTTTCCAGCTGGCAACAGCCTTATCCCAGAATGTAACAAGAGTCTCACTGCGACTCAGGTAAAAATCATTATCTGAAAAGACGTTTTCTCTTCTTTTAAAATTAAAGAATACATAAGAATCGGTTACGGTGAATCTGCCACCCCATCGCGATTTGATCACCGGTTTTTTATAACCCCAACTCTCTCCTTCGGTTGTTTTATAGACTTTATCAGGCGGTCCGTAGATAATATAGATCATCCCTCTTTCACTCCGCCATCCTTCTTTGTATGAAGTAAAATAGTAGTTTGAATACAACACTCGTGTATAATAGATACGTATCAGTTCGCGGGCTTTATCAACGTTCCCCCCGCATTTAATCCAGAATCCGTCAAGTGCCGCTTTGGGTTTAACGGCAGATTTCATTTCGGCCATTTCATCCTGAGACGCCAGGTAGGCCAGGGGTTCTATCATAACTTCCGGAGTAGAAAGCTTCGGATATGTAGTACCCAGGTTTAAAAACGTGAATCCTTCTTTAATATTTCTGTCAACGGAACAGAGATAAACGCCCTCTTTTGGGAACATCATAGGTAAGGTATCAGAATAGGGAAGTGCTATCACTTTCTGAGGATCATAGTCAAGAGTCTTTTCAGGAAGTAGCATTGAAGGTGGATCAGGAACTTCCTTGAAGGGTTTGTAGAATGAGATGAACAAGCTGTCAACATGACCACGGGAATAGACAAGATTGATGAATTCATCTATTCTAAGGACAGGGCTAAAGAGCTCATTCTTATCGAAATGACCCAGTACTCTGAAATTATACCTGTTATTATACGACAGGGTATTGAATTGTACAAAAGCCTGAGCTACCAGAAGACGAAGCCTGTCGAGAATTTTTATCTCAGCCAGATATTCTGTACCTTTTTCAACTTTAAGAGGTACATTATAAACATATTCCAGTTTTCCTGCTTCCTTTAATATACTTAAATTCAAGACTGTGGTATCAGCAAGGGTTTTACCCTGGCTCATACTATATAGTTTAACCGTAACCAGTACCATTGCCTTGGGAACACCTTCCGGATTAGCTTCCGAGAAAAAAAGATCCTTTACAGAAAACCTTACAGAGAGTATCGATGACTCATCAGATTGATTTATAATATTATAACTAGGGTTAATCGGACTTTTTGTGGGATTATAAAGATATGACAGATCTTTGTAATCAACAGTCTGCTGTGTGGTTTTACAGGAATTCAATGCTGTGGCGAGCAGAATTCCTGAAAACAGTAAACATATGGTCCTGATAGAAGTAATATTCTTCATACCAAAATTAATTAGCTTGTTTAGAGTTATTTTTTTTCCATCCAATTCTAACCCTGCAAAGTTCCTTGTTGTCATTTGTCCTGAATATTGAATGATTGTAGAAACAATCATTCTCATTTTCAACTGATGTTTTTATTAAAATCTCTTCGTCGAATCTGGATTCTGCAAGATAGTTTATTTCAGCAGATTGAGGCCAATTATTCATAACGAAATCAAGATTGTAGCAATCACTCACNCATTTCAGATATCTGACATTGTTTGTATGAAGGTTCACATCAAGATCGCTGACTTTTATTCTGAACAATGGTGATATTTGACCACTTTCTGTTGCTGATTCAATTTTTGTAGCATATCTGATTGGTGAACTTTCGGAATGCAGATCAGGATTATATTGAGAAAGTATAGAATCAGGTCTCTGGACTTTTTTGGTGGTAAGGTCCAATATGAGCCATGAGGATGTACCTGATGCAATATGCCTTCCATCAGGATATTTTATCTCATAATTCCTCAGGGCAAATAATTTGTCAGTTCCATTTGGCCATGTATTCACAATTATAGAGTCTTCCCATACCGGCCACTCTTTAATAACGGCAAAAACGCGTGAAAGTACCCAAAAACGGTTATCTCTCAAAAGGTCATCCCTTCCGAATCCAAGTTTAACAGCATGGTCGGATGCAATATCCTGCATATAATTGAACAAAGAATACAAATTAAGTTTACCATCAGGTCCGGTTTCATAAACGTGAACCCTGTACTCTTTTTCAAACTGTAGCAACTCCATNATTAAATGTTTTTCTGTAAAAACTCTTCAACATCCTGACTGTACTNTGCCCATTTATTCATTTCAANGTTAAGTTGTTCCTTCAAATCCTGATATTTCTTATAATCAATTTCATGAGCTTCTGAGGAATTTCCAGGTTCCATGAATGATTTATCAACTGCAATTATTTCAGCTTCTATTTTTTCAATCATGATTTCCGATTCCTCAAGTCTTTTTCTAAGTTTTCTCAGATTACGCTCATACTCCTTTTTTTCAAGGTATTTTTGCTTGTTAGCAGATACGTTGGTCTGGGTGTTTTCGTTTTTAATTTTGTCTTTTCTTTCAATTTCTTTCAGGTTTTCAATCTTTTTCTTCCTGAGGAAATCATAAATGCCTCCAATGTTTTCCTTAATCTTGTTATGTTTGAATTCATATACTTTCCCCACAATCCCATCAAGNAAATCCCTGTCATGAGATACCACAATTAATGTGCCATCAAATTTAATCAATGCCTGTTTCAGAATATCTTTTGAACGCATATCCAGATGATTTGTCGGCTCATCAAGAACAAGAAGGTTACTGGGTTCAAGAAGAAGTTTTACCAGAGCAAGCCGCGCTCTCTCGCCTCCTGACAGTACTTTGACCTTTTTCTCAACATCATCTCCCCTGAATAAAAACGCACCAAGCATATCGCGGATTTTTGTCCTTATATCACCTTTGGCAATATCATCAATTGTCTGTAACACCGTTCTGCTCTCATCAAGAAGTACATCCTGGTTCTGGGCAAAATATCCGACTTTAACATTATGTCCGATTTTTATATCGCCCGTAAAATCCAGTTCATTGATAATTATCTTTGATAAAGTGGTTTTGCCTTCTCCGTTGCGACCGACAAATGCAACTTTTTCTCCTCTTGAAATTTTGAAGTCAATTTTGTTAAGAACGGTTAAGGAACCAAAGTTTTTTGAGAGGCCAACTGCTTCCACNACAACAGTTCCCGACCTGGGGGCAGGAGGAAACCTCAGGTTAATGGCGCTTTTATCTTCTTCATCAACCTCAAGTCTTTCAACTTTATCGAGCTGTTTGATCTTCGACTGAACCTGAATGGCTTTGGTAGCTTTATATCTGAAACGCTCTATGAACTTTTCAGTGTCTTCGATCATCTTATGCTGGTTCCTGTATGATGCAATCTGTTGTTCCCGTCTCTCCTCTCTCAGTACGAGATATTTTGACCATGAGGCTTTATAGTCGTAAATTTTACCAAGGGAGATTTCGATTGTCCTTTTTGTAATATTATCTAAAAAGGCCCGGTCGTGCGATACAAGAACCACCGCACCTGAATATCCCGTAAGAAATGACTCCAGCCATTGTATCGATTCAATATCAAGGTGGTTAGTCGGTTCGTCGAGAAGAAACAGAGAAGGTTTCCTCAGAAGGATCTTTGCAAGTTCAATACGCATTCTCCAGCCGCCGCTTAACTCCATCGTTGGTCTGTCAAAGTCTTTTCTTTCAAATCCCAGTCCGAGAAGAGTCACCTCTGCTTCTGCCATATAGTTTGTCCCGCCAAGCATTCTGTATCTATCTTCAACTACTGTCAGATGATCGCAAAGTTTAAGATAATCGGGAGATTCATAATCTTCTCTCCGTGCAATCTCCGAACCGCAATGTTCTATTTCTTCCGAGAGACTGATAAGTTCTGAAAATGCTGTTATGGCTTCATTTAATACGGTTGTAGTGTCATCAACTTTCATTTGTTGCGGAAGATAACCGATTGTAACATCCTTCGACATATCGATCAGACCCGAACTGGGGCTCTGAAGGCCTGAAATAATCTTAAGTAAAGTCGATTTCCCTGCACCATTTTTTCCTGCAAGACCAATCCTGTCCTGATCATTTATCAGAAAGGAGATATTAGTCAATAAATCAAAACTGCCAAATGAAACCGAGATATCCTGAACCGAAACCATAGAAAATATTAAATGTCTGCAAATATAGGAAAAGTATGNTGAAGTCCGAAGTCTGGAGACCGAAGTCCGAAGCCAGNAGTCGGAAGCTGTAAGTCAGACTTCGGACTTCCGGCTTCGGACTTCCGACTTCGGGCTTATCAGTTTGCTTTCTTTATAAATTTCCTTATAATTATTTTATCTGTTGTATGAANCCTGACAATGTACATTCCATCCACCAATCCTGAAATAGGAACTGTCACAGTCTGCTCACTACTGCAACTTGCTGACCACATAATTGTTCCTGTAATACTCTGAATATAAATATGTTTTAAATCAGATACATTACTGATAATCAGATAGTCAATGGCAGGATTGGGATAAATGATTACATCTGAATGTTTCTCCTGAGCAGTATAGGTTGCCACATTTTCTTCAAATACAAAATCATCAAAAAATGAAATACTATTCTGATAAGTTCTGACCTCAAGGTAGAAAGATGCAGAATTAGCCGGTGCACTTATATCAACAGTGAATTGTTGCCATGTATCACTTTTAAGGTATTTCGAAGGACGTAAAATATCATCTGTTGGAGGATCAGTCATGTTAATGCCTTCACTATTTTTCCAGTAACACCAGATCCTGCAGCCATTGCCTGATCCGGTGATTACAGTTTTGTAGAAAAATGTAAGCCTGTACTGTTTATCAGGAACAATCGGTAATGTTTGGCCAAGGTATTTTGTTCCTCCCTCATGCTTGCATGAATAACCTCCCGATTTGACATTAATTGAATCTTTCAGACAATTCTGGGAAGTTGTCCAGCCGGTAGGCTTGTTTGATTTTTCCCATAACTCAAAACCCGCATTTAATACGAGGTTTTGCGAAAAAGATAAGAGACTCATGTTGGTGAGCAGCACGAAGAAAATTACTCTTTTCATAAAAGTCAGTATTATAGATAGTTAATAAATTAATTTGTTGCGAGACAAATTTCTATTGCTAATTTCCAGCTATTAGAATANAAAAGCAAATTTTTTTCATTTTGTTTGTNTGATTTANTGATCACTATATGAAAAGGAGTAAAATGCGATATCTCCGGTATTATGAATTCCGGATAGAAATTCTCCAGGGAACAGCTATATTTGCGAAAATAGAGTCTGTGTATTAATTATTTGAAAGGTTAGAAACGTGGGAAGAAGAAAAGAACTTCCTTTACTGGAAAATATCAGGATAACTGATGTCGGAGCTGAAGGAAATGCAATAGCGAGGGTTGATAATCTTGTAGTGTTTGTGCCAATGCTTATCCCTGGTGATATCGTCGATATCAGGGTTATTAAAAAAAGGAAGAAGTATCTGGAAGGAAGAGTGGTAAAGTTTCACGAGTACTCACCTGACAGAATTGAACCCCGTTGCATCCATTTCGGAGTATGTGGCGGATGCAAGTGGCAGCATCTTCCATATCATCTTCAACTTAAGTATAAGGAAAAACAGGTAATTGATAATCTGACAAGAATCGGGAAGGTTGATCTTCCTGACATTAACCCGATTATAGGTTCCTCTGAGATATTTATGTACAGAAATAAGCTGGAATACACTTTTTCAGATAAACGGTGGCATACAAGGGANGAAGTTGTCACTGGTAATAAATTTGAAAAGGAAGATGCCCTTGGATTTCATATTCCCGGTTTCTTTGACAAAGTTCTTGATATAAAGGAGTGCCATCTGCAACCGGAGCCTTCAAATTCTATAAAAAATGCAGTCCGGCAATATGCGCTCACAAATAATCTGCAATTCTTTGATCTTAGGGATCAAAAAGGATTCCTCAGAAACCTTGTAATCCGTAACTCATTGGAGGGCAAATTAATGGTAATAGTGGTCTTTTTTCATGAGGATATCGGGAAAAGAGAAGGGTTGCTTGATTTTCTTGCTTCACAATTTCCTCAGATCACTTCCCTGATGTTTGTTATTAATTCAAAAAGAAATGATTCTCTGAATGATCAGAATCCGATACTTTATAAAGGAGACAATCATTTAGTTGAGGTCATGAATGGATTGAAGTTCAGAATTGGGCCTAAATCGTTCTACCAGACAAATACCAGGCAGGCCCTTGAGCTTTATCGTATAGCAAAAGATTTTGCAGAGCTTTCCGGGAAAGAAATAGTATATGATCTATATACCGGAACAGGAACAATTGCAAATTTTGTTGCAGCTTATGCTGATAAAGTAATTGGTATTGAATATGTTGATGAAGCTATACAGGATGCTATAATTAATTCTGAAATTAACGGTATCCATAATACTCATTTCTTTGCCGGTGATATAAAAGAAGTGCTTTCCGAAAGGTTTTTTATCTCCAACGGAAAGCCTGATGTTATAATTACTGATCCACCAAGGGCAGGAATGCATGAGGACGTGATAAGAATTATAGNCAGTGCNGCTCCTGANAAAATCGTCTATATCAGTTGTAATCCTTCTACTCAATCGCGTGATATACAATTACTTTCAGAATATTATTATGTAGCAGNAGTACAGCCGGTAGATATGTTTCCACATACACATCATGTTGAGAATGTAGTTATTCTTAAGAGAAGGAANTACTAAAAAGTACTCAACCAGGTAGCAGAGGATTAAAAAAAATGTATATTTATTGTTCGTATTAATGAGATACATATATGAGTGTCGAAAAGCAAGAAAATCATAACCTGCTTTCATTGCTCCCGAACCAGGGGATGAATGATCATGTAGCCAGCCTCCGTTACGCAGAGATGATACAGCGTGCATTAATGCCTGATCCTGAAGTTCTTAAAGGTCATCTTAAAGATTTTTTCATTCTTTACCTTCCACGTGATATAGTTAGTGGAGATTTCTACTATGCTCTCTTTAATAAACAGAAAATGTGCATTGCGGCCGCTGATTGTACGGGTCATGGAGTTCCGGGCTCACTTATGAGTATCCTTGGAATAAGTTTTCTGAACGAGATAATGCAATCGGGTATAAATTTGAATGCCAACAGGATACTTAACCTCATGAGGGAAAAAGTCATGAAGGCATTACATCAAACCGGCAACTTCTGTGATACAAAAGATAGTATAGATATAGGGTTATGTATAATAGATGTTTCCAAAGGGAAATTGCAGTATTCGGGTGCAAACAGGCCTCTTATTATGATCAGACACGGTGAGTTGACCGAGTTCAGACCAGACAAAATGACTTTGGGTGTTGCACCTTTAATTGAATCTTCATTCACAAATATTTGTATCGATACATTACCCGGTGATTCATTTTATCTGTTTTCAGATGGTTTCTCCGATCAGTTTGGAGAAATTACAGACAAGAAATTTAAGTACAAACATTTTAAGCGGATTGTTCACTCTTTCGAGGAGCTTCCGATGTATGAGCAGAAACAACATCTTCTAAGTGCTTTTAATGAATGGAAAGGTGGTGTCCAGCAGGTAGATGATGTTCTTGTCATAGGTTTTCAATTATAATTATCAATATTATGATGAAGCTTAATGCTTTCAGAATAAAAAACTTCAGATCAATTGTTGATACGGGGTGGCAAAATACCTCGCCTGATAACATAACCTGCCTAATCGGTCAAAACGAATCAGGAAAGACATCAGTACTGGAAGGTCTGAAAGTTTTCTATACCGGAATAATCTCTGAAGATGTTCTGCGTAGTGACCTTTCTTTGCCGGAAGTGAGTTGCCGTTTCAGCGTCCCTGCCGGATGGTTGATCAAAATTACTGATAATCCTGGCACAGAGTTAAAAGAGCTGTTATCGGGACTAACACACATTGAGCTTACAAGGAGTTGGATTCCGGATCTTTCATCAGTTATGAATGTCAGTGGAGAAATAAGACAGTATCTTGATTCACTTGAAGATGCATGGAGAATTTACCTGAGCGATGTTACTTTAAAGCTGGATGAGGAATTAATATCTATCCGGGAAATGGAAGCGACCCTCTCAAAGATTGATGAAGAAGAGTCAGATATCAGATCTAAACTTTCACAAAATGTTGTAGGTGGATTAGGCTTCAGGTTATTCGGAAAAAAACAAACGGATACTGAAAACTCAAAAAATGCTCAATTCCCAGGACTTAAAAATCAATTGAATGAATTGAAAGGGCAGAGGGAAGAGATCACAAAGAGTCTTTTGGACAAGCAACTGGTGAAAAGAGCAGGAGAAAAGTGGAAGAAGCTTCTTGAACAAAGCAAACAGATAGATTCTCATCTTAATGACCTTTCAATTATGCTCGAAGAACGTCTTCAGAAAATGACGCTTCTTATGCGCCCAATCGAAGATGAATTTGATCTTGAGTGGAAAGGAGTACTTGCTGATTACCGGAAAACCAGATCCGAACGCGAATTGAAAATGTCTGAACTTGACAATCATATAGCGTTTTCAGGGTATATTATTGATGGCCTCAATGAGCAAGAGGCTCAGAATAAGGTTGATGAGGTCATTCATTTTTACAAGTCACATTATAATGGTGAATTCCTGGGTAAAAAATATTTCGAGTTCTGTCCTGTCTTTGAGTTGTTTGAGGACTTTGGCAGTTTGCTGCCCAACAGAATTGATATGGAAGATATTATCAGCGGAAATGAAAACGTAGAAGGTTATAAAGCAGCCCGGAATTTCCTTTCTATCGCTCAACTCGATTATTCTTTCTTTCAACAACCTTCAAGTCGTATTCTGAAACAGAAAATTGAGAATCTAAATCATTCTCTGACGCATAATTTCCACGATTTCTGGCAACAGTCCATAGGAAGAAATAATAAAATTCATATCCAGTTTGAGTTAGATCATTATAACGCCTCATATGGTGAAAAGGCAGGTAAACCATATCTCGAATTCTGGATTAAGGATGAAGGCGAGCGACTTTATCCNAAGCAACGAAGCAGGGGTGTCAGATGGTTCCTCTCATTTTATCTGTCGCTGAAAGCGTCAGCTAATATCANTGACAAAGCCATGGTACTTCTAGTTGACGAGCCCGGGGTAAGCCTTCACGCCAGAGCTCAGGAGGATGTACTGAAAGTCTTTGAGGATATTAAGGATAAGATACAGGTAATCTATACAACCCATTCCCCGCATCTTGTTGAGATCAACAAACTTCACAGGGTTCTTGCAGTTCAACGCGATGATATTGAGAGTTTGAGAAGCACTACCAGGATACTCGATCCATTGCGCTTATCTTCTGCTTCTCCCGATACTCTCACACCTTTACAAAGTATCCTTGGGAATCCGCTTGGAGGAGAAGGATTCTCTTCAAAGAGGATTAACCTGATCGTAAATGATACCGGTTCCTTCTACCTTCTTAATGCAATTATTCTTCTNATGGGATATAAAGGGAAAATATGTGTAATACCATCTACTAATGTCTCTTCCATTCCATTATTGTGTAATATAATGATGGGTTGGGGAATGGATTTTGCAGTCTTGCTTTTTGAAAACGATGATGAGATACAAATGGCTGAGTTGCTCAAAAATTCTGTGTTCAAAACGGAAAGAAGCAGCAGGGAACTTATAATCAGAATGCCGGAAACTTTTCTAAATTCCGAGGATCTTTTATCAACACTCGATTTTAAGAATCATATTTTAAACAGTAGAGAGGGTATAACAGTGCCGAATTCAGTATATGTTAAAGAGAAGGAACTTCCTCGGAATTTTATGCTAAGCAGATTTCTGTCTGATGTAAAAGAAGAAAAGGTTAAAGTCGCTGATTTTGATGAGGAGACTCTTGAGAATTTTAAGTTGATTACTGATCTGTTCGGAGGTTTTAAATAAAAATCTGATTTATTTTGCACTTTATACTTGTTTTCCTACTTTTGTCGCTCTCTGTAAGCAGGGTCACCCGAGATTGGAGAGATGGGTGAGTGGCTTAAACCAGCAGTTTGCTAAACTGCCGTATGGGAAACTGTACCGGGGGTTCGAATCCCCCTCTCTCCGCAAAGCTTAAAT
>JGI24136J36422_10000016_pt1 | contig 63796 bp, 54 predicted proteins | sample BarGraNGADG00212_2_FD_36422 | JGI IMG/M metagenome (IMG submission 36422)
TGAACGTACCCACTGAACTGTTCCTGTACCCGCATTATTCAATGTGGCTGAGAAGCTGACACTCCCTCCGACACATATATTTGATGCCGGTGCTGTTATTATATTCCAGGTAGGATCAACCTGTACTATTACTAAAGTCTCTGTTCCGTCTGAAAGATTACAACCCTGCCCTGAAGCAACAAAATGTGGACGATAATAAAATGTCCCGGTCGACGGTGGAATATCCGGACTAGTCACGGTTGTTCCGGCGCCTCCGGGTGTACCAGCTCTTATCCATGAAACAGTACCTCCAAGACCGTCTTTTACAGTAGTTCCAAATGTAACCTGCCCTCCGACACAAATGTTGGTAGTTGGAAATATATATGTATCCCAGGACGGTTGAGCTACCGTATTCCACATTACTATATTATATGCACTAGTAGTGCATCCCGTTCCTGCAGAGGTCCTGCTGGTCCTGATCCGTAACCTGCTCACTCCTACTACCGCACTGCTTATCGGCGACCCTGATGTATATGGCAGCCATGTATTGCCTCCATCAATGCTGGATTCATACACATCAACCGGACTAACTCCTCCGCTACCTCCGCTGAATGTTGCTGAGACTGTTCCGTTGATACACACATCAGAAACATTAGGAAGACCCGAAATTGTTTGTGCAACAGGTTGGGTTCGTATTGTTGCGACAACAAGAGTCCTTGGATAACTTTCACAGAGGGTTGTAGTATTGTATTTAGTTACATAGTAGTTTGTTGTTACAATGATAGACGGAGTCGTAAATGAGCCACCATTTGTCTGAAGCGGTGTACCTCCTGTTAAAGCATCATACCATTTATAATCCTCACCAGCAACAGCTCCGCTTGCCTGGATCCCAACAGTTCCTGTTCCACATCTCTCACCATTTGTAACTGAAGGAGCAGTTGGTGATGGATTAACAGATACTGTATAATTTATTGATGAAGAGCTGCAACTACCCGATGTTTCAGTAAGCTGAATGAAATAAGTTCCTGATGTGTTCCATGTGACCATTATGCTATTTCCAGTGCCAGATAATGGAGACCCACCAACCACTGACCATAAATATGTATGGCCGGCAGTATTGGGTACACTATATGGTATTGGACTACCTGAACAGACATTACTAAAATAGAAAACTGAGCAGGAAGTTTCCGCTGAAATACTCTGAAGAAATCCGGATGGATTATTCTGGTTCCTGAATTCGGTAACAAGCCAACCTTGTGTTCTGGCAACAGACTGAACCCGGATTTCATCCATAAGTCCTTTAAAATAGCGGATAGGTATAGTTGGATTGCCGCCCCATAACCAATTATCAAGAATAGCCAAAGAGGTCCATAACGTTGGAACTCCATTAGTTAAGAAGGTCATGGGAATTCCATTTACAAATATTTTTACTTCTTTAGTACTATATTTTAACGTTACTGCAAGTTGTTGCCAGGTATTATTAGTAAATGGATTTGATCCGAGATTATAATCTGAACCATCTATCCCATTCGGATAAAAGTAATGATTACCACCGCCCTGTGAAGCCCATTCAAATCCTCCCTCTGGTACAGTATATCTATTACTTGAAGACATTACCATCTGATAGTCCCCATCTGCAGAATTCAGCCAATTTATCCATAATGAAAGAGTTGCCTCGTCATTTGTACCATCCAGACTTGCAGCATCGGGGACAGTTATCATGTTGTTTACTCCATCAAAACTTCTTCCAGACAGAATTTTGCCGGCAGCGTTAGTGGTTCCGGTATTGACACCGGAATTCAGATATTGAGTTGCATCAAGAAAATTTCCATCAAGGTGCATCACCTGTACATAGTCGGAACTCCAGGTGTCTTTAGATGAAGGATCAACCGACACCTGTGGATTACCATATAACATTAAAACTGTGGTATTGACAGTAGCAGATAATACCGGTATTCTGACCCAGGCAATTAAACTACCATTTGTTGAAGTATAGCTTTCAACCTGGTGGTCAAGTTTATTATAATTCTGATCCGTAAAAATAATATCGTATCCATTCGTATTCGTAACATGTCCTCCCGAAGAAACTATTCTCAATTCCGGTGTAGCCGGAATGTTTATCAGAACCGGAAAATTTATCAGGTCTGAACTCCCACTTACCTGATTATGGTCAATTATAATCGATTTTTGATAAGCATAACCTAAAGCCGCTGCCGGTAATGGATTCACAGTCACTATGACCTTATCGGTATTTGTGCACCCTCCGTTTGTAACAGTTAAGGTATAGGTAGTGGTCACCCCTGGAGTTGCAACCGGATTGTAAATATTCGGGTTACTTAATCCGTATGAAGGGCTCCATGAATATGCCGTGCCCCCGGAACCGTTAAGGGTTGTAGAAGCTCCTTTGCAAATTGCCACATCACCTCCCGCATTTGCAACAGTATTGCATGATGTTGCGAAAGCATAATCAAATGATGTTGCATCGAGGTTTGTAATTCCATTCCTGANAATTGTTGAATTAGTAACGCTTACATGACTTCCAATGAGATGCCAGTTTGGAGTTGCATTATTCCTCCCTGTAATTCTGGTAGAAGCATCTATTAAATAGCTAGTAAAACCATTACCGGTTAATGTCAGAGTGTAGGTATTAGACGGGGCAGCGGAACTGCTAAAATGCCAATAACCCTCCTGAAAAGTATTATTCAAAGTACTACCGTCATTATATGGGAGGCCAACTAAACCAGGTGGGGATTCGATAAATTCCGCAGTAATGTCTATAGCAGCGCCTAAAGGATTAAAATTAAAAGTAGCAGGGGTGTAAAATGATGATGTACCAACAGGAAAAAGGTAGTTGGCTACAGTAGTTANCACTCCCCTTTTAAATCTGCCAATTATAGTTCCTGATGTATAAACTAATGCGGTCGAAGAATTGTTTGTAAGTGTCAGGGTATTCGTTCCGGTTACAATATTCCCTGATGTCATTGTAAGAACACCATTACAGGCAACACTATTTGATAAAACCAGATTATTATTCCCTGAACTACCGGAATTATTTAATATTAGATTGTAGAAAATTTCATTTAAGGGATTTGAAATATTTTGATTATTGGTTCCATTGAATGTTACAGTTCTTGTACCTTCGGTAAATGCCCCATTATTGATCCAATTTCCTGCTAAAGTCAGATCCTGGCCGTTGGAATTTAAAGTAGTCGAGGCACCAATAGTAAGATCCCCGGCAATACTCAGCACATTNTGGACTGTTTTGTCTCCCGATCCGGAAGTCCTTAAATGAAAATATGATGTCAAAGGGGTTTTAATGGCTTGGTTACCAGAGCCATTATAATTAATAGTATTCCCTGAAAAAGAAGCGTCTAATTCGCCATTTGAATTCATTAACAATATTCCGGTACCGGCATAGTTTAATGTCCCTTCATTTATCCACAAAGTTCCGTCAATATCATTAGCATTTAATGCACTTTTTAATATAATTGTAGTTTGATTGGTAACTGTATAAGGAACATCATTGAATTCGAAATAATCCAATATCATTGTCCCACTTCCGCTCAACACTATGTTTGCACTGGCTCTTGCCCTGTCAATTGAAACATTGTTACTATTATTGACAATGTTCCCGTAAAACAGAAGGTGTGGACTGGGGTAACCAATTGAAGTCCAAGTTGCTGTATTTGAAACATTAATTGGCCCATAAAAAATAACATAGCCATTTATATCATTATCACTAAGTATGCTGAATATGTTCGTGATTCCATTTACAGTAAAATCATGAGACGAGAGTTCCAATGTTCCCGAATTTATATTTAGGTCTCCAACAGGATTTGCCGGGTTTAGATCTAGTGTGATGTTGTTATTAATATCAACCCTTCCGGGAATAATATTCTGACAAGGATATCCTTGCACTCCTGTTGGAGCTGGCCAGCCAATGCCATCAAATCGTTGCCAATTAGCAAGAGTTGACCAGTTTCCGGCTGCAACAGATCTATAATCACCTGTAACCTGTCCAATCAATAGTTGTCCAACCATCAACCAGCAACCGGCCACGAGCAACAGCATTCCAATACCCTTATTCATCAGCCTCCGGGAAACCGAGTTAATTAAAGAAACAATATTTACAATTGCAGAAATCAAACTTTCAGGTTCAGTAAAATACAAATAAATTACTGTCCGGCTCTAAACTCTTTTTTTTTAAAGCCGATCAATATTTAATATTATATTTTGTTTCCGTTCTACCAAATATAAACGGAATCAACTATTCACTTATTTCAAGACTGCAAAATATTAACCTTGGTTGCACTGATCTAACCATTTAATATTAAGTTAAAGATATATAATATTTCAAATGTTTTTGGGTTTTTTTGACTAACCGAAATAATTCTTTGACAACAGATTTTACCAAACAAAAAAACCCGCTATGGAGCAGGTTGATTGTCTTTTATAAAATACTTGTTTTGAGATCTTTACGGACGGAGTCTACCCCGTTTGGTCAGGGCTTGTCTTTGCTAAATACTCAGACAGCGGAGCGTTAAGACTAAATTATCAGCATTGCATCTCCATAGGTACCAAAGCGGTACTTCTCTTTAACTGCTGTTTTATATGCCTCAAAGAGCAGATCATAGCCGGCAAACGCCGATACCATCATCAGAAGGGTGGAATAAGGCAGATGAAAATTACTTATCATCATATCAGGAACCTTAAATTCATACGGAGGAAAGATAAATTTATTTGTCCAGCCATCAAATGGTTTCAGATATCCGTCGGTGGAGACTGAGCTCTCAAGTGTTCTTACAACTGTTGTACCCACAGCACATATCTTGTACTTATTATCTTTTGCTCTATTCACAATTTCAACAGACTCGTCGGTGATCACTATCCTCTCAGAATCAACTTTGTGTTTCGTAAGGTCCTCCACATCAACACTTCTGAAATTGCCCAGACCAACATGAAGAGTTATTTCAGCAAATTCAACTCCTATTATTTCAAGTTTCTTTAACAACTCCCTGCTGAAATGTAATCCGGCTGTTGGAGCAGCGACCGCACCTTCATGTTTTGCAAAAATGGTCTGGTATCTCTCACTGTCTTCGGGTTCTACTTTTCTGTTGATAAATTTTGGAAGTGGTGTCTCGCCCAAACTGTACAATGTTTTCTTAAACTCCTCATAGGTACCATCAAAAAGGAACCTTAGTGTTCTGCCCCTTGATGTTGTATTATCTATTACTTCTGCAACTAAGAGGTCGTCTTCACCAAAATATAATTTATTTCCTATTCTGATTTTCCGGGCCGGATCGACCAGAACATCCCACAATCGTTGTTCCCTGTTTAGTTCCCTTAATAAGAATACTTCTATTTCAGCACCCGTCTTTTCCTTATTCCCATATAACCTTGCCGGAAAAACCTTGGTATTATTGAAGACCAAAACATCCTTTTCATTAAAGTATTCGGTAATATCCTTAAATATCTTGTGTTGCAGCTCTCCGCTTTTTCTGTTAACAACCAATAATCTCGATTCATCCCTTATCTCAGAAGGATAAAGGGCAATAAGCTCCTGTGGCAAATTGTACCTGAATTGCGATAGTTTCATAATAAATATATAATCATTGTAAATTAGAGAAGTCCTTTATACGTAATAATTTCTATTTTGTTTCAATTGAGTGTATTTTTTTTGCAAGATTCATTTGTTCGATATATTCCTTGAATTTTTCCATAGTCCAGCCATTTTTTACATGATATAAGCCTATTGCAGTCCTCTCCAGAGCTGATAAATAACTCCCGCTTTTCAATGCTTTTCCAAAATCCCTCGCAAAAGACCTTATATATGTTCCTTTACTGCATACCAGCCTGATTCTGACCTCAGNAATATCAAACGAGATTAATTCAATTTCTCTGAAAAAAACCGTGACAGGTTCAAGTTCCTTATGTACACCTTTCCTGGCATATTCGTAGGCTCTTTTGCCTGCAATCAGCTTGGCAGAATACATAGGTGGAAGCTGTTTCTGTTCGCCTAAAAAGCTGACCAGGACCTTTTTCACTAATTCTTCCGTAATATGATCGGTTGGATATTGATTATCGGTCTCAGTTTCAAGATCGAAAGAAGGGGTTGTTTCTCCCAGATGAAATGTTGCCAGGTATTCTTTATCAAGATCGCGGAATGTATCAATTGTTTTTGTTGCTTTCCCTGTGCAAATTATCATTAATCCGCTAGCCAGGGGATCGAGTGTTCCGGCATGACCAACCTTGATTTTTTTTATACCAAGAGTGGATCTTATTATTATACTGATTTTATTAACAAGGTCAAAGGAAGTCCAATATAACGGCTTGTTAAATAATAATACTTCTCCTTCTTGAAAATTCATCTTGCTAAATTTAAATCACTGCCTGTGGCCAGAAGTATCAATATAATTACGCCGACAATTATCCTGTAATATCCGAAAACTTTAAATCCATGCTTGGTGAGAAATGATATAAACCCTTTTATTGCCAACATAGCTACCAAAAAGGCAACTACATTTCCAATTATTAATATTTTGATATGCTGGGGTTGTATCGATTTATACAATTTTATCATTTCATATGCCGATGCTGCAAACATTGTCGGTACAGCCAGAAAAAACGAAAATTCTGTTGCATTTTTGCGACTTAATTTTTGTGTCAATCCTCCTACAATTGTTGCAGCAGACCGGGAAACACCCGGAATCATAGCAATTGTTTGAAACAAACCGATTATAAGAGCTTTCGTGAAGGATATTTTTTGATTTTCTGATGGTTTATTAAACCACGAATCGATAAAGAGCAGAAAAACACCCCCGAGAACAAGTGAGATAGCTACGACCAAAACGCTCTCTAACATCTTGTCAATATATCCGCTAAGTAGAAAACCCAGAATTGCAGCGGGTAAAAAAGCAATAAACAATTTTAAATAAAAATCAAAAGTTTGAAAAAATCTTTTCCAATATAAAATGATAACCGATAATATAGCACCAAATTGGATATTTACGGTGAAAAGCTTAACGAAACTATCGGGTTCGATGCCAAGTAGCTTTTGGGTTATAATCATATGTCCTGTTGAAGAAATAGGTAAAAACTCAGTTATTCCTTCGACGATGGCTATAATAATGGCTTGAAATATATGCATAATTCAGATATTATTTGACCCGATAATATTATCCCTGAAGTTGATTCAGTATCAATTAGAAAGTTCTATTTGAAAATTGTTTTATTATTCTTTAGGCTTTTTCATAATTGCCCAGATTTCGAATATAAAGCCTGCCAGAACAACTATCGGAGCAAGTGTAATTCTCCGGAAGCTGAAAATATTGTCACTGAATTTATCCGGACTTGAAGATTTGCCACCTAGCATCAGCAAGAATCCTATTACTATTATTGCGAATCCAATCGCCAGTAATTTGTAGTTTTCGCGGCCAAGGGCAAAATTTAGTTTTTCCTTATTCTCGTTTTTTGTACTCATAATAAATCAATAATAAAGTTTGTCTTCAGAAATACTCAGATACCTGTTAACGGAGAAAAATGTAGAAATAATATTAATCAAAACGCCGGTTACTATAATTGAAACTCCAAGCAGGATTAAAAGGTAAGTGCTCTCAAAGCTAAACATCAGGAAGAATTCTTTCTCAATTAAATACAGCAGTCCCATTAATAAGCTCATTGCAACGAGTGCCGCGAGCAATCCATGAATAGCGCTCTGAACAAGAAATGGCCGTCGTATGAATGCCCTGGTTGCCCCAACGAGCTGCATAGTCCGTATCAGGAACCTTTTGGAATATATCGATAGTCTGATTGTATTGTTGATGATTGTCAGTGCAATGAGAAAGAGGAATGTACTTATTACAAGAAGAAACAGACTGATCTTCTTAACGTTTTCGTTAATCAGAAAAAGCAATGATTCCTCATAAGTGACCTCCTTTACAAAAGGATACTCCAGAACATATTTTTCAATTTTTGCCACGCTATCGGGACTGGTAAAACCTGCATAAAGATATACGTCAATTGATGGGGGTAGCGGATTATCACCAAGAAAATTAATAAAATCTTCCCCAAGATCTTTTTTCATTTTTATTGCAGCAGCATCTTTTGAAATATATTCTGTAGATTTTACATAAGCTTTGGCATCAAGGTCCTTCTGCAGCATCCTGATATCAGGTTCTTTTGCCCCGTCATCAAGCCAGATGGAGAATGAGAGGCTTTCCCTCAAATAATCCGACAATTCCCTGGCATTTATAAGAACAAGGCCCAGAACTCCAAGAAGAAAAAGAACCAGGGAGACACTGAACACCAGTGTCAGATAGGAACTTCTCAGCCTTGTCTTGGTATATCCCGACTCTTTATTCTTCACACCTTTTGCTTTTATCTTATTCCACAATAGTAACCCACCCGAATGGATCCGGCTCATCTCCATTCTGAATGGAGGTAAGTTTATTGTAAAGTTTCATGGTTTCAGAACCCGGCTTTCCATCTTTACAATATTCATAAATTTTATTTTTCTCCGGATCAAATATCTTGCCAATAGGGCTGATTACTGCTGCTGTACCACAGGCTCCGGCTTCAACAAAGGAAGAAAGCTCTTCAACAGGAACCTGCCGCCGTTCAGTTTTCATGCCCAGGCTCCCGGCTATTTCGATCAGACTCATATTAGTAATTGAATTCAATATAGATTCCGATTTTGGTGTAATATATATATTATCTCTAATTCCGAAGAAATTTGCAGGTCCACATTCATCAATATATTTCTTTTCTTTTGCATCAAGGAAGATGGTATTGGAATATCCGTCATCACGTGCAGCGATAATAGCCCTCATACTGGCAGCATAGTTCCCACCCACTTTATAAATTCCTGTACCCAATGGAGCAGCCCTGTCTACATCCCTGCATATCAACATGTTTACAGGCTTTATTCCATCCTTGAAATAGGGACCTACAGGTGTAACAAATACCAGAAATGTATATTCCGATGCCGGTTTCACGCCAACTTCAGCACCACTGCCAAACAATAGCGGTCTTATATATAAAGTTGCACCAGATCCATAAGGCGGAACAAATTTCTTATTCAAATGAATTACTTTAAATAATGCCTCCCTGAACATATTAACTGGAAAAGCTGCCATTTTAATACCATCTGCAGAAGCGATCAGTCTTTTTGCATTTTCCTCCCAGCGGAATAACCTGATCTTCCCGTCGTTCCCCATATATGCTTTAAGTCCTTCAAATGCCTCCTGGCCATAATGTAGTCCTGTCGCAGCTATGTGAATATCAATATATTCTGAATCAGAAACCTCCAGTTTACCCCATTCCCCATTTCTATAAACACAACGGATATTATAATCTGTTTTCATGTAACCGAATGGCAGGCATCCCCAATCGAACTTTTCCATAAATACCGGGTATTAAAATATGCCGGTAAAAGTACATTTTAAAAACTTATTTTAAACACTTTTCTACATGAAATTAGATTATTCATTGTACTCCTGAAGTCCGGAGATCTGGTCCTCTAAAGGAACACTCCTGAGAAGTCTGGCAGTTACTGTAAGAAATTCATGATTTGATAATTGTTTCCGCTGAATCTCAATCCATGCCTTGCTGTCAGAATGTTTGCCGTATTCTGTTCTCTCACGTAATAACTTATCTGTAAGCTTCATATAATCAACTCGCCCTAGATAATCGTACATGGCATCATGAAGAATATTATCAACAAGAGATTCCTGAATATCAGCAAAGGAGTTTCGTATGATATTATTTGTTGATTCAATATTTTTCTGATTAAAGCCATATCCCGGAAGGATCTCCTCAACCAGGCGCAATGAAGCTTCCATCGGTTTATCATAATCTGAGATGAATCCTGTAAACAGAAATACTGATGCAAGTTTAAGGTTAATAAACTCTTCATCCGGCAGGTTCTCAGCTTTGGAAAGTATTTCCACCTGATTGGTGATATTTTTTACCATTACTGAATTGTGAAAATACAGGTTTGGGGGAGCTTCATCATCAAACATCTTGATTATCATTTCTTCAATATCCTGTAGTTTGATCATTTGCATTTTAACTACAAATTTTCTGTTAGGGCCGCCATTTTCATCGACTAAATCAGGTACAATCCCATTAACAAAATACATTTCAAGCTCTCCTTTGTACTTGACAGGCATTTTTCCACGGTATTCACATGAGAAAAAATCCTTTACAAATTCAAATGTTGTACCAGAGATATTTATTTTACCGGCTTCACCCGAAGATTCCATTCTGCTCGCAATATTCACTGTATCTCCCCATATATCGTATGATAGTTTCTTCTGTCCGACAACACCGGCAACTACCGTCCCGGTATGAATGCCAATTCTTATATCCCAGAACTTCATCCCTTCCAGTTCTGATGTTTCCTTCAGTTTATTCATGTAAGCTTTCATTTCAAGTGCTGCAAGAATTACCTCAACAGGGTTAGTACGGTTCTTCTCAGGTATTCCTCCAGCACACATATACGCATCACCGATTGTTTTAATTTTTTCAATTCCAAACTTTTCAACGACCGAGTCAAAATGGAAAAAGAATTTATCAAGCTCATCTATTAAAATTTCAGGGTTGGTCTCTTCAGCGATTTTTGTGAAACCCTGAATATCTGAGAAAAGAACAGTAACAAAATTATATTTGATCTTTGTAGCCTTCCCCTTTTCCATTATCTCATTCGCCGTATTTTTCGGAAGTACATTTGCAAGTAATGTTTCTGATTTTTCTTTTTCAATTATCAGATCTTCCGTTCTCTTATTGATTATCTGCTCAAGCATATATAGTTTACGAGCAAACCTGAGATTAAGATGATCGTATAAAAACCAGATTATCAGGGAGAACAATATAATATAAAGTATTATTGCAAGTCGTGAAAAGTACCACAGAGGTAACACTCTCATAGAGAGCAAAGAGATCTCTCCTCCACTATTACCCGAGTTTATGTATCTTATTTTAAACAGGTATTTTCCGGCAGGAAGATTTGTGTAGCTCGTAAAACTAATGCGCTTCCATCTGCTCCATGCTTTGTCAAATCCTACAAGGAAAAACTGATAATCGATACTGTCTGCCGGCTGCAACTCAAATGTGATGTTATTATTCCGGTAGTTCAGAACAAAATTATGTACGAGTTCCGGATTCAGTATATGAGTACTGTCTGAAGTATATATTACAGAATCCCCATTCACCAGAATTCGCTTTATTGAGGGTGTCACTTCTGAATCATAGGATGTTTGTGCTACAGAAGCTTTCACAAGGATTGAAATCAAAATAATCCCAAAAAGAAAATTCAACCTTACGAAATAAGACATNAACAATAATCTTGCTTTTTATTAATCCAAATGTAGCACTTATAAAAATCAGGTCAAAAGGAAAGCTCAATTTTGAGTACTTTCGCTGATTAAAAGAATATGATGTCCATNACATTAGTTTTTGCTTCGAATAATGAACACAAAATAAGAGAAATCAAGAGTCTTCTGGGTAATAGTTTCAAGCTCTTAAGTCTCAGTGATATCAATATCAGAGAGGATATTCCTGAGAAGGAAGCTCTTATTGAAGGTAATGCACTCTCCAAAGCCAGGTACGTTTTTAATTGTACGGGAATGGATGTTTTTGCCGACGACACCGGTCTNGAAATAGCTGCCTTAAATGGATTGCCCGGAGTCCATTCAGCAAGGTTTGCCGGTGAGAATANGAATTCATCTGCAAATATCGACAAAGTGTTATCTATGCTTGACCGTACACAAAACAGGAAAGCCAGGTTCAGAACAGTAATTGCTTTGATCCTGGAGAAGAAAGAGTATCTTTTTGAAGGAATAGTAAACGGGACAATTATAAGTGAAAGGAGAGGTACTAAAGGTTTTGGATATGACCCGGTTTTTGTAGCTGAGGGAGAAACATGCACATTTGCGGAAATGGAGCTTGCCGAAAAAAACAGTGTTTCTCACAGGGCAAGAGCATTTGAAAAACTAAGGGAGTTTTTAGTTCAGCATCAGGTTCCGGACAATAAAGAAGTGATTTAATTGTTTAAGCTTCTGATGAAAAGAATATTGACCATACAACTTTTTTTTCTGGTTTTTATTAATTTACCAGGTCAAACACCGGTTGGATCATGGTCAGATCATCTTGTTTATAATACCACAGATTGCGTTGCTGCAGGTACTGATGAAGTTTTTGCCTCAACCGGCTCATCAATAATTGTATATAACAAAGCATTTGCCGAACTTAAGAAAATGTCACGCATTAATGGGCTTACTGAAACAGGAATAAGCACAATAAACTGGTCAGAAGAGAATAAAACACTTATAATTGCCTATTCTACTACAAATGTTGATCTGCTTAAAAACAATATCATTTACAATATACCTGATATCAGCAGAAAATATATTCCCGGAAAGAAAGAAATAAATAAAATACGGACTAACGGCAAGTATGCCTATATGGCATCCAGTTTCGGAATTGTTGTCGTGGATCTTAACAAGAATGAGATTTACGATACATGGAAACCGGGAACAGGGTCAGATAACACGGAAGTGCGGGATATTGCTTTCGGGAAGGGTAAAATTTATGCAGCCACAGAGATAGGAGTATATTCTGCCGATCTTACAAATACCGGATTGTCTTATTTCGGAAACTGGAACCTTGTCAATATCCTTCCAAACCCGATAGGAAATTATACTTCAGTAATTTTCTCGGGAAATAAATTGTATGCAAACCTGTCAGATCCTTTTTCCGGAGGTGATCAGGTTTTTGTTATGGATGATGTCAGTTCTTTGTTTTCATTCACATCAGGTGTTTATAACAAATCCTTCGATCCGGCCCCTGATGGATTTACAATCTCTTCCCGGAATTCAGTAAGATATTATAATCAAAATGGATCGCTAATAAATACTATTTCATCATATGGATGGGGAGTCCCCAATATTGCTAATGCAGTAGCTGATAATGGAGATATCTGGATCGCAGATCATAATTCAGGTCTTGTCAGAGGTGAAAATATGATGGTATTCTCAGCCTTAACTGTTCCCGGACCTGTATCCAATAATGCTTTTAGTATTGTTTCACAAAATGGAAAAACAGTAATCTGCGGGGGGGGCACCGATGTTTCCTGGAATAACCAGGGGAGTTCTCTGCAGGTTTCCATTCATGAAAATAATAGTTGGATTTCCCTCCCGTCAGGTACAATTATTGACCCAATGAGATCGCTTACCGATCCGGATAATAACAGACACATGTTTGTATCAACCTGGGGCGGAGGATTACTTGAATACCAAAATAACAACCTGGTAAAACAGTACATTGAGTCAAATTCTCCATTACAGACAATAATCCCGGGCCAACACTATGTCAGAGTATGTGGTCTGGCAATGGATAAATCAAAAAATCTCTGGCTGACTCAAACAGAGGTTCCAGGCAGTATTAAAGTTTTAAAACCAGATGGAAGCTGGATTGTAAATCCTATAACAATTGATGCCCCTACAATAGGAGATATCATTATTACCAAAACAGGTCAAAAATGGATCGTGCTGCCAAGGGGATATGGGCTGTTTGTTCTGGATGATAACAATACTCCGGATGTTTTCAATGATGACAAATATAAGAAAATGCTCGTGCAGGATATTGAAAATCAGCCAATCTCATTTGTATATTCAATTGCCGAGGATGTTGACGGCAATATATGGGTTGGTACAGATCAGGGGCCACTTATCTATTACAATCCTGAAAAAGTATTTGATATTGATCTGAAAGCCAGCCGTATAAAAACATCCAGGAATGACGGGACAAACCAGGCTGATTATGTACTGAAGACTGAAACAATTACCTCAATTGCGGTTGACGGAGCCAACAGAAAATGGCTTGGCACAGCCAGTTCCGGAGCTTACCTTCTTTCTTCTGACGGTACTACGCGAATAAAAAATTTCAACGAACAAAACAGCCCGATCCTTTCTAATTCTATTGTGACTATTGCAGTAGATAATAAAACTGGAGAGGTATGGTTCGGAACCATAAAAGGAGTTCAGTCTTTCAGAGGTGACGCCACATCAGGAGAAGAAAAATTTAAAAATGTACATACTTTCCCGAATCCGGTCAGAGAAGATTTTACGGGGAATGTTACCATTACCGGACTTATGAAGGATTCACAGATCAGGATAACAGATATAAGTGGTAACCTGGTTTATAAAACAGTATCTGACGGGGGGCAGGCTACTTGGGATCTGAATACCTATACCGGACGGCGTGTTGCTACAGGAGTTTATCTTGTTTTTTGTGCGAGCATCGATGGTACACAATCGTATGTTACGAAAATGCTGGTAATAAAATAACTGTCTTCTTGCCTCTTCCCCCTCGCCTCCTTCTCCCAAGAGAGAAGGGGGTAACTAAAAGTTAGCAATGTTCTTAGTCCCTCTCCCTTGGGAGAGGGATTTAGGNAGAGGTAAAAGGAAGCAAAGGGGTAACAGATAATTAATCTATTAAATTATCTTACTCGGTTATCAGGCTTTGTATTCTTTCAATCTGTAATTGTTTATTTACCTCCCTCAGACTTCTGGCCGTTTTGGTAAAATACTGGTGTCCGGATATGAATTTAACCTGTATCTTGTTCCAGTCGTTTAAGGAGCCCATTTTATTCTGTGCCTTGAGCTCTTCATAAAGGGTGTTTGAAACCGGGATGAAATCGCTACGTCCCAGGTAATCAAGATCAGAATCGCATATTATGTTTTCAAGAAGGTTTGTTGGTCGTGGTGGTAATTTGGTTGACATTATTAATGCACAAATCCTTTCAATCTGTTCAGGAGTATAACTGAACTGGGGAAGCATCTCCATTGCGATTTGTGTTCCGTAATATTCATGGTTATCGTAAGCAATTGTATGTCCGGCATCATGAAATAGACCGGCTGTTTTCAATAACAGTATCTCCTCATCGGAACAACCCTCACCCCAACCTATCAGTTCAACCTCCGTAACTACATCAACAGTGTGTTTTACATTGTGATAAAAAAGGTGACCAGGCAGATCCATTTCGAGTTTATCTAAAATAATCTCCTGGATATCAGTAAACTGGATAAGACCGAATTTTATTCCGAATGATTTATTAGGTGTGACTCCATTACCGTCGACCGAAAATTCAGGTTTCAACCCTCTCACTTTATACATCTGGAGATCATCTTTGTATTTGACCGGGAGCTTACCAAAGTATTCGCAATCAAAAAACTCTTTTATAAGTTCATAGGTCATAACTGAAATCAGAATCGTTCCGTTATCAGAAACTCCCTCCACCCTGCTGGCCGTATTTACTGTATCTCCTTTAATGTCGTAGTTAAGTTTCTTTCTACCCGAAATTGCGGCGGTTACAGGACCTGAATGAATGCCAATCTTTAAATCCCAGATCCTGTTATTGTTCCCTCTCTTCTTTATTTCAAATTTTTCAAGAAAATCCCTCATCGCTACTGCAGCCATGACCACATCGACAGGATTTGTTATGTTTTTGACCGGTATTCCTCCGGCACACATATAGGTATCGCCAATTGTTTTGATCTTTTCAATTTTATACTTTGCGACAATGGTTTCAAATTCAAAAAAAATCTCATCAAGCTCATCCATAATAATTGAAGAATTGATTCCCTCAATAAGCTTGGAGAAACCGTGGATATCTGCGAACAGGACTGTCGCCATATTGAATTTAAGCGACCTCTCTCTTCTTTCTCCTTCATCAGTCTCCTTCAAACCTTCCGGTGATATCTTTTCATAAAGAGCCTTAATCTTATCATAATCCCTGATCAGCTTTTCATTCATCTTCTCCAGATTCTTGATATGTTCCTCAAGTTCCTGGTTCTGCTTAACAAGCCGGGCAATCCTTTTTAATAACTCTTCATTATCAGTTACTGGCATAACAGAATTGATTGATCAGTAAATATAATAAATTTGTAACTAAAATGCCGATAATTTGGAAGGAGTTTGGAGTGAGCTAGAGTTTGGAGTGCCTATAGTTAAAATTATACCTAATAAAGCCAATTCCAGATACTTTAGGCACTCTAGGCACTTTAGGCACTTTTTATTCTTTGACTGACTAACCTCTTAGAAGCCATGCTTGAAAAAACCAGGGGAATAATACTTCATCAGATTAAATATACTGATTCAGGTATTGTAGCTCAGATGTATACAAGAAAATTCGGAAGGCAATCATTCCTGATAAAAGGGATGAGAAACAGGAAAACAGGAAAACATAGTATCCTTTTTCAACCGATGTTCATCCTTGATCTGGAGATGAACTATAAGGCTTCTCATGAAATGCAGATCCTGAAAGAGTTTTCGGTTTCATTCACCCCTTATGATATTTATTCCAATATTAAAAAAAGCTGCGTTGCAATTTTTCTTGGAGAAGTTTTAACCTCAGTTCTTAAAGAGGAAAGCCCTCATGATGAGATGTTTGACTTTATAGAAGAATCTATAATATACTTCGACAGTTGCAAAGCAGGTTATGCAAATTTCCATATAGCTTTTCTGGCCGGCCTCAGCAGCTTTCTTGGATTCGAACCGGGTCAGCGGTTAAATAAGGAGGATATATTTTTTGACATGATAAATGGCATTTTTGTTCCCATACCTCCGGTTCATGGCAATTATGCAAACGAGGAAATATCAGGTATTCTTGCTGATTTTTTTATGGCCTCGTATGACATCATTGCCCGGATATCCCTTAACGGGAACCTGCGGAATGAAGTTCTTGAAACACTTGTCAGATTCTATTCACTTCATCTTCCGGGCCTTAAAAAGATCAGATCACTTGAGGTTCTTAAAGATGTTTTCAACTGATTCATTTGTCTCCATGCTGATGTTTTTTATCTATCTTTAAATGTCAAACTGAGAAGATAATGGCGATTATTCCCTCTATAATTAACCGGCTGAATATAAAGCGTATAAATCAGATNGATCAATTTAAAAAGTATCCTTTTGAAACACAGNAGGAGACATTATACCAGCTTATTGTAAAAGCTGCGTCAACTGAATGGGGAATAAAATACGGCTACTCATCCATTACTTCAATACGGGAATATCAATCGAGAATCCCGGTGCAAACATATGAGGATATAATTCCATATGTTGAGAGACTTCGTAAAGGAGAACCTGATCTCCTTTGGCCAGGTGAAATAAAATGGTTTGCAAAATCTTCGGGTACCACTTCATCAAAAAGCAAGTTCATTCCGATGAGCCGCGAAGCTCTTGAAGATTGTCACTACAGGGCCGGAAAAGATATCCTTGTTATTTATACTTCGCAGAGACCCGACACACGCATATTCTCAGGCAAGAGCCTGACACTGGGAGGAAGTCACAGAATGAATCAATTCAGCAATGATTCTTTATATGGCGATCTTTCTGCTATACTTATTGAAAATGCTCCATTCTGGGTTGATATAATCAGAACACCAAAACAAAAAATTGCCCTTCTTGAAGATTTTGAAGAAAAGCTAAACCTGATAACAAAATCTACGGTTAATGAAAATGTCACCAGTATTTCGGGAGTTCCATCGTGGTATCTTGTTTTAATAAAGCAGATACTCTCCTTCACCNGAAAAAATAACCTCCTGGATGTCTGGCCCAACCTTGAGGTTTTTTTTCACGGAGGTATAAGCTTCACTCCCTATCGTGAACAATACAAAAAACTAATTGCAGGTGATCAGATGAATTATATGGAGACATACAATGCTTCGGAAGGATTTTTTGGAATACAGGATGATCCTTTGCGCAGTGATATGTTGCTTATGCTCGATTACGGAATTTTTTATGAGTTCATCCCGGTTGAAAAGATAAATTCTGAAAATCCTCCTGTTTATACTGTAACGGAAGTTGAGAGAGGTGTGAATTATGCGATTATCATTTCAACCAACGGAGGGCTCTGGAGATATATGATGGGAGATACAATAGTATTTACCTGCCTGAATCCCTACAGATTCATAATTTCGGGACGAACCAAACATTTTATTAATGTCTTTGGTGAAGAGGTGATTATTGACAATGCCGATAAAGCTCTTGAATCGGCCTGCAAAGTTACAGGAGCCGTGATCTCAGAATATACTGCCGGCCCCGTGTTTATGAGTGAGGTTTCAAAAGGATCTCATGAATGGATTATTGAATTCGAAAAAATTCCGTCAGATTTATCCTTGTTTATTGATTCGCTTGATAACTCCCTTAAGTCAATTAACTCAGATTATGAGGCCAAACGATTCAGGGACCTTAATCTTGTTTTACCTGTCGTCAGGCCGGTGCCCACCGGTACCTTTAATAAATGGTTAAAAACAAAAAATAAATTGGGGGGGCAAAATAAAGTACCACGGCTTTCCAATTCACGTGAATATATTGAGGACCTTTATAAGATAGCAGGTATCAGAATTGATTAAAGTTTACTAATTTTAGAGACTGTTAAATAAAATATTTGGACTTATGCACATAGCTATTGCAGGAAATATCGGATCGGGCAAGACAACACTGGCAGGGCTGCTTGCAAAACAATACGGATGGGTCGCTCACTACGAGGATGTTGATGACAACCCATATCTCAATGACTTTTATGAAGATATGCAGCGCTGGTCATTTAACCTGCAAATCTATTTTCTTAATTCCCGTTTCAGTCAGATACTGGAAATCAGAAAATCGGATAAAACAATTATACAGGACAGGACAATTTATGAAGATGCTTACATTTTCGCTCCTAACCTTCATTCGATGGGATTGATGTCGACACGTGACTTTGATAACTACTCCACCCTTTTTAAGATGATGAGCTCTCTTGTGAAACCTCCCGATTTGCTACTATACCTCAGAGCATCTGTTCCCACACTTGTAAACCAGATCCAGAAGCGCGGCAGGGAATATGAAAGCTCGATCCGTATCGATTACCTTAAAAGATTAAATGAAAGGTACGAGGCCTGGATAGAGACGTACAATCTGGGGAAAGTTCTTATAATCGAAGCCGACCATTATAATTTCCCAAATAACAGAGACCATCTCAGTGAGGTAATTGATAAAATTAACGCCGAATTGCACGGGTTATTTTAATATTCCGGGGAAGCTCTGATGACTTCTCCGGAATATTTATATAAACAAATTATTTTGTTTCTGCTTTTGGTGCCGGTGTTAAAGCTACCTGCACATAACTATTGGTATTTAAATATTTATTGGCCAATACTTTTATAGAATTCACCGAAAAGGAATTAACAAATTTTTTATAATCTTCAAGAGAAATGAGGACATCACCACTAAAGAAATGACTCTGGAGTGCGGTTAGCCAGAAACCATTCTCTTTCATCTTTGTTTCTCTCTCGCGGATTAATGTTTCCTTAACTTTATTCAAGTCAATTTCAGTCGGACCATCTTTTTTAATTTTCTCCATTTCATTCAGGACTGTCTGTGAGAGCTTTTTAATATTTTCAGGATTACATCCCCACGAAGCTGAAACGGAGAATTTGGGTTTTGGCAGTTTTGAAGCAGAGCCGTTAATGCTTACTCCATATACTCCACCCTGGTCCTCCCGCATCGATTCCCTGCATTTTATTGCAAGAATGTTCATTAACATGGTGAAACCCTGACGATCCTGCTCATTCCATTTGAAGTCACCTTTCCATATCATGGCCACGGTGCTCTGTGGTTCTGAATTTTTAGGAACATCAACAACAACCAGACCTTTAGGGAATCCGGGAGTTTCGTCTCGCCATGTCTCCTTTCTTTTTATAGAAGGAAGTCCACCTATATACTTTTCAAGAAGGGGAATCACCTCATCGACTTTAAAATTACCTACCATGAGATATGTGAAATCGCTGGCATCAGCAAATCGTTCCTTGAAAATTGCAATCGACCTGTCAAGATTAATCTGATTTAACTGAGCATCTGAAGGTAAAGCTATAACTCTGGGTGAATTCTGTGAAACAATCTTGGACAAGGTGTCAGAAAAAATCATTTGAGGTGTTGATCTTATAGGTTTGATCATGTTTTTAATACGTGATATATAGGCACTGAAAGCGCTTTCGTCTCTACGGATCTTAGTAAAATAAAGATAATTCAGCTGAAGCATTGTTTCTAGATCTTTAGGAGAACAGTTACCATTAACCCCCTCACGAAGCTCATTAATATATGGTGTAAGTTTTGCCGTATTACCTGATAGTTTCTTTTGTAATCCCGTAAAATCGTAATCTCCTAATCCACTTTGTGTTATAATTGTAGGAGCTAGCGTTGCCGACATAACATCAGCTACGGGATAGAGAGATATTCCTCCAGGACTAAAAGCTGATAAAACTATCTCATCATTTTTAAAATCGGTGGACTTTAAAATCATTTGAACACCGTTCGCAAATTTTAAATGTGTATATCCAAAAGCTTTGTCATCGGTTCTCTTTACAACTTTAGAGGCTGATGGTACCACAGATAACAGAGGAACATCAGATACTTTATCTACGTAAGCTTCGATCTTCTTTAATTTAACCGATTTAATTATATCAGCAATCTGTTGTTCTGTAGGAACTGTAATTCCATATTTTTGTTGTGCGGTAATAAGAGCAGCTATATTGTTATCAGTTGTCCACGATTTACCAAGTTTATTGATCTCATCGAGGGTAATTCCCGGCAGGAATTCTTTTGTTATTTCATATTCTTTCTGAATTCCCGGAATACATTCCTGAGTAAGGTAGTTTCTTATAAATTCATCGGCATATGATCTTGATTCGGTTTTATCAGATTCCTTTGCCATCTTTTCGTACATTGAAAGAATATCCTTTTTCTCTCTTTCAAGTTCGGTTGCAGTGAAGCCAAACTGTCGGACCCTTTCATTCTCAGTGAGAATAACGTTAAGGCTCTTTTCAATCTGGTTTTCTTTTGCTCCGACGGACAATGAATAAACATCGAGGGAACGGCTTACAAATGAACCATAGCCAGTTCCGGCGTATAGATAAGGAGATTCCGGTTTCTGGGCAATCTCCTGAAGACGATTATTCAACATACCTGTATATAACGATCGCATAATCTGATTTCGATAATCGGTATAAGAGATATTGTCAGATTTGGAATGTTTAAAAAATATGGATGCATTGTAACCCGAAGCTTCCTTATCAGTAACAACACTTATCAATGGTTCAACATTATCAGGAACCTGAAATTCGATCCTTGTTTTGGGGTTGACTGCTTTTGGGATCCTTCCAAAATATTCCTTCACTTTGTCCTCAGCAAGCTTTAGGTCAATGTCTCCAACAATAACAACAGCCATCAGATCGGGACGGTACCATGACTTGTAAAAACTGCGCAGGGTATCATAAGGAAAGCTTTTTATGACATCGATTTTCCCGATAGGAAGTCGTTCTGCATATCTTGAACCTTTTAAAATTACAGGGATGTATTTAGATTGCATACGATCTTCTGCTCCCAGGCCTAACCGCCACTCTTCAGTTATCACACCTCTCTCCTTATCTATCTCAACATCCTCCATATTGACCTGATGTGCCCAGTCTTCCAATACTTGGAAACCTCTGTTGATCCATTCTATGCTGTCAGTAGGAACTTTAAGCATGTAAATGGTCTGGTCGAAGCTTGTAGAAGCATTCAACTCTGCGCCAAATTTTACTCCCATCTCTTCCAGCATACTGATTATTTTATTGCTCGGAAAATTTTTAGTGCCGTTGAAACACATATGTTCGCAAAAGTGAGCTAAGCCCTGCTGTCCATCCGTCTCACAAATAGAACCGGCATTTACTGCAAGTCTTAATTCAATCCTTTTTTCAGGTTTTTTGTTAAGCTTGATGTAATAAGTTATCCCGTTATCGAGCTTACCGGTTATTATACTCGGATCAACAGGAATCGGTTTGCCACGATCCTGTATCTGAGCAGAACTAACTGAAAACACAAATCCCCAGAATACTAAAATAAAAAGAAGTTTAAAATTTTTCATTGCATCGATTTTAAAACTATTTGAGACTATAAATATTTATAATACTAATTNCGATTGATACTATTTTGCAGCGATGTAAAGGGAATAGCANACATTGAACAAAAAGTAAATTTAGAAAATTATTCTTGAAAANCGCAATGGTTAGTTAAATTTTCAAAAGCCCGGGGATGTCCAAAAGTCCTTNGTGAAGCTTCGTGACTACCTTTTTAATGTTTTTTAATATTTTGCCGACTGAACATTTTGAATTAATATATTACCTTGCCTGTCAAATCAAATAAAACCGTTATGAGTTCCACACGTAGAGATTTCATCAAAACTGCATCTGTTCTGGCTGCAGGGAGCGTAATCCCTTTTAGTGCCCTGTCAAAGGCAAGGACAGGTGTTTCTCCAAATGATAAAATACAGGTAGGCCTCATCGGTGCCAATGGTATGGGCTTTACTGATCTGACTTCATTTTTAAAAAATCCTGAAATAGAATGTGTGGCATTATGCGATATAGATCGTAACGTATTGAACAGCCGTACNGATGCTTTGGTTAAACTTGGATTCGCAAAACCAAAGCTTTATGTTGATTATCGCAAGATGCTAGAGAACAAAGATATTGATGTAGCCATTATCGGTACACCTGACCACTGGCATTGTCTGATTCTTGTCGATGCTCTCGAAGCAGGTAAACATGCTTATGTTGAAAAGCCGATCGGAAATTCCATTGCCGAAATAAACATAATGCAGAAAGCTGTTAAAAAACACGGTAAGATTGTACAGGTAGGCCAATGGCAAAGAAGCCAGCCGCATTTTGTTGATGCTGTAAACTATCTGAAATCAGGAAAACTTGGCCGGATCCGCACATGCAAAGCATGGTCGTATGTCGACTGGAAGGGTGCCGTCCCCAAAGTTCCTGATTCACCGGTTCCCGAAGGAGTTGATTATAATATGTGGCTCGGACCGGCTACAAAGCGCCCATTTAATAAAAACCGTTTCCATTTTACATTCAGATGGTATTGGGATTATGCCGGTGGGCTTATGACCGATTGGGGAGTGCATCTCATAGACTATATACTATATGGAATGGGAAAATCTGTGCCTGCATCCGTAATGGCTATCGGTGGGAAGTATGCCTTCCCTGATGATGCTATGGAGACTCCTGATACTATGACCGCGGTTTATGATTTCAAAGATTTTACTATGATCTGGGAACACACTATAGGTATTGGTCTTGGAAATTGGGAAAGACCTCACGGAATGTCATATGTAGGTGAAAATGGCACTCTTGTTCTCGACCGGAACGGATGGGAGGTCATACCTGAAAAACAGAGAATTGAAGCCCTGCCGGTTCAGAAAAATGTTGGGGTAGGCCTTGATCTTCATGTTAAGAATTTCCTCGATTGTCTTAAAAATAACGCACCCCGGAAACTCAATGCCGATATAAATACAGGAAGGAACGTTGCTCTTGTGGCGCAAATGGGGAATATTGCATTCCGTACAGGAGAGAAGGTCAACTGGAATGACGAAAAACAATCGTTCCAAACCAGTACAGCCAACAAGTTGATTATTCCTGAATACCACAATGGATGGACCTTGCCAAAGTATTAGGCCCGGCTGAATTTTACTCTTTGATTCTTGCTGCTTTGAATTTACTGTTATAGGTGTCATATAAAATTCCCGTTTCCGAACCAATGGCAATCTTATATATCCCTNATGGTAAATCTTCAATTGTGAACTGACAATCTGCCGAAATTGTATCTCCCACATTCATTTTAGTTATGTTATCAGGTAGTACAAGGTCTTTTTTGGCTTCCCGGTAACCATTTTTAATGAAAGCAATCTGAAATACGACCGGTAATTCATTATGTTTAAAATTGATCATAAACGGGTAGGGATTGAATATTCTGAGATGAATTGAATTGATCCCGGTTCTTCTGAAAGTGTACAAATCATCGCTTAAAATAACACATTCCCTTTGCAACGACTGAAAATCCTTATATACTCTTACAAAAACGGAGTCGCCGTTGGATAATATTCTTTTTGTCAGGTTCTCCTTATAGTAATCGGTGAGAAAGTGTGGAACATATAATACCTCTTTCCCGTGAAGCTGTTCCTCAAAATTCCACAGGTCATATTGTGTTTTGCGATAATTCAGATTATCAAGCGAGTGCGCAAATTTCCCGGTATAAAACGTATAGACTGACGGATGCTGATAAGAGTTTGTGAAAACAACAGGACGGGTCCCTGCTAAGAGGCTTATATCGTTCGCCCATTTTTTGTTATTATGATATTCATTTTTTAGAAATGAAACAGGCAAAAAATCAACCATAAAAGCTATGCGTACGAATAATAAAACCGGAAAAATGAAAAAANCGACCCACTTTACAAAATCCCTGATCCATGATTTGTAATTAATGTTATTAAACAATATTATTATCATAGGGACACTTACAAGAGCTGTCCATTGGGGTTCTATGTGATAACGAAAACTGGCAATAAAAAAGAAACCAAAAAATCCGGTTACAATATAATATAGAGCCTTGTCAAACCGATTTTCAGGCTTTACTTTTACTATTATCCATATTAATATCGGAAGAATTAAAGGATTATGAAAAACCAGTTGACTCGTAAGATAATCCGGGACATGACTAAGATTAAAGCCTGAGACTCTGTCCACAAGATGGTATTTCAATGAAGGGAATCCATTGGAATATTGCCAGTAGAGATGCGGAATAAATAACAATACAGCCAGAATTGCAGCCATATAAAACCTGCCACTTTTTAATAACTTCAGATTTGATAGAATCACAATGATTATTAAAAGTCCGCCATGATATTTACTGTAAATCACTGCAGCCATTGAAAAACCGAGGAAGAGAGTGTTTTGCCACGATTCATCGTCTAAAAACTTCTTATATGCAAAGAGAAAAACGGCAGTGAATAATATCAATGGCGCATCAGGAGTGGCAAAAAATCCATAAATATTTAAAACAGGAAGGATTGCTGCCAGCATGAAGAAAAAAAAGATGTTCTTTTTATTCTGTCTTTGTTCTTTTTCAGTGGTAGCCCAGATTATTGTTAAAGCAGCCAACTGGCTTAAAACAATAATAAGTCTGACTCCCAGTTCATTTTGAAATAACCGGTATCCAATCTTTATCATCAGGGCGATCATGGGAGGATGATCGAAAAAACCCCAGGCAAGGTACTTTGAATACATCCAGTAATAGGCTTCATCGTTGTTTAATGGGGTCAGCCGGGCCTGCACCAGGTTTAAAATTCCCCATAAGACAAGGAAAAGTGTGAAAGGATTTAAAAAATACTTATTGAATTTAGTGTTCATTTTTCTGTCAGGATCGACTCAATTTTTATCAGCTCTTCATCACTAAAACTAAGATTATTAAGTGTCTTCAGATTATCATCCAGTTGTTCAATACTGCTTACACCGATAAGAACTGATGTTATCCTCGGGTCTTTTAGTAACCACGCTATCGCCATCTGTGCCAGTGATTGATTCCTAGCCGCAGCCATTTCATTAAGTTTCCCGGCTTTTAAAATTCTTTGCTGGGTTACATCTTCAATTTTTAAAAACCCAGTAGGTTTATATGCCCGTGAATCTTTTGGAATACCTTTCAGATACCTGTCAGTAAGCAGTCCCTGTGCCAGAGGGGAAAAAGGGATACATCCTATGCCGTTTTCTTCAAGGACCTTAAGTAGGGACTGGTCGCGACCGGTCCCTACTTCGACCCATCTTTCAAACATTGAATATTTAGGTTGATGAATAAGACAATTAACATTCATCCCTTTCAGGATCTTTGCAGCTTTTTTTGTAAGATCAGCAGGATAACTTGAAATTCCGGCATATAATGCTTTTCCCTGATGAACAGCCTGAGCGAGCGCCCCNATTGTCTCTTCAAGAGGAGTATCGGGATCGGGACGATGAGAATAGAATATATCTACATATTCCAGATTCATACGTTTAAGACTCTGGTCGAGACTGGAGAGAAGATATTTTCTTGAACCGAAATCTCCATAAGGGCCCGGCCACATCTCCCATCCGGCTTTTGTTGATATAATCATTTCATCACGCAAATAGCTGAAATCCTTTTTCAGGATTATTCCGAAGTTCTCCTCTGCTGATCCGGGTGGAGGACCATAATTATTTGCAAGGTCAAAATGAGTTATTCCTTCATCAAAGGCTCTCCACAAAATTTTGCGGAAATTTTCAAAAACATCAACAGATCCAAAATTATGCCATAGACCCAGTGAAATTTCAGGTAATCTGATGCCGCTTTTTCCACAGCGCCGGTAAGTCATTTTATCGTAACGCTCTTTTAAAGGATTATATATCATTTTATCAATTTAAAGTATAATTATATTACTGTTGATGAGGCTCTTTTATACTATTTCTTTAAGTTAATACTTTAGAATTTTCTCCGAAACAGAATATTCCTTTGTTTTCAGCACACATATATACAGACCACGTTGAACCGGAGCACCATTTTCCGAGCTTCCATGCCAAACGAGTGTCTGAGGGCCGGGCGCCTGTGTTTCATTTAAAAGAGTGCAGATTTTTTGCCCGGTTATCGAAAAGATTGAAACAGAAACTAAGCTTTCCCCGGATAAGGTATAGGAAATTGTTGTAGTATAACTCATTGGATTCGGTGTAACCTTCAATTTCAAATCAGATTGATCCTTAGTTTGTTCAATTCCTAATATTCCTGATTCCCTGACAGTTGCAGTATCTTTATCAGTTACAATAATATTATCGAACCATAATTTGTTTCCGGCTGATACCGGATATTCTGTTGAAATTTCAAACCGGTCAATTGCTGTCCAGTCGAATTTTCCTGAAGGGTTATACCAGGTGTTATTATCCCAGGATCCGGATTCCCTGAAAGAGGAAAGTGGAATATGAAGATGATGCCACTTCCTGTCCCATGCGACTATATTCTCATCGATTGTAAAAGTCAATCGCCATGGATGATCTCCCGCTATCAACGACTTTGTATCAATAAACCTGATATCAAATTTTATACCCGGCAAATTTCCCCGTATCATAAAATCAATTGCATAATCACCAGCCAGCATCTTAGAGAGATCTTTATCGGGATTGAAGTCAAAAGCCAGCGAATTGTATTGACTGAAGTTACTCCAGGAAAGAGAGTATTTATCATTATTAGGAAGATCCACTGAGTAAAAATTTATCTGGCCACTACTGTAACTTTGATCATAGATTTTGGGACCTATGAAATCAGAATAAATAATAAAACCAGTTGTATCAGGCTTAATTATAAGCGGAGTCTGAGGCGGTATATTCAAACCGAGTGATTGTAACAAAGGAATATTCAGATTATTCTCAAACAATTCATTCGAACCTTTTTTGAACAATCCAAAACTGCCTTTATAATCCCATGAAGTCCAGGGGATGCCATTGTCTTCAAGATATTGTTTTACGATACCATACCAATATGTCCTGTCATCATTCGGACTGTTCGGAATGAAAACTCCGAATTCCCCACAAAATAAATTTGCATTTCTGCTCTTCCTGAAGTTGATCGCATTATCGATCAGTTGCCTGACATTATTCACTGTACCATCATTCGGATAACTGTTTAAACTGCTTTCAATCCATGTATTCTTAAGACTGGCAGGGCAGGCAGGCATCCTGCCGGCATCGAATGGGAAAGGAACTCCGGCAAGTGGTTCCATTGACGGCACGACCCAGGTTGCACCCTGATGTGTAAACATAAAAGGGTCATAAAAATGAAAAGTATAAAGAAGGTTTGGATCAGAATAAAATGGAAGATTCTTAAGCTCCGTATATGAATTATAACCTGATCCGCCAACAACTATCGTATGCCTGTTGTCTTTTGTACGGATCGCATCAATTACCTGCCCTTGTATTGTACCCCATACAGAAGTCGTTATTCCATGGGGCTCATTTAATATTTCGTACAGGATATAATCAGACCTGTCTTTGTAATGAGCTGCCATTTGAGTCCAGACCTTTGTAAGAATATTACCTATTCCGGGGCTGGTATCGAGGTTAGGATCAAAAGAATGATTATCAATCATCAGGTAAATGTGAAGCTGTTCGCACCAGCTTACAACCGAATCCTGGAACGACAGATATAATGGGTCAAGGGTATATGCAGGACTGCCTGAAGTCATACTGTGCAGATTGACCGGTAACCTGATCACGTTACATCCAAGGCTTTTAATGTTAATGATGTCTTGTTTTGTAAATTTTGTAAACTGAATTTGCTTCGGACTATCTACCTGAAACCAGCCTGTAAGATTTACTCCGCGGCTGAATGGTGCCTGAGAATAAACAGCAAGGGGTAAAGAGCTAAATAAAATAATTATAAAATATGTAAAATTCCACCTCTTCGTCATAAAGTTATTTTTAACTTTTTTTGAGTCTTTCCCAGCTAAAAAGAGCACTGCTAAGATAGGGACAATTGTTATTTCAGGCTTAGTTTTCGAAAATTTTATCAGGAATTATTAAACCAAAATCAGTTCATCTTTGTTATTACTGTTTTAATAATGTTTGCAACATAAATCGAATACAAAACAAAGATCGAAGCGCTCAACAAAGACATGGGGAAAAACATGATTGCCGGTAACAACGAAAAAAACCTGGCCCTGTACACCGAGGATGCCATTTCGTTGCCAAGTTATGAGCCACTTCAGGATGGGATAGCTGCTATCAGAAAAGCCAGTGAAGATATGGCCAAGACGGGATGGAAATGCATCGCCTTTGAAACAACCACTTTAAAAGTTATTCCAAATGGAAACCTGATAACTGAAATAGGAACATATAAGATGAGCGGCTCTATGCCTAATATGGATAAGCCAATGGATGACTATGGCAAGTATCTTACTGTCTGGGAAAAGCAAAAAGACGGATCCCTGAAAATAAAAATTGAAACATGGAATTCAGATGTCGATCCGATGAGTATGATGAAGATGCCAGATCAGTCGAAAACAGATAAGAAAAACTAAACAACGTATGATCTTAAGGCACAAAAAAGCCTCGATATTGTTAAATATCAAGGCTTTTTGTGTTTCTTCCAGGCTCCCCAGGTAAGACTCGAACTTACGACCCACGGATTAACAGTCCGTTGCTCTAACCAACTGAGCTACTGAGGAATAATTTTTATCCCTTTATAATTTTAGTCGTCCTTCGAATAAATCCCTACTTATAGGGACTGCTNTGTCCAACTGAATTATTGAGGAATAATTTCTAAATTACAAATCGTATTTAGAGTCGCAAAAATAAGGGCTTTTGCTGAATTAAGCAATATCTTTGGAGAAATTTTTTAAAATGAAGCGGATACTCGGAATAGGGAATGCACTGGTCGATGTTATGACGTTGATTGACAATGATAATATACTTGAAATATTTTCTTTACCAAAAGGCAGTATGCAGCTTGTCGATGGTGAAAAATCGTCGCTTATCAAATCAGGTACCAATAATTTTAAAAGAAATCTGGTTTCAGGAGGGTCTGCTGCCAATACAATCCACGGACTTGCAATGTTAGGTGTAAATACCGGGTTTATTGGATCTATTGGAAAGGATGACAACGGTGACTTTTTTGAAAAAGATATGAAGATCGCTGGTGTGAAAACTTTTCTGACTCGCCGTAATTCAGTTACAGGTACCGCAGTGGCTCTCATTTCTCCTGGTTCAGAAAGAACCTTTGCTACTCACCTGGGTGCAGCTGTTGAACTTGAATCAGATGACCTTAACCCTGATAATTTCAAAGACTATGATATTCTTTACCTGGAAGGGTATCTTATTATAAATAAAACCCTTGTCGAAAGAACCTGCAAAATTGCCAAAAATAACAACATGATAATAGCACTTGATCTTTCAAGCTATAATGTTGTAGAAGCCAAACTCGAGGATTTCAAAGAGATAATTGAAAAGTATGTAGATATAGTTTTCGCTAATGAAGATGAGGCAAAATCATTTACCGGTTTTGCACCCCAGGAGGCATTAGACAAACTTTCCATGTTATGTGATATTGCCGTAATTAAGATTGGCAGTANGGGGTCTCTTGTAAAAAGGAATNAAGAAGTAATTAAAATCGGGACTATCCCGGTTCAGTGTATTGATACAACCGGTGCCGGCGATCTGTATTCTTCCGGATTCCTATATGGCTATGCAAACGGGCTGTCTCTTGAGAAGTGTGGATTGTTTGGTTCAATTCTGGCAGGCCATGTTATTGAAATCGTTGGTGCCAGAATGGATGAAATCCGATGGAAAAAGATAATGAAAATTCTGAAAGAAGAAATCCAATAAACAGAATGATCTTTTTGATTTCTCCTTTGTGGTACTTTGTGTTTTCCTTCGCGTCCCTTAGTGGTTAAATGGATTCTTTTACCAGATTACCGGCCTACCACACCGTTTATTCTGATCTTTGAAGGCGAATGTTCGTCAGTCTTAACTCTTTTCCTCAATTCTGCGTCTCTCATGTTATTTCTCCATACCTGTGCTTCATCCTCTTTATTTTCAACATATCCCAGGACGAAGATAAAATCTTTTGATTCACCCGGTTTAAGTTCCACTTCAATGCAGTGTGAAGCAATCGGAGACCATCCATGNGCTTCAGTGTTTTTCGGTTTACCTTCGGCAACCACCTGCGGTTCATCAAACCCATTGTACAANCCAAAAAATGATTCTCTATCAGTATCATATCCCTGAATCGGGACATTCACTGAATAATAGGCATAATGATCTCGTCTTTCTTTATATTCGGTTTTGTGATAGATGACTGATCCCTCTATTTCAACTTCCCCTGTTGAAAAATTCCGCTGGAAGTTTTCCATATCAGAAGCAGCATTCCACAAACACCATTCTATAAATGAGAATACCTTAATTTTTCTGACTGTTTTTGAATTATTGGTAAGAGTAAGTTTTTGAACTTCCGCCCACGTTTTCAGAGGTACAAAGTACAAAACGTTGGCAGTGATCCCGTTTTTTTCCCCCCTGATGTTGGTGTAATTCATCCCATGACGGCATTCATAGCTATCCAGTTCAGTTTTGCAGGGCTTCCATCCCGGTGACCAGATATTCTCACCATCCTTAATATAGAAATATTTGCCTCCGCTATCCATGGGCACATTGTTATACCTGTACCGTGTAATACGGCGGAATTTAGCATCTTTATAAAAAGTATATCCCCCCGCAGTATTTGAAATAAGCGAGAAGAAATCTTCGTTGCCAAGGTAATTGATCCATGGCCATGGAGTACGCGGATTAGTTATCACATATTCGCGGTTTTTATCATCGAAGTAACCGTATTTCATAATTAAATAATTTATATTTTGACGTGATTAATGCTGACTTTGCTGAGCTCTGGCTCTTCTATTGTTCAATTCAATTGTAATTTCATCCATTTTCCTCTGGTTTAATGGATAGAGTGTCATCACACCGGCTGCGATCACGGCAATAATTGTTGGTATCCAACTCATTAACATAATTATCCCCGGAACTGCACCCTGAATGGCTACGGTATCCTGTCCATTATAATTAAAAGATGCCAGGACAAATCCAATTATTGCACCGGCAATACCTCCTCCAAATTTGGTTGCGAAGGATCCGGCAGAGTAAACGAGTCCTGTAGCTCTTCGTCCATTCCTGAATTCCGAGTAATCGGCAGCATCGCCAAGCATGGCGAAGAGGAGCGTCGGGAAAATAGCAGCTCCGAACTCAGATATGATTCCTATTGTGAAAATGGCAGTTATGTTTTCCGGACTGCAAAAAACAAGTAATGCATTTACAACACCAGAAAAAATCAGGGCATAAATGAACAGATTGCGTTTACCAAAGCGTTTGCCCAGGGGAGATGTTATCATAGCACCTGCGATTGAAGCCAGCATTAATCCGACCATGTAAGAAGCAGCCAGCAATTGATTATGCAGATAGTGGCTAAAATAGATTACTACGATACCCTGTTTAATTGAATTGTAAACATTGAATAACAATCCGATTATAAGAAGGATGATCCAGGGCCTGTTTCTGATAAGATCTTTCAGGTCTTTGCCCAGGTTTGTTTTTTGTTCTTTTGGAGGTTGCACACGCTCCCTTGTGGTAGCGAAAGTTACCATCAGGAACAGAGATAAGAAGATCGATAAAAGATAAATGGAATGACTATAGCCTCTCTTCTGGTCAATGATAGTTATGTCTTTGGCCTTAAGGTTTTCTTCACCCGAAGCGATAAAAGAGTATTTCTTTTGCGCTTCCATCGAAAAGCTTTTACCCTGTGTGGGAATATTAAGACTATCGGCCAATCCGGAACTGGCCCAGGAAAACAGAGCAATCCCATTCCCGGTTTTGATATTTACATTTTTAACATCCTTATTGGTTGATACTATTACTTCATATTTTTTTGCATCCAGCTTTTCGATATCAATAGTCGGATTGATATTGCCAAAGTGTACAACCAGAAATAACAAAGCTCCCTGAACCAACATACCACCAGTAAATGCACCAACCATACGATACGAACCCAGACTGGTTCGTTCTTTATCGTCGCTTGTCATTACAGCCATTAAAGCTCCGTATGTTTTGAGTATTATTTTACTAAAAGATTCACTTTCACTTTGAATTCGTCGTAGATGGTTTTATCCCCAAGGTTATCAAAAGCTGTACCTGAACCATAGCGAATATTATATTTCGTCCGGTCGACTACTATATTAGCAAAGAACCATACACCATCGTCCTTTTTCTGTGTTGCAGCTTTGAAATCAATCGGATTAGTGATTCCTTTAATAGTCANAGTTCCGGTTACTTTAGCGTTACCTTTTTCGAAAGAAGTACTTCCGGTGATGATAAGCTTTGCTATCGGGAATTTTGCAACTCCGAAAAAATCATCAGATTTCAAATGACCCAGAAGCTGTTTGCTATTTTCAGATTCCGTAATTGATGACATGTCAATATTGAATTCTCCTGACAAAATTTTATTATCCTGCCATGTGAGCCAACCAGATTGCAGCTTGATTGTCCCGGTATGCTGACCTGTAACTTTTTCACCTAACCAGAATAATTGTGTTTTTGTCGTATCGGCTGTTAATTTATTCTGTGCTTCGACATTTACCAATAGTAAACACAATAATGTCAAAAATACTAATGCCTTTTTCATTTTTTTGAGAATTTGGATGTGCTATTAAACATCAGGATATGTCCTTTTGTTCAATCTTCGTTTAGTAGATTGTCATTTAAAAATTTGTTTAACACCTGTATTGAAGAATGAGATCCCTCGTCCGCCGATTGGCGGACTCGGGATGACATGGCATGTAAAGGGCACAAGTGATTTCAGAGCTTGTTGATATTGAGGCCTCCGCTGATTTCAAATACCATTCCTGTGGAGAAATTCCAGTCACCCCTGGAAATTGATGCAACAGCTTTACCAATATCGTCAGGTAGACCCCATCTCTTTTGTGGAACAAGCCCTTCGCTAATGAGCTTATCATATCTATCTTTGATTTTTGCCGTCATATCCGTCTGGATGATACCAGGACGAACCTCGAAGACAAGAATTCCCTCACGCGAGAGCCTGTCGGCAAAAACTGTTGAGGCCATACTCAGACCTGATTTTGATATACAATATTCTGCCCTGTTTGTTGAGGATCGGACAGATGAAACTGAAGTCATAAATATAATAACAGGCTTATAATCATCCATCTGTTGTTTAAGCCAGACCATTTCCCTGGCGATCTTCTGAGCAAAAAAAACCGGTCCTTTCAGGTTTATGTTCATAACCCTCTCATAGCTTTCCTCGCTCATATCAAGAACATCTTCCCTTTGAAGTGGTGCTACACCTGCATTATTAACAAGAATATCTATCCTCCCGTATCTCTCCAGGATATTTGAAACAACCTCTTTCTGGCAACTCGTACAGGATATATCGAGACCAACCGGAAAAAACTGTGCTCCCCTTTTTTCCACCTCCGGACTAAGGTTTACCATCCCCTCGCTATCAACCGAACGGGCTATTGCTGCAATATCGTATCCTTCGGCTGCTAAAGCGATTGCAACCGACCTGCCAATTCCTCTGCTGGCACCTGTAATAACGGCTACAGGTTTGTCATTCATACGTAAGGAGTATAATCAGGTTTATCAGTAAATTAGGGTTTAAAGGTAATGATTTGTCTGACTTTGTCAACTTTAGGAGTAAATATCTTCAGTATATTCCTTCCAGACTTTTTCAAAGCGCAGATTTTGTTCTATTTGAATGGTTCTCACCCCCATATATACTTTTCAGAAGTGATTTTGCTAAAAGTAATTCAATAATAAGATAACCATGACAGGTTTTGATATTAATTTAGAAAATCAATATTAACAGGTTAGCTATTCCCTTTTTGACTTAATGTTGTTGTAGGAAAATTTTCCTTTGGTTTTCCCGATTCCGCCTAATAACCAAAATATTCTTTTAAGATTGCTTTTCCAAAGGGCTTTTCTTAACGCCGGATTGAAGAAGTTGATATTAATTTCTCCCTGGAAACGCTGACCTCTCTTTAAAAAGAACCGGGTAAATGAAGCCGACGTAATTCCCCATTTATTAAGGAATTGTTTGCTGCCCTTGTTCAAGGTCGTCTTCAGGGTTGTCTTAGAACCAAAATGGTATGCACGGCTTGCGTCGACTCCCTTGAAATAACGAACACCTGCTTCATAAAGCTTCATAGAAAAATCGGGGTCGGAGTAAAGTCCTGGAAAATACTCAACACTATATCCACCAATCAGATCCCAAACGTCCTTGTGAACAATGNTTGGTGGCCAGGTTGCACCACTCCAATCCTTCCCATTTATTGATTTAAACTCCTTCAGGAGGTCATCTTCCCTGAAAGTTTCGGGTGTGTTACCATAGTAAAAAGGAGCAAGAATTCCGGGATGAGGTGAAATTCTGGGCTCAATTGTAGTTGAGGAGAGAAAGAAAAATTTATTGGGAATGCGTTCTATTTCGTTCCACAGCTCCGAATCCCAACCAGGAAGCATGTACATATCGTCGTTAAGAAAGACAATGTAATCGGTTTTGACAAGTGCTCTGCAAGCATTCATTGCCCAGCAAACTCCAACATTTTCGACGCTATATGTGTAGTCAAAGCCACAATTACGAATCCACTCCAGTGTGCCATCGGTTCCTTCATTCACATGAATTATGATCTGATGTTTAAACGCTGAGTTTTTTTGTATGCTGTTAATGCAAAGTTTCAGAAACGACAGGTTATTCCAGCTTGGTATGATGATGGAGAACTGGTTGTTTTTGTCAAAACTATTATTAGGATACCAATTAAGCATTTCTTTTTTTGCAAAGATTATATTATTATCTTTAATTACTGTCATAATCATGAATATTAGATTCCAAATCGCTTGGTAATCAAATTATTTAATGCAGATAATTATGGGTTAAATCTCTCCTTTTTTCAAACCTTATTTTCGTCATTTCTTTTATCAGGATTGTTGATGGTTAATTCCGTTTACACAAAATGATTTTCCTATAGTCTTTTTTTCTGCCATTAATTTTTCCACATATTCAGTATCAGAGGGATTGTAGTTGGCTTCGTGGTACAAATGGTAAACAATAGCTTTTCCTTTAACTGACCGTACTTTCAGACCTTGCTTTTTCAGCCTCCAGTCAATATCAAAGTCTTCACCGACACCTGCACGAATATAATCTTCATCAAACCCATTTACTGCCAGAATATTTTTTTTCATAATGCCCCAATTGCATCCTAAAATTCTTCTGTGTTGTTTGTCAAAGTTTTTTTTGAATGGCAGATACAACCCGGCTCCTATGCTTTTCCCGCCATATAAAAAGGCCAGTATAATATTTATTTTTTTTATGGAATCTGATTTTAATAACATATCAGTATGTTTTTTACTGCAAAAAACCCTTCTACCATAGCAAAAATGGATATCTGTTATTGCTTTGTTATATTCTTTCATAAAATGTTTTTGAAGTATACAATCACCGTCAATGAACACAATTTGTTCACCTCTGGCTGTTTTAACTGCAGTATTTAATATTCGTGTTTTTCTAAAGCCAATATCTTCATGCGATACATGCTGTATTCCGTATGTTTTAATAATGCGGGCTTTATTAATGAATTCAACAGTTTGGGGATCATTGTTGTCTTCTGAAATTATTACCTCAAAATTTCTATACGATTGTTTATCCAGCGATTGAAATATTAGCTCTAAAAAATCAAGACGTTTGTAAAACGATATTATTAATGAAATCATGTTTGTTTAACATTAATTTTCAATAAGCCAATTTTTCTCTTTATTACCAATTCATCGGACAAATTGATCTTCCCTGCTAAATTTAATATAGTTAAGACACTTTAGTCATAATTCAAGGAATAATCCTGTAATTTTTATACTCGAATAATCTGTACCCGAATTTTTTCTCAAACCAAAAAAGAAGGTAGTCCTTAAGACTGAACTTAATCTTTCGTTCATCGATTTGCACATGCCAGTTTAACCTGTTCATCAGGTCCTGCATTACCTTTGGATGTGTGCCGTGGAATAGGCTAACGGCGCTAATTGCCGAGTAGTCGAAATCAGTTAGTTTATCTAATTTCTCTTCGAGTTTTTCACCGCTATAATAAAATGCATTAAAATTTCTCATTTTAGATTTAACAATCTCAGGAGGACGAACCCAGCCATAATGATAAATGGATGCTTCTATATGCTTAACATTTAGCTTTTTATTCTCAATCCTGAAGCCCTGAGCGTCACGGTACGATCTGATCCGTTTGTCATTTCTGATCACTCTGATCTCACGACGATACCATTCTCTGCCGACTCCCAGATAATCGAAAGTACCCCAGAAGTGCAAATAGTTAAAAAGTAATCCTTCCACCTCCGGATGATCAATCCATTTTTCCATTTCGCTCCCAATAATAGCATGGAATTTTTCATGAACCACTTCATCTGCCTGGATGTAGAAGCACCAGTCGAAATCATCCTTAATTGCATCAAAAGCCTTATTAGTTTCAATGGCAAGAACGCGCCCTCCATCATTAATGGTATTATCCCATACAGTTTCGATTATGACTATTTTTCCACTGTCGATATTCCTAATCAGGGAGAGAGTGTCATCTTCAGAGTTACCAATGGCAACTACCATCTGGTCACAAAGCGGCAAGATCGATTTAATAGATTCCACAACCGGATAACCATATTTAATCGCATTTCTGACAATGGTAAAACCGGAAACTTTCATAACTACTACTTTATATTCTGAGAATTACTTTAGCAAAGAATAGTAGAGTTTCATATAGGTGTTGACAATTACATCATCCTTAAAATTATTGGCATACTGTGCACCAATGGATATCATCTTATTCCTAAGCTCTTTACTATTAACTACTTCAAGAATAGCTTCGCCAATCATTTCAGAGCTGCCAGGATCCACGTAAAAACTTCCGGGCCCGGCAGCTTCAACAAAACACCCTCCTTTACTTGTAATAACCGGAGTTCCTGAAACCAATGCTTCGAGAAGTGGTAGTCCAAACCCCTCAAAAAATGAAGGATATATGAAGCATTCTGCATTTTGATATATTACAGGTAAATCAAGATTTGAGATATGCTCCGCGAATATTATATTTTTAAGTTTATGAGTGGTAATAAAGTTTAGAATATTTTTGAAGTAAAGATCTACTTTCCGGCCAATCACAACAAGTGGAATGTTGATATTTGAAATCTGAATTGCCTCTACTATCCCAAGTAAATTTTTGCGTTCTTCAATGGTCCCAACATACAAAAGATATCTCTCCGGTAAGCTATATCTTTTTCTGACTTCCTGAAAGAATTCTTTGCTGTAAGTATTCCAGAAATGAGAGTTACAGCCCTGATAAATCACAGATATTTTATCGGGAGATATATTAAGGTAGCTTACCAGGTCCCTTTTGGTTTGATTACTTATAGCAACGATGCTGTCAGAAACATGGCACGCATGAATTAATTTACTGTAATAAATTTTTGAATCAACCCATTTGTAGAACTCTGGATATCTCATGAAAATCAGATCATGAACTGTAACTATTGACTTTACCCCGGTTTTTTCGATTCCGAGAGGCAATTCCTGGCTTAATCCATGAAATAATTCCAGTTTTTGCCGCTTGATGTCGTCTATCATATACTTTCTGCGCCACAGAGGATTCACCAATTTGAAAACAGCCAGGTTAGGCTCAATCAAATTGTACTGTTCTTCATTCTCCATAATAAACCGGTTTTTTGTCTTTGGAGTAAACAGGTAATAGGAATTGTCAGGCCGGATTTTTGCCAGAGCTGTTAAAAAATTACGGCTATAATTGCCTAATCCGCTATAATTGTAAAAAGCTCGTTTGGCATCAAAACCTATTGAAATTGTGTTTTGTTTTACCTCGTTATCGTCGATTTTATTTATATTGAGAATGTCGACATTATGAGCTGTTACCGATCTTGAATGCTTTGCCTGAATGCCAAGCTTTCTAAGTTTAACATATTTCAGAAAACACGTGGTAGCAAGAAATATGCTCATCACAAATCCATCAAATCCATAGGTAATCTCACCCCTGATAAAATATGAATGAAAGAATCTCCATAATGGTTTAAACAGGATTTTTTTTGTGTCAGCTTTTATGCCTTGTTTAAAATATTCATTTGCCAAAAGAGTTGAATACTTGTTCATCTTTTCAATTCTTTCTTCATAGCTGGAAAATTGACTATGTAGCAAATTTCCTTTCAGGCGCTTTACACTGCCAGGATTGTCAAGGATTACCGTTTCGTGAATATTATATCCACCCCAGTGAGCTTTCGCTCTGTTGAAAAGACGAAGTTTGCGTTCCGGGAACATGTTATCGTAATAATTCAGTCTGCCGGAATATCTGTTTAACCTTCCAAATTTATAGCCGTCATATCTAAAATCCTGCTTTATTGCAAGAATCGATTTCTCTAATTTTGGAGAAAGGACCTCATCAGCATCAAGAGATAGTACATAATCGTAAGAAGCTTGTGTTAATGCAAAATTTTTCTGATCTCTATATCCTTTAAAATGATGTTCGATGTATCGAACACCAAGTTTTTTGCAAATTTCCGGAGTTTTATCGGTAGAAAATGAATCGACTACAACAATCTCATCTGCAACTTCTTCAACCGATCTGATACATTCCTCAATATATCTTTCTTCATTAAAAGTTATTATTACTGCTGATACTTTAGACATAAAGACGATTTTGTTGGATTCAAAGATATTTATTTTGTTTATATCATATCAGTCATAGCATCTAAATTACACATTTTCCCGTCCCCCACTCTTCCCTTCTTCTTCCGAAGATTCAGCGAAGGAGGATTCTTCTTCTTCATCCAACCACACGTAGACAGGTTGCTGCGGACCCTGATTCCTGAACCAGACTGAAAGGACAACACCGGAAAAGAATCCCAGCATATGAGACTCCCATGAAACATTTTTATACACTCCCGGAAATAGTCCCCATACCATTGATCCATATAGAAAAACAATCAGGAGTGATAAAGCAATCAGTCTGAAGTACCTTCGTATTATACCGCTGAAAAAGAGAAATGATGCCAAACCATAAACAAGTCCGCTTGCTCCTATGTGCCAGGCATCTCTTCCGGCAATCCATACAAGCAATCCGGTAAAAAAATATGTTGAAATAAAAACTCTCAATGCCACTTCAGAATAGAAATAAAAAAGGGCAATTGAGAGAAAAAACAGCGGTAATGAATTATTGAACAAATGAGTAAAGTCGGAGTGGATAAAAGGAGAAAAAATAACTCCGGGTAATCCCTTGACTGTAAGTGGATAAATTCCAAAACTGGAAAGATCTATTTCAAAGAGCAGTTCAATTATTTTCACCAGCCACATCAAAAAAACAAATATCCCCGGAATGATCATACTCAGAAGAAGTTTCTTCCTATAGAAGGCACCTTCTTTCTTTATATCTGAGATGGGGTTTGACATGGATCAGTCTCTACCCGGATATACAATCCCCGCTGCCTCTCTTATCCTGTCGAGTGTATTTATAAGGTTACGACTGAAAGAGAGAGGGACTACACCGCTCTCGAGTTTCCCTGCGTCAAGGCAATNCATAACTTCGGTTGCTTCGAACTGGTAACCCATTGCATCCGGCATAAGTGAATACTCTACATTTTCTTTGCCATTCAGGGCTACGATGAGGCGTTGCGACATATCGCGCCGACGTGAGAAGAAAAGATTTCCGTTTTCACAAAGCAAATCACATCCTATCTCCCTTGCCGTGCGGAATGAACTGTAAAGTGTTGCCATGCGCCCGTCATCATACCGAAAGATAATACTTATTGAATCTTCAGATCCTGACTCTGCAAATGATGCTTTTGCAACAATCTCCGAAGGAACTCCCATAAAATACAAAGCATCGATTACCGGATAGATACCGATATCGAGAAGTGATCCTCCTCCAAGTGATAAATTAAATTTTCTTTCGAGGGGATCATAAGGAGGCTGAAAAGCAAAACTGGCATTAAGATGTACAATCTTTCCCGGTTCTCCAGTCTGAAGAAGTTCCATCGTTTTTCTGTAAATTGGCTGGAAAGGGGGCCATAAAGCTTCCATAAGAAATACTTTTTGTCTCGCAGCTTCATTTATCATTTCTTCTACCTCGCGACTGTTCAGGGCAAATGCTTTTTCACAAATTACTGCTTTCTTATACTTCAGACAGAGTAATGTGTGCTCGCGATGATATGAATGAGGTGAGGCTATATATACTATTTCAAGGTCGCGATCCGACGCCAGTTCTTCATAACTGCCGTAGTACTTTTTAAATCCAAATTCCTCCGCGAATTGTTTTGCTCTTTTCAGATCCCGTGATCCTACCGCATATAATTCAACGTTTTCGAGTAATTTAAGTCCAGCTGTAAATTTTGCCGACATTTTTCCGGGAGCCAGAATTCCCCATTTGTATTTCTTATTCATAGATGAAAATATTTTGATAAATATAGGAATAAGTTGGGTAATTTGTCCCTGATCTCACCATTTGTGATGCCACGCCATGGGGTGACCTTACAATTCTACGAAGAGGCGGAGGGGTATTATATCCCGAAACTAAACAAAATTAAGTGAAACTTTAAATAAAATTATAAACTATCACATTTTTATCTTATTGATTATATGTCACTTAAAAAATATTTTATAAAATTATTGAATTATTTTAGTACTATGTATTGCATAGTATATATTTTTATCCATCAATCTTGGCGGATATTCATTCAACATCGATGAAGATGCATATGCCGAATTAAAAAGGTACCTCAAGAATCTTGAACTTCATTTTGCCGGTGAAGAGAGTTNATCTGAGATCCTTTCTGACATTGAGACAAGGATGGCCGAATTGTTCCGGACCAAACTAACCAACTATAAAAAGGTAATTAACATTCAGGATGTGCAACAGGTTGTTTCTGTTTTAGGGACTCCTGAAAATATTTCCGAGATCGACAGACCAACTGCACGTGATAAGTTTTCATCGCCCGGTTATCACCGGATGTACCGCGATACCGACCACCGGGTTATTGGTGGTGTGTGTGCAGGAATGGCAGCCTACTGGGATATTGAACTCTGGGTTGTAAGACTGATTTTCTTTGCACTGGCAATGATGGGAGTCGGTATTCTGATCTATCTCATATTATATATCGTTCTTCCTGAAGCAAAAACAACTGCCGAGAAAATTGAAATGAAAGGTAATCCTGTAAATATCCACAACATTAAAGATTCCGTAAAAAAAGAATTTGATACTGTAAGAAAGAATATGAAATTATAGCGGAAATCAAATTAATAATAGTTGAAGTGAAAACTTTAAAAATTAAATATCATGGATTTAGAAAATAATAAAGCACAAATGCGCAAAGGGATACTGGAGTATTGCATCCTCTCGGTGCTGTCGAGGAATTCCTGTTATGCGAGTGACATAATAAAGGAACTTAAAGAGGCAGAAGTAATTGTGGTTGAAGGTACGCTTTATCCACTTCTGACAAGGCAAAAGAATGCCGGATTGCTTAGCTATCGCTGGGAAGAATCTCAACAAGGCCCTCCCCGCAAATACTATGAACTTACGGAAACGGGACGCACTTACCTTGAAGATCTCGATAAATCGTGGCAGGAGCTTGTTGAATCAGTCAACCGGATCAGAACCAGATAATTAATTATTAACCTATTTAAACTAACGATAATGGATAAGACTATTAATATAAACCTGGCTGGGACACTGTTTCAGATTGACGAAGAGGCTTTCCGGTTGCTTCGCGATTATCTTCAGGCAATAAATACCCGTTTTAGAAACATGCCGGGCGGACATGAAACAATTGAAGATATCGAATCGCGAATTGCTGAGATATTTCAGTCGCAGAAAGGTCTGGCNGGAGTTNTAACGAAAGAGAATGTTGAAGCTATGATNTCGATAATTGGCAAACCGGAAGATTTTGATCATATCGAACCTGAGCCAGGTGCTCCTGTTTACACTTCTGAGAAAAGAAGATTATACCGAAATCCTGACGATTTTATTATCAGCGGAGTTAGCAGCGGGTTAGGAGCCTATCTCGACACAGATCCCGTTCTTTTCAGGATCCTGTTTATAATTTCGGCTATGTTTGGTATAGGATTATTTGTTTATGTTGCTTTGTGGATTGCACTTCCTGTAGCCAGAACAGATTTTCAAAAGAGAGAGATGTCTGGCAATTCATATCATTTAGCAAGATCACAGAGCAGGAAACATGATACTACTCAAATGAATGGGGCACAACTCTACAATGCAGGATATTACGGCTCCTCCAGGGTGGGTAATGCCATCAACGAAGTATTCAGGGCCATTGGAAGAGTGTGCTATATTATAGTACGTATCTTTCTCATTGTTATTGGTATTATGTTTGTGATTACCGGTTTCCTTTTTATTTTAAGTTTTATAATGGTTTTTATATTCAAATACCCCGGGGCATTCTCTATTGATTCATCAGGAATTAATCTTATCTACTTCCCCGATTTCCTGAATTATATTGTGAATCCTGCGTCCGTTCCATGGATACTGATATTGACATCCATAGCTTTCATACTGCCTATGCTTGCCTTTATCTACTGGGGTGTTAAAATGATATTCTGGTTTAACGCAAGAGATGGTGTCTTTAGTCTTGCCGGTCTGGTCCTCTGGGTTATGACCATTGCCGCGCTGGCAATAATACTTTTCAATGAGGGAATAAGCTTTGCTGAGACTGCCAAAATATCTACCGAAACTGTTCTGCCAAATTCTCCTGACACTCTTTATATAATGACTGATCAAAAAATTGCTGATCTGAAATTTGAGAAGCAGATTTCAATTCCGCATGATGAATATACTGTCTTTATCAGTGATCAAAAGAAAGAATTATATATCAGGCCATTTTTATCTGTGAACAATTCTGAAAATAGAGAAACAAGGATTGAAGTGAGAAAAAGCTCAACAGGTCGTACCGAATCAGAAGCGATGAAAAAAATTGAAGAATTAAAATACAATTACAGGGTCAAAGCCGATACACTGCATATTGACGAATATTTTACAAGTTTTGCCGGGCGCAAATGGGCGGTCGACAATATTGCCATAAATCTTTACATCCCGGAGGGTACTATATTGAAACTTGATAAAGATTCCAGAATTCTGTTTCACAACCATTTTCGATTTCACGACCGTTTTCGAAATGAATCAGACGATTATCCTGAATCAGGTTGGGAATCAGGTAACAGTACCTGGGTAATGACTGATAACGGCCTTAAGATAGCAGCCGGGAAAGCTGCCAGACTAAAATAATTCCTAGTTTTTCATTCCTGATATCTTCGATGACATCCGGTATCCGTTTGGTGATACCGGATTTTTTTGTGTTCTTCCAGAAAAAGAAACTATTGCACTGTCTGTGGTATTTATTTTTTGTTTAATTTTAATAAGAAAAGTGAAAGCAGAGGTCGGGCCAAGTGTACAATATCAGTTTGTTTTTCAGTGTTTTGACTGAATTATACCTATGTGACTGACGCAACTGAAGTATAACCTTTTAACTCTGGAATCAGGGTTTTAAAACTTAAAGAATGGCAATACCAATTGTACTTTTAATTATTATTATTGCTTTGCTCGGATATATTATTTTTCTGCATCTGCAGCTTTCGAAAAAAAATATATTCATTGAAACAACTGTAAGAAGACTATCAGGAATTGAAAAAAACCGTAGTATGGAAGAGATGATGTCGTTTCTTCAGGAGATAGCAGAATTAAGCCAGTACAGTTCATTTTTCACGGATAAATTACTCGAAGATAGCACTTTAAAGTTCATCTTTGAGAGCGGAAAGAATATGAGGAGTTATATTCATTACACAAAAGATGAAACCGACGCAAAAAGTATCCTAGAGAACGGATTTAGATTTGCAGATTCATTCTATAAAACTGCTCTTCCGGTAACGAAAGACAAGCTTGACCTGAGAATGAAACACAACAGCCGGAAACTTTTTGGTGATTACATAATTGTAATTTGCATATCGGTTGATGTTGCCAATTATTATACTTATGAATTGGAAAAAGCCGGTATAAAAAACGTTTCATTTGAAAATATCCTGACAGAAACGCTCCCTTCTAAGAACGATAATTCCGATCTAATATATCAGCTGTCAGCACAGTTTATTAAAGGTTATGTTAACCACCGTACGGGAGTAATTGTAAAAAATCCCGGTTTTGATCCCTTATACAATTCGTCCAATTTCCTGAGAAATATTGATCTGCTGAAAAGCTGAATTAAAAAATTTTAGAATCAAAATAATATTACGGTGCTCTGCACCTTGGTATGTGATTAATATCTCCATTCTACAAATATTTCGCAGCTCAGCTGCTTTTATAGAAATAAGGTGCGGAGCACCGTAATCTTTGTAGATAAACTCTGCACCTTTCGTTTGCTTTTAATATTCGTATTCCTACAAATATTTCGCAGCTCAGCTGCTTTTATAGAAATAAGGTGCAGCGCACCGTAATATTTGTAGATAAACATTTGTCGTTGTCATCAAAGGTTCAGAGCACCGTAATATTTGAAATAAAGATTACAAATGCAGATATCAGATCAAAAAACTTATAATTATATTTGAGAATAAATTAAAGTCTGAAGAATGAAAAAGTCGATCTTATTTTTTGTAGCCATCTGCATTTTTTTTGGAAATCCCCTCAATGCACAGGTTGGCCGTTTATTAAATAAAGTTTCAAAATCCGTAACAAATGAGGTCAACGGGAAACCAGCAACTGGTTCCAACAACGCAAAACAGGAACCCGAACCCAAATGCGCATGCGAACAACCAGAACTTATTCTTGATCTTGGAGGAAGTCTGAAACTCGGGTATTCAGAGCTCTCAATTAGTGTTAAAGACGATGGATCCATACTTGTTAAAGATAAAATAAGCAGTGACTTTTATATCGTTAAGGATGGTGTCACGCAAGGACCAATCAAGGCCGGAGATTCCAGATTAGCTGGGTTTGATAATGTGGATGATCGTGATAAGCCAAAAGAAACAACACTATGGGCCAATAATGAATACATCAGCAAATCAGGTGAAAAATACCTGATAAAATTTCGAGGTAAAACCTGGGGTCCCTATGGCCAGATAAACGAATTCCAGGTATGTAAATCGAAAGAAAAATTTGCTGCTTTCGTAGTTGAAAACGTTCTTATGAGTGAAGCTGATGGTAAAAAGATGGAAGAAGCGATAAAAAATGCAAAGACCGACCAGGAGAAGATGGATCTTTCAATGCAGTACTCTCAGCAGATGATGAAAAAAATGCAGCAGGGAGGAGGTGCAACGGGTATGTTGCCGAAGTTAATTACCAATATTGAGGGTGTGGACTACGAGGCGCTTAAAACAGTAGGTGGAAACCTGAACGGGAAAATCAAATATGACGATATCCTTCTGACTTCATATGATAAAATTGTTGACCTGAAGGGAAAGTTGGTGCTGACGCTTAAGCCGGAAGCCCTTGGCGCCAAAGATTTGTTCATAAATACAAATAACACCAAATATGCTTTTTATAATTACGGCACACTCACTTTCAGCGATAATACTGTTATGTCGAATATGTTTAATCTCCACTGGGTAAAGGCGAATGGACAGGTTTCCCTGGCTTATATGTATTATTCACCGAAGAGGAATGCTATAATGCAGTGCAAGATGGCGTTCTAAACCTGATGAAGAAAATACATTTCAAAAAGTTCATTCTTCTTTTCTTTTTGATATTATTATTAAATGCCGCATATTCCCAGTCTATTGACTACCAGGAGCTATTTGGTGATGACTGGNAGAAGGCGCAGGTTTTTGANAAGGAAAACAGAAGCTGGATGGAGTCTCTTCTTGCTAAAAATCATATCTCCTATCCTCTCGCAATTGCAATTATATTCCCGGAACTTGTGCGTTATTCGGCTTTACGCGACAAGATGGAGATTACATTGCTAAAAACGCTTTATGTTAATCTGGGTGAGGATTATGCCAACTTTTCAATCGGACAGTNCCAGATGAAACCCTCTTTTGCCGAGATGATCCNCGAACAGTGGCCCGCTGTTTCAGGACGGAGATCCGGGATAACTTTCAGACAAAAACCGGATTTTGATGATATTAAAGATTTCAGAAAATCTATTGTAGCGGATCTTGAAGATGTGAAAAGTGAGTTTAACTATCTTGTCGCATTTATAATACTCTGTGAAAAGAAATACAAAATGAACCGAAATGACGAGGTGATCAGGTTGAAATTTATTGCCACAGCATATAATTATGGGATTGATAAAAGCTCTGACCAGATTGAGAGCATGACCGATAAGAAATTCTTTAATACTCGGCTGTTCAGGACTGTAAATTATTCTTATGCAGATGTTTCATTGTTCTGGTACAAGGAATTCATTGAAGGAAAATAGTCGGAAGAAGGAAGGTAGAAGGCGGAAGGCGGAAGGCAAAAGACAAAAGACAAAATTATAGACTTGGAACTTAATTGGTTCCTGAGATAGGTTTCGAAATGCCCTGACATTCAAAAATAAGTTCTGAAACATAATGAAGATTGATTAAAACTTTGAAATAATATTTTACCTTGATAAATACTAAGGAAATTCTAGTTATATATTTTATCAATGATTAAATTTATCATCATATTACTGTTTTTTAATTTCAATATAGTTGCTTATAGTCAAGTTATTAAAGGAATTGTATTAGAAAGGAAAACCAATAACCCAGTTTTAGCTACAATCTATTTTAGCGGAACATTTGTTGGGACTCTCTCAGATTTGAATGGAAATTTTGAGCTGGACATCTCAAAAAATAATTCAATACCATTAACTATAAGCTCTATAGGATATTACTCTATTACTCTTACGGATTATTCAAAGGTTAAACCATTAATAATTTATCTGACACCCAAAGTACATGAGTTGAAGGAAGTTGTCATTTCTTCTAAATCAATAGCCAGAAAAAGAATAGCATATTTAAACAAGTTTAAAGATGTTTTTCTTGGGACGACAGACAACGCCCGGAACTGTGAAATTATTAATGAAAACGACATTACATTTAACTATGACTCTTGTCGGGATACTCTAAAAGCATTTGCGTCAAAGCCTATTCTCATTAACAATAAGGCCCTGGGATATAAAATCAGTTATTATCTGGATAAATTTGAATACAATGCAAGAAGGCCTGTAAAAGAAAATGCTGACGGGCATTTTCGTTCATACGGAGTACCAGATTATTCGCTTACTGTCACAGATAGGATGTCCGGTTCTCACGACCCTATTCAAGTTCTTCAGGGTCGTACAGAAGGATTGTTTATTACTGGTGATTCTCATCAAGGATATCAATTTATTTTTCATGGACAAAAAGTGCCAAAAGGGGAGTCGCCACTGTTTTTACTCGATGATAAAGAAGTTGATTTATCAACTATATGCAATCTACCAATCGAAGTAGTAGATAAAATAGAATATATAAAAGAGAGCGGAGCATTAGCTTTTTACGGGTTCAGGGGAAGCTTTGGAGTAATTAGCGTACTAACGAAACGAGGAATTAATGGTTCAATACCACCTGTCTTGAATTTTATAACCCGACGGATTTACGGGTATTATCAGGCACGTACCTTTTATACACCCAACTATAATATTTCTCAGTCTGAATATAATAAACCTGATCTAAGGACCACTATTTATTGGGATCCTAATGTTGTAACGGATAAAGATGGTAATGCAACAATTTCATTTTTTAATGCTGATAGTAAAGCAATTATAAAAGTAGATGTTGAAGGCATTGTTGAACCTGGAATCCCATTGGTAGGAAGGTCAAGTTTTGAGAGTAAATAAAGTCAACCTTTTTACCAAGTTCCTGATCAATTAACCAGCAAAAATTAAAAATAAAAAAACGCTAACTCGGACGGGGCTTTAGTTAATTGTCTTCAGCCTTTACCGCCTATCATAAACTGACAATTTGTAATATCCGGACTGAGGAGGCTTCTTCTGGCAAACAGGCTTTGCCAACCAGGTAACTTTTGGGGGCACGAAACGACACCATACACAAGTCAGAAATAAACAAAACCATTTCGTTTACAGAATTGTTGTATGCAATCGCAAATAACGATTAGAAGATATATTTTTGAAAAATTATTAATTGGAGTGTAACATGGGTTCAAAATTACAGAAGGTATGTATTCCATACAATATTAACTTCATTATTGCTTTTGTGTTACTTGTATTTCTGCTTATGCAGATGCATCAGCTATTGCATCATGTTGTCGGTGGAATTTTATGTGGAAAAGTAGGTTATCTGACATTTGACAGGCACCATTTTTCACCAGCTCTTTCAGATTCAGATAATATTATTGCGACTATTACTGGTCCATTATTTAGTCATTATACTGCATTGTGGATTGGATTATTTCTGTTAGCTAATAAGCGGTTTAATTTACTTGGGTTTTCTTTAATTTTTGCAAGTTTACCTCTTGCCAGACTTGCAGCTGTAAATGGTGGCGATGAAAGATTTTATGGATTATGGATTTGCCAGTTATTTGGTATCAATTTAAGTTACGCAACTATCATAAGCCTTATCATTACATTATTTATAATTGTACCTCCGGTAATTGGCGGTTTTATATCTATAGCGAATAAACGACGACTGATCATATTTCTTTCATTCCTGATATTACCTCTCGTGTTCTATTTTATTTTCATTTGGTATCCGGATCATAGATTTATTGTGCCCCAAATCATAGAATCATATGAAACAGGTAAATCTTCGAATCTTGCTTTAAGATTATTCTGGGGTCTTCCTCTCATAGATATAGTTATTACATTAGTATTATTTGTGCTATTTTTTGGAAAATATTATCGGTATATTGTGTTGAAAGATATAAAGTAGTGCAACTGAATTACAAAGTCGGCTTCGCAGGACACGGTGGTCAGCCCTGACACCGACAATACATAGCCAAACTAAGCCTTATGATGAAAAAATATCATTATCATTGGCAAATATTTAATGGTAAAAAACATGACACAGAAATTGAATTTTCTTTTAGTCCTCTTTATTACAGGACAATCATTATTTGCTCAACAGAATTTACCAATAATTAGAGCTACATCAAAAATAGTAGACATACGAGATGGAGACGACTTCCAAAAAGCAAACTGGACAATTAGTCCTAAATTAAAACCTGATATTTACCAAACGAATAACAAAAAAGTTACTTTTTATACCGACTTAGATTCAATTACTTTTAAAGTCAAACCTAATCAAAAATATAGCTTTCATTTTACTCAATGGGAAAGATTCCGCGTATACTCAAATTGTTTATTTCCCAAGTTATTTAGACATTTTGAAAAGGGCATCCAAATACAGCCTTGATGATAAAAGAGAAATACCAGTTTTTACTTATCAATCTTCACGGGACTCAAATCTGGTTGCTTTAAGAAAAACCTTTAACCTGGATTCTATTGCGGGTTTTGGAAATGACATATCCAAAGTTTTAAACCTGCTGCATTAGGTGCATAATACAGTGAGACATGATGGACAACACGAAAGCGGTATTAAGAATATTAATGCATATGCAATAGTAAACGCAGCAAGGGCCAGGCATATTGGCGTTTCCTGTGGTGAGCTGGCAACTACCTTAAATGATTGTTATTTGGCAATGGGATTGGCTTCAAGAAAAATATACTGCTTCCCAAAAGACAGTTTAAGAAATGACCATGATTCACATGTTATTAATGTGGTTTTATCTAACTTCAAAAAACAAATGGATTTGGGTCAACCCAACCAACGATGCATATGTAATGGATGAAAAAGGAGAGCTACTGAGCATAGAAGAAGTCAGAAAGCGTCTAATAATGAATAAACCATTAATTGTAAACCCTGATGCAAATTGGAATCATATAACTTCAATTACTAAAGATAACTATCTTGACATCTACATGGCTAAGAATTTATACTGGATTTATTGCCCGTTAATTAGTGAATATGACAGTGAAACGTGGGGACGCAATAAAAGAGTTACTTACATTAATCTTTTGCCCCTGGACTACCAAATAAAAGGACCTTATAAAACTGATGACTATTTCAATCCTGACTTAAAAACTACTTTCAATTACTATTATATTCATAATCCTGAAATATTTTGGCAGAAGCCAGGTAATAAATAAAATAACAACTATAATTCGGACTTAATTCCTTAGACAAATTACTTATAACAAGACACCTTCTTCAAACCTATCGGGACTAAAAGCCAAAGTAATAATCAACACATAAAGCAATTAACAGTAACTTAGTGCAGTAGAATAAAAAATTATTTAAACGGTCAGTTAAAATGAGAAACCGACAAAATATCAGAAAATTTCTGCTCTTGATTTCTTTTATTTTATATCCGATAACTTTTTTTATTATGTCACCTGATCTGCTTATGTTTGGTGCTGCCGAAAGGATTATGGCAGGGGATATAATGTTTTTCGGATTATTGTTTATTTTATCATTTTTTGTTGGTCGACTATTTTGTGGTTGGGTTTGTCCTGCTGGAGCACTTCAGGATTTCTGTTCTGATATAAATAATAAACCAGCTAATAATAAATTGAATTGGATCAAGTGGCTGCAGTTTATTCCATGGATAACATTTTTTATTTTCCTGGTTATTTATTTTGGTGGAATTAAGCATGCCGACTTTTTTTATAAAAGAGCATTAGGTGTTTCGATGGTCGGACTGGGTGAATGGGTAATGTATTTTGGTACGGTTGTTATAGTTTTTTTAATGGCCGTACTAACTGGGAAACGTGGACTTTGCCACTATCTCTGTTGGGTTTCACCTTTTATGATTATTGGCGGGAAGATCAGGGACTTATTAAGGATTCCTTCTCTGCGTCTTATTACAAAACCTGATTTATGTAATTCCTGTGGAATATGCTCACGTGCATGTCCTATGTCTCTTCCCTTAGACCTGTTGATAAAAAATGGCGAAATTGGTCATTCGGAGTGCACATTATGTGCTACGTGCGTTGATTCATGTCCTAAAGGTGTCATAAGATTTGCCATTAGAAATCACAAAAAAGAAATAAACTAACCCCAGTCTTGACAATTCATTCCAGGCCAGATCAATAAGGATTGCTTAATATGTATTTGTGCCAACTTAAAAAATCCTATTTCTATAAACAATAATTAATCCAAAATGGGAAATGAACCAAATAAAGCTATCGTAATCAGATTTGTCAAAGCAATAAATGATCACGATGTAATTGAAATATTTAATCTGATGTCAGATGATCATATCTTTATAGACGCGACAGACCATAAATCTGTTGGTAAAAAAGGAATGAAGAAAGGATGGAAAGGATATTATGAATTATTTCCTGATTATCAAATTGAGATTTCAGACATAACTGAAAATGAATCTGTAATCGGACTGTTTGGTTATGCAAAGGCTACTTATAAAAATTTAACAAATAAATTGAACAGTAATTTATGGAGAATTCCTACCTCCTGGAAAGCTATAGTAGAAAATAATAAGATAAAACATTGGCAGGTATATTGTGATTATTCAGATCTGCTTAAAATAATTGATAAAAATAAGTAGACGATATATTCTTTGATTTAAAAAAACTAAGAAGCTGTTTGAAAATTTTATGGGTATATATTTTTTTATGCCCAATAGTTCATATCTTCATAGACTTTGTTTTCAGATCTTATCGAAGAACATTTAAAATTTAAGGTTTCTTATCGAAGAAAATTTCTGAACAATCAGTTTTTATAAACCTGTCCGGTATTCTGTAGTACATGGGGTAACAGAGCCGGACAAAAGTAAATACCCTATTAACAATACTTATATGAATAATAAAAATAAGCATTTCAGGAAAGTCCTTTGGATTTTCATATTGGCAGGCTTCTCGAATCTTGCAGCGTTTAGTCAGCAAACCAATTTTAAACTTAACGATCAGGGCGTATTCAAGAAGCAAGGCGTCGATCTGATGATTTATAACGATTCGTACAATTCGGGCGGATTTTTCAATGAAAAAGTGAACGGTATTGAGATGATCCAGCATGGGGTTCGCACCGTCACCGGAGGGGCAGTAAGACTTAGCCCAACTCCCGAACAATGGGACCTGACACCAATTGTTAAGGATCGTATCATTAATGCAAGAGAGAATACTGCAACGATAATCTTGTACTACAAGGAATTCACTTGACAAGCCTCTTCCCTCTCAGTTAGAGGGAAAAGCAAGCATGAACATCGAGTTTCTTCCATCAACCTATTTTAAAAAGACCTACCTGATGGATAACCAGATCGGTATATGTCCTGAAGTACCGGGCGGTCCAATGGTTCTTGATCCGTTTAAAGAGAAAATCCCTCAATTTGATAACCTGTTAACGAATGAGAAGTTCGGAAACACCTATGCAAAAGCGACACCATTGGCTTTAGGCAGGAAACTTGTATTATCACCTGACGATCTGAAGTCGATGGTGACCCTGAAGTCTTTAACAGGTGAGATCGGTCTCCTGTACGGTCGTAATCTTGCCCCCAACGGATGGTTGGTAGTTCATGAGTTAATTCCTGCCGGGAAAACCGGAATTATTATTCAATGGATGCTTACCCCAAACAGTGTTGCCAATTGGGTTAGAGAATCTGTAATTTCACATTCACAGGTAGGTTATCACCCTGACCAGCAAAAAGTAGCAGTAATCGAGCTTGATCCTAATGATAAACCGCTGGTATCGGCTACCTTATATCGTATTGGCGACAATGGTAGCCTGGTTAAAGTACTTGATAGTAAACTAGTCAATTGGGGCAAATTCATGCGTTACAATTACTTCAAATTCGATTTCTCAAATGTTAAAGAACCAGGTATCTACAAAATTCAATATGGAAATATCGTAACCGAACCTTTCCTTATCGGAAGAGAGGTTTACAAAAACACCTGGTATCCAACGCTCGACGTATGGTTCCCAGTACAAATGGACCACATGTTCGTTAAAGAAGCCTATCGAATCTGGCACGGGAATGCACATATGGACGATGCACTCCAGGCACCCACAGACACTGCCATCCATGACATGTATAGACAAGGCCATACCACTGATTCTCCATACAAACCATACGAACATATCCCGGGATTAAATATCGGAGGTTGGTTCGATGCCGGTGATTTTGATATTCGAACCGGCTCTCATTGTCAGACAATATTGTACATGGTAGGCACATGGGAAGACCTGAAACTGAAACGTGACGAGACCATGATAGATAAAAACCGTAAATATGTGGTTATCCATCATCCGGACGGTGTACCGGATCTTTTACAGCAAATTGAACATGGCGCATTAGCCCTGATAGCACAACACCGTGCTATCGGTCATGCAATTCCGGGTATTATTGAATCTCGTTTATATCAATACAACCAAACAGGTGATGCAGGTAGTATGACGGATAACAAGGTATTTAACTCCAAATTAAAACCTTTCGAAAGTGACGGTTTTACAACCGGAACAATGGACGACCGATGGGCATTTACCAATTATAATCCTATGCTTAATCTTCAATCGGCTGGTGCTTTAGCAGCAGCCAGCCGAGCACTGAAATCGTATAACGATAGTCTGGCTGCGGAATGCCTTGAAACAGCCAGGAAAGTATGGGATAAGGAAGTTGCTAACAAAACGGAACAAACAGGAAATCAACATCAAAATAATGTACCAGGTTTCCCGGCTGATTTAGGGAAATCGATGTCGGCCAAACTGGAAGCCGGTGTAACCGTTGAATTGCTGCTATGCACAGGGGATAAAAAGTATGCTGAATATCTCGCTAAGATATGGCCTTCCATCAGAAGCAGCATAAGCGATCAAAGATTGGATATGGGTGGTTATGATGTGATTCGAACCATGATAAAAGCGATACCTTATATGAATGAGGATTTTAAAAATGATATACTTGTACAAGCCACGAATATAAAGAGACAACTTGACTCAATCAGCAATCAAAATCCTTATGGGGTGCCTCTTGGTCAGGGTGGTTTCTACGCTCCGGGCTCAACTTTTTCCACAGTCGAATGGGCACTTACCAATGCCAAGCTTTATCAATGTTTCCCCGATATCATAAGCAAAGAATATGCAATCCGCGGTTTGAACTATGTGCTTGGTTGCCATCCGGCTTCCAGCATATCTTTTGTTCCGGGCGTGGGTGTTAACTCCAAAAGAGTAACTTACGGTAATAACCGGGCTGACTTTACATCCATACCAGGGGGGATGGTGCCGGGAATTTATCTGATAAAACCTGATTTTTATGAAAACAAAGAAGATTGGCCTTTTATCTGGTACGAAAATGAGGCTGTAATCGATGGTTGTGCCGGTTATATCTACCTGGCAGCATTGGTTGATAACATGCTTCAGAAAGATCCGGGGAAATAAACATTGAGTTCAGGTAATATAATCTTCACGATTTTGGGATTAATACCCAGGGTAAAATCCTTTTAACCGATCATATGTTAAGTAACCCAAGTACTAAACTCAATTTGATATGGAAAACAAAAGAACAATGCAAACATGTTATCTTAAAAAGAAAATAAAATACAGCCACAAACCCGGACAATGGTTAATAAGTTCGCTACACTTTCCCTATGACTCTGAGCCATCTACCGGGCTAAAAAATAGCTACACGACAATATTAAAATTGCTACGACCACCTGACACGGACGGTTGGCGGCAATAATTCAGTCACCGAAGCAACCTGGAACCAATACAAATTCGAAATCCCAGATAATTAGTCAGACTGAAAATTAATACCGCTAACAGCACCCAAATTATAATTATGCTCCCTGAAAATCCGTTATAAAATTCGTATTTTCGTTGATTATGAATAATAATACTAAACAAATACTCATTTTTATTACTCTCGTTATTGGATTGAGTTATTTAGTCTTTTGGGGACCTGTTGCTTTCTTAAAACTTAGAGCTGCAAACCTTGTCGAAGGTAAGATTTACAATACAGGTGCTTTCCTTTTATTCATAATCGGTGGATTTGTTCCCTCAATTCTCGGGATAATATTGACTTCGAAATTTGAGGGGAAGGAAGGAATAATTAAGCTTTTCTTATCCGCAATAAACATTAAAATAGGGTTTTCTTCATTTATGATAATAATTGCATATGTAATCATTTTAAGCTTATTGCAGCTAATTCTTTACACTACACTCGGCAATAGGTTTGATTATTCCCAGTTTATTAAACAATTACCTACTACTTTACCTTTAATAATAGCTGGACCTTTATCAGAAGAATTTGGATGGAGAGGATTTCTTCAAAAAAGAGTGAATAAAGAATTTTCTCCTATATCAGGTAGCATAATAATCGGAATAGTCTGGTCTTTGTGGCATTTACCACTGTTCTATATAATTGGTACATCTCAACATGAATTCAATGTACCATTCTTCCCTTTTATGATTTTAATAATTAGTTCAGCATTCGTTTATACATACATATACATTAAATCGAACGGAAGTTTATTTACAGCAATCTTGTTACACTGGTTATTCACATATATTTTTCAAGTTATTGCCAGTCAAATCTCCAGAACAACAATTTACAACTTACTTGAATGTATACCAGCTTTGATGATTGGTTTTGTATTTATGATATTGTTAAATCAACAAAAGCAAAGAGCACTTTTATCAAAACCCATATAATCAAGCAATTGAATTAAATACCAACCAGCAAACCTGGCTGTTCCAAAATAAAAAGTCTATTAATCCATATTTAAATCCGATATTGATGCTATATATTAAACTAATTCAAAAACTAATCTTCTATTTTCTTTTTAATGTACCGATTATCGCGCTCTCGCCTCAGGTTGCTAATACCTTTCAAGGCAGTTGTTTTTAGGATGAAATCCCTTTTTAACCGTTTCATTTTCCCAACTAAAGATCTTCCTGATGGTATTGCTCTGTTTACCTTATCCGGTTTGGATAACCTTCCTCTTTGTGAAAGGCTGGTCTACATTCAAAATAATGAAGATATCAGGGTAAATATAGAAACCAATAATTCCATATATAAACAGCGCGATTCTGTATCGGTAAAGATATCCTTAACTGAAAATTCAGGAATCACCCGGGAAGCCTTTCTTTCGTTATCAGCAGCTGAAAAAATTTCTGTCAACAGCTCTTCTCTGTTCCCTTCTACAATTTCTTCCTGGTTTCTTCTTGAATCAGACGTTCGTGGACCGGTGGAAGAACCATCATATTATTTTGATCCGTCAAATTCAAATCGATTAGAAGATCTCGATCTGCTTTTACGTACACAGGGATGGCGTGATTTTGAATGGAAATATAAAAATATGAATTATCCCCCCGAACATGGGTTTACGGTCTCAGGGAGACTTAGAAAATATTATGCTAATGTACCATTAGAAAACGCTAAAGTCATAATAGCGATATTACAAAGTGAAAATCCAGTAATATGCACTGTCCCCACTGATACTTCAGGAAGGTTCAATCTTAAAGGAATCGACATGACAGGTGATGCAAGATTGGTCGTAAGCGGTAAAGGGAAGAAAGAACATTTGCAGGGCTGGCTGCTCCTGGATTCTCTTACCTATTTACCGGCAGAGGTTCCGGGAAAAATAACTCAGTCAAAGTTTTTACTAAATGACAATCTACCATTGAAAGAAGATACAAAAGCGTTGATTCAGGATGCGGAGATAAAGAAAGCTTTCAAAAAAAAATATAAACTTTCCGATACTATTAACCTGAATGAAGTACAAGTAATTGCACAACGTCGCGAAAGTATACAAGCATCTCACATAATGAGTAGTCGCATGATGTATGGATCACCCGACAAGGAGTTTATAGTAACTCCTCTAATGCAAAATAGCCAAAATTTCATATCCATGATTAGTGGAAGGTTTACGGGAGTATGGGTTATGCGCATGCCGCAACCATGGGAAGAAGATTCACAAATTCGAATTCGGGGAGGTAAGAGTCAACCCCTTTTCGTGCTTGACGGTGCGAAAGTATCGTTTGAAGATATAAACTCCATACCTGTCAGTATTATTGACAGAATAGATGTTTTATATCCGGGTGCTACAGCTACAATTTATGGGATGCGAGGAATAGGTGGGGTAATTTCAGTAATTACCCGAACCGGCTTTACTTTCACAGCCAGTCCGGTTTTTTATTCAGTCAATATTAAATTTTCAGGTTATCATGAACCACGCATATTTTATTCACCAAAACATTCATCGCCCTTAGAATCAGATTACAAGCCTGATCTGCGAACTACTTTATTTTGGGAACCTAATATAAAAGTGGAAAACAACAAGGATCTGTATGTGAATTATTTTAATGCTGATAATTCTTCAACTATTAAAGTAATCGTTGAAGGTATTACATCATCCGGGATTCCGGTGACTGCCAGGACGGAATATGTTGTAAGATAATCTATCTCATGATCGGTAACTCACCAAACCGCCGGGCTGATATGGATTTTCCTCAGAGCATCCGTTAATATGGTCGCATCCTGAAGAAGTAGGCGCATTTGAAATGTGGAATAACTATGAACAAAAAGTTGGTCTCCAAAATGTGTATAAAAGTCGCAGGCAATTTACTTCAAAGGACAAAAGTTCGATTTATATTCAGAAAAATATTCCTTCTGTCAGCAATGATTTTATTAATACTAAATTTGGGAAAGAATCATTTAATCAGGTTTCATTTATTCCTTCCAAAAAATTTGAGGAATTATACAATCCTGATGAATGGAAGATTCTGGGTCAGCTCATTAATAAGTCAGATGATGAAATGAATAAATTTTTTGGACAAATGAAAATGAAAGAAATAAATATTAATGTTCCGTCACCAGTGATCAGCTCGTCAATTATTGAATATATTTTAATAATCAGCTTACTTTTGCTTTTTATATCAGGGAAACTCATATTTAAAAATATTCCCTGACCACATTATGGACATTAATAGATTGCTCGCTGCTCCAATATTTAAAACCACACATAACAACACAAAATTAAAAGCAGGACTGAATTTAGATGGNCTCACTCTGCTCTGTTAATTAAGGGTTATAATGACGAGTCAGAATGAGTACCTCCAAATATGGGCGCCAAGCCCTCCTGAATTTTTTGTTCTGGAAGGCTCTCCGAGCAGGATAGGACGTGTATCTCTTAGCGGCCTTGGAATCCCAAAGACCATTACGTCTGAGATATGGATGCTTCAAAACTGTTTAATATATCTGCGTGAATTATGTAACTTATTTCAATAATAATATAATGGTTACAGAATCTGAGAGTCATACCTTTGTTAGTGAGATAATTTTAGTCAAAAACCTGATACTAATGAAAATGAAAAAAATATTTTTAATAATAGTGACAATTACCTTCATCGGTAACATTATGAGCGCTCAGGATAACAGTACTGATTTACGTGATAAGCTTCAGTTTGGTCTGAAAGCAGGTGTGAATTTCTCAAACGTTTATGACACAAAAGATCAGGAATTTAATGCTGATTTCAAAGTTGGTGTTGCTGCAGGCGCTTTTTTAACGATCCCTATTGGGAAATATATAGGGTTTCAACCTGAAATATTATTTTCTCAAAAAGGATATAAGGCAACAGGCACATTCCTTACTATAAACTATGAATTTACCCATACCACAAATTATATAGATGTTCCCCTGCTATTTACACTTAAACCAAGTGCGTTTGTAACCCTTCTTGCAGGTCCTCAATATTCTTTCCTTGTGAAACAAAAGGATGTATTTACTAGTGGAAGTTTAAACGTAAATCAGGAGCAATCGTTTGAAAATGATAAAAGCGTACTGTGTTTTTTAGCTGGTATTGATATTAACCTGAACCAATTTGTAATTGGCGCAAGAGCCGGTTGGGACCTTCAAAATAATAACGGTGATGGAACATCCTCGAGTCCCCGTTACAAAAATGTCTGGTACCAAGCCACGTTAGGAATCAGGTTTTAAGAAAATTCTACAAACAACCTATCACTGATTTATTTCTTAACTTAGCTCTTAGCAATCTTAAATATCAAATATTTATCCAGGTTTTACGGTAATTTACTCATAATTATGTAAATAATATCCGGTATCAAATAACCTCGTATATTCAAGTTTATTTTATATTTGGAACTACCTGTCTGGATATATAACCCTTCAGGATATTTCCCAGGTATAAATAGGCATTTATATATTAAAATGAAATCTTAATGATACTATTCAATAAATATAATTCCAGCAAATTTTTTACCGCGATAGCATTAGCCTCCATAGGGTGTATTATCCTTTTTGCCTTTATGTCAAATCCTGAACATAATCAGCCTTCTGTAATAAGCAATACAACACGGGAACGTATTTCAATTAACGAAGGTTGGCGTTTTTTTAAGTATGATTCAACTGCCGACAAACTCATCTATGATGAACGTCCGGCAGTCGGAGGCTACAGAGATGACAGATCTGCCGATTCCAGGCCAATATGAGGCAGTGGGCATTGAAGTAACACAAAAGCTACTCAAGCCATGGATTTTACCTTCAGGCAATGATTTCATCGAGGATGCGGATAAGCGTTATGTCCTGCCCAATGGAAATCCGGGCAGCGATTTTCCGTTTGTTAAGAAAGATTTCAACGACAATTCGTGGAAGATTGTTAATCTTCCGCATGACTGGTGAAAACCAGCTGGCTATCCGTCTGGATAATCCGCCCAGTTCTTCGCGATGGTATCCGGGAGGAGGGATTTACCGCAATGTCTGGCTGACCAAAACTAATCCTGTTCATGTTGGTCAGTGGGGCATTTTGTGACGACCCGCGATATTTCCGGTGTCTCGGCCATAATCGACATGGTAGTTAATATTGACAACAACTCCGGGAATGATGCTGCCGTTAAAACGGTTACGCAGATCTTCATTCTGGACGCAAATAATAACAAAACCGGAGATGCCATTATATCTTTCGAACCTATACGAACCCTGGTTGAAGCGGGGAAAAAAGTGAAAGTTGAAGGGTCTGCCACTCTAAAAAATCCCAGGTTATGGGGACCACCGCCAACACAGGTTCCTAACCGCTATATTGCTGTCACCACCTTGTGGCAGGATGACAAACTGATTGATCAATATGAAACACCCTTTGGCATCCGCTCACTTCGTTTCGATCCGAACTCAGGTATTTATATCAATGGTGAGCTGATAAAAATTAAAGGCGTTAACCAGCACCACGATTTGGGCGCCCTGGGTGCAGCATTTAACAACAGAGCTGCAGAGCGACAGCTTGAGATTCTCAGGGAGATGGGTTGTAATGCGATCCGTACGTCTCATAACCCGCCTGCTCCGGAATTATTGGAATTAACAGACCGGATGGGATTCCTTGTTATGGATGAGGCCTTCGATGTATGGGTCCGGAGAAAAACCCCGTTAGACTTTAGTCTTATATTTCCGCAAACAAAATATGGGGAACACAATTTTTAAAACCTGCTGAAGCGAAAAAAGCATTTGGAACCGATGAGACCGATTTGGGATTGAGCATATTCAGAGTCAGGTTAGCATCCGATTCAACAGAGTGGCCATTCATTCTTGAATCGGTCAAAGAAGCTCAAAAATATGGTGTAAAAATTTTAGCATCCCCATGGTCTCCTCCAGCAAATTTAAAATCCAACAACAGTACTGTAGGCGGTTATTTACTCCCGGAAAATTATGAAGCCTTTAAAAATTATATCAATTCATTTGTTGCCTATATGGCTTCAAACGGAGTGGATATTTATGCTATTTCAATTCAAAACGAACCTGATATTCAAGTCTCTTATGAGTCCTGCAGCTGGACTTCTTCCACTATGATTGATTTTTTTAAAAACTATGGACATCTGATTGAGGGGACCAAAATTGCAGCACCAGAGTCATTTAATTTCAACGAAGTTATATATGGTGGTATCTTCAGCGTTTTTATTCTTTCATTGGTGATGGTGAACAAGGTACTACTGATGGTGAGATACTTAAAAGGGGGTATGCCTTTTCTCATTTTTCAAAATTTATAAGACCGGGGTTTGTCAGGGTAAATGCAAGCACCAGCAAATCAACTGGTTTAGAAATTACCGTCTATGAGGGTAATAACCAAATAGTAGTTGTTATTATCAATCGAAACAATTTTGGGGTAAATAATTTAAATTTTGAAGTTCCTTCTGTTTCTTCTGCTTCTGCTTATGAAACCTCAGTTAATTTAAACAGAGCGAAAAAAGAAGTTAATTTATCTGATGGCAAGGTGGTGCTGGATATATCACCAAAAAGTATCACTACACTAGTGGTGGAAAAATAGAGCCGATGAAGCCGCAAAGACATTGCTATTAACATCTTTGCGGCTTTGTGTTTATCGCTATCACTATTTTACAGGAAATGCTCCAATATATGGTTTATACTTTGCCTGCAAACCCAATAGTTTTTGGACATCAGCCGGCAATACAGTAGCTGCATTTGCTCCCGGAAATGCTTTATTTAATTCGAAGTTACCAAGCTCAATACTTTTAAACAGAGGTATATTATTGCTTACAAACACCTTACTATTAACCGAAGAGCCGTCAAATACCTTTTTTAAACCATCCAATGATTCAATAGCTTGCTGGCATGCGGCATTTGATGCCGGGCTCCAATACATGAATGTCTCAAAGCCACTATTGACATCTTTTACATATACATTGTAATCGTATTGTTTCAAGGGTGATTTATCGAGTTTCTGACAAAGATCGGGATGCTGCCAAACAAGCATCAACGGTCTTTTGAAACTCTCATCGCCTGTAAGCAGATTGTTTACAAAAACATGGCCAAAGCGTTGGTCAACATCGGGGCCCGTACTGGGGTGCCATCCAAAATGGTCTCCTACTGCACTTCGTTTGTCTCGTCCAAAGCAAGCGGTACTGTTTATAAAAGTGTTTTGATATACCTGAACATTCGAGCTATTGAGGATCATAATCCCATGGTCGCAATTCACAAATACATTACCGGCGCAAATGGCACCTTTTGAAATTTCAAAAAAGAAACCGTTACTGCTGGGCCACATTTGGTTATTGCTTCCGGCACCCTTATTATTTCCGACACCTTCAATCCAATTGTTAAGGAAACGGCCATCTACATTCCCCACATCGTACCAAATTCCATTCGATATAGGTAAGTCGTAAACCAGGTTATCCTGGCAGGTTACCCGGCGTGTTTGATTAAATATCTTTACAGCAGCAGGGTAATAGCCGACAATATTTTCAATATTGTTGCGGGAGAACATATTTTTCTCCAGTAAACAATCGGAAGAAGATAAGAGGTAAATTCCTTCGGTGGTTGTATTGTTGACCTTACAATGCCTTAATACCAGGTTATCTCCCCTGAGATAGGCTCCCACACGCCCACAAAACGAAAACGTACAGTGCTCAATGATTGAACCGACAACATCTTTGCCAAAAGTTGACGGATCAGCCAATCCCTGGGGCTCATACCCATCAATTTCGAACGCACAATATGCATACTGCGTAAGTGTGATACCTCGAATTACAAGACCCTTTCGGTCGTTCGATTTTCCATGCACATCCTTTATTACCCTGTGTAAACCATAATTATGCGCAGTAATTTCCACCAAATGGTTTGTTGGATCAGTACCAATGTAAACAAATCCATTTTTATAATCGATATAAAATGAATTCTCATCCACTTCACCTTCCCATCCGGCGGATTTAAGGATTTTCCCATCCACAAATACCATGTCGTTATTAAAAATGTGTAATGGCGTTTCTTTTCCAAACCTGTCGCGCGACCACCAATTATCGGGGCTACCCGGGAAAAAGTGCGTCCACGAAGTTTTCCATAATCCTTTATTGATAATTTTCCATTCTTTGGCTTCAAAGGTTCCTTTAAAAATGGGTTGTTCATCAGCATAAGGCTGAATAGTTATTCCCTGGTTGAATTCAAGGTCGCCGGTGCGGTAAATGCCACCTCGAAGAATAATGGCATCGCCGGTTTTAACGATTGCGATAACTGACTCAATTGTGGATGGCTTTGATAATTGGTCGCCCTGCGATTCAGCAATTCCATCGGGCGAAACATAAAATATTTTGCCAGTGACCTTTGGCAGATCATACGTTTGATTTATAGGGCCATATGGTTAGAGCATTGAACACATAAAACTACAAAAAAAATCCAATTGCCGGCCAGTGCGTTTGCAATCAATGTACTTTTAACATCGTAGAATTAACTATCATTTGATAAAATTGACCTTTAGATTTTTAATACATTTACCTAAGTACATGACAAAAATTTACAACATTGGTTAAATTTATCTATATCGTTGCTAAAAAGCAAGTTTGCAATGTAGTTGAGACCATATTTAAACAAGCTTT
>JGI24136J36422_10000021_pt1 | contig 56191 bp, 49 predicted proteins | sample BarGraNGADG00212_2_FD_36422 | JGI IMG/M metagenome (IMG submission 36422)
AGCCCAGAAAGCCGCCTTCGCCACCGGTGTTCTTCCCAATATCTGCGCATTTCACCGCTACACTGGGAATTCCACTTTCCTCTACTGGACTCTAGCCTGCCAGTTTCGAATGCAGTCCCGCGGTTGAGCCGCGGGTTTTCACACCCGACTAAACAGGCCGCCTACGTGCTCTTTACGCCCAATGATTCCGGACAACGCTCGCCCCCTACGTCTTACCGCGGCTGCTGGCACGTAGTTGGCCGGGGCTTCCTCTGGGGGTACCGTCAGTTTCCCTTCTTCCCCCCAAACAGGGCTTTACAACCCGAAGGCCTTCTTCACCCACGCGGCGTCGCTGCGTCAGGCTTTCGCCCATTGCGCAATATTCCCCACTGCTGCCTCCCGTAGGAGTCTGGGCCGTATCTCAGTCCCAGTGTGGCCGGACACCCTCTCAGGCCGGCTACCCATCGTCGCCTCGGTGAGCCGTTACCTCACCGACAAGCTAATGGGCCGCGGGCCCATCCCGGAGTGGAAAGCAAGCTAACCTTTTCTGCCGATGCCATGCGGGAAAGGCAGAATATCCGGTATTAGCACGGGTTTCCCCGTGTTATCCCGGTCTCCAGGGCAGGTTACCCACGTGTTACTCACCCGTTCGCCACTAGATCCACCCGGTAGCAAGCTACCAGAGGGATCCCGTTCGACTTGCATGTGTTAAGCACGCCGCCAGCGTTCGTCCTGAGCCAGGATCAAACTCTCCGTTGAAAGTTTGTACTATCCAAAATCCGCTTTTGAGTAAGCGGTCGTCAGGCGATCCACTGTTCAGTTTTCAAGGTGCCGTGGCCATGTCGGCCTTGTCAAATCATAAAAATGCCGCTGAACTCAATGTCCAGCGGCAAAAGCCTTATCGGCTTCCGCTAGGTCTTGAGATCAACTTCTAAAATCGCCCTTGAGCTTTTCAAAGCCAAGACCAACTTCCTTTGGTCACAAATGCGTAGCGCTAATGTATCACCAGCTTACACGAGTGTCAATGTAATTCACTCTAATTTACCGTTATTCTCGCCAATGATTTCAACCCTCACGAAGTTCTTCCTCCCTTTTCGGAAAACCTTACCCTGAACGTCTCCGGGAGCCAGCTCGAGACCGGTGTCCGATACCTTCTCGCCGTCTATGCTGACCGCTCCCGATTCGACAAGCCGGCGGGCTTCGCTGTGCGACCGGGCAAGCCCAAGCCGGACCAGCAGTTCGGCGATCCAGATGGTGCCTTCTTTGAATCCTGAGAGCGAGACCCCGCCTTCGGGGACCTGATCTGGCATCTCCTTGCGGCTGAAGACCTTTCTGAACCCTTCGGCCGCCCTCTCGGCCGCCTCGGACCCGTAGTATACGGACACGACCTCAGCGGCGAGCCTCTCCTTGGCATCGCGCGGGTTCAGGCTGCCCTCCTCCACCCTGTTTTGCATCCCGGCGACCTCGTCCAGNACTATGGGCGTCACAAGCTTGAAGTACCGCCATATGACGGCATCCGGTATGGACATGAGCTTGCCGAACATCTGGTCGGGCGGGTCCGTAAGGCCCACATCGTTGCCCAGGCTCTTGCTCATCTTCTGGACGCCGTCGGTGCCTTCCAGCAATGGCAGGGTGACGACGCACTGCGGCCGCTGTCCGGTGGCCCTCTGGAGGTTGCGGCCGGCAAGCAGGTTGAACTTCTGGTCCGTCCCGCCTATCTCGACATCTGCCTTGAGGGCTACCGAGTCGTATGCCTGCATCACGGGATAGAGGAACTCGTGCAGCCCGAGCGGCTTGCCCTCGGCGAACCTGCGGCTGAAGTCATCGCGCTCCATGATCCTCGCCACCGTGAACTTCGATGTGATCTCGAGCAGCTCCCTGAAGGTCAGCGGGGCGAGCCAACGGCTGTTGTATTCGAGTCGCGCCCTGTGCGTGTCCAGCACCTTGGACGCCTGTTCAACGTAGGTGCGGGCGTTGTCTGCGACCGCATCGGGGGTGAGGACCGGCCTCGTGGTGTCCTGCTCGCTCGGGTCCCCTATCAAAGCGGTGAAGTCCCCTATGAGCAGGACTACCTCGTGCCCGAGCTCCTGGAAATGACGGAGCTTGTTGAGCGGGACCGAATGGCCGATGTGGAGGTCGGGCCGTGTCGGGTCCACACCGAGCTTTATTACCAGGGGAACATCGGCATCGATGGAGTGTCGCACCTTGTCGCGCATCTCGTCTTCCGGGATGACTTCGACGGTGCCGGAGGTTATCAGTCGCATCTGTTTTTCGACGTCTTTTTCAATAGTCATATGCGTCTTTCTTTTCGCCGGGGCCGATGATCAACGCGTATTATAACTCCTTGGACCGGGCGAAGCTCACCCGACCCGGGAAGCGCCCGACGGACTGCGCAGAATATATTGGGCCGGTGCCACCGGTAACTGTCGGACCGGCATTCCGTTAACCGTATATAAGAGCGACCCTGCTCGGGCACTCATTCCTGTCGGCGCAAGGTGTTATGATTGTTGATGATGTGGTTGATGTTAAGGAATCATGAAAGTATTTAGCCGCATATTACTTGTGCTTGCCACCGGCCTGGTTCTTGTCGCCGGGGGCCTGGTGCTGTGGTTCTACTCGGGCATCGGGCTTCCGAAACTTTCCTCACTCAAAGAGTACAAGGTCGCCCAGAACTCCAAGGTTTTCTCCTCCGACGGCAGGCTGATAACCGAGCTGCATGGCGACGAGAGCAGGGAAATAATCGCACTCGAGAAGATCCCCGACGCCTTGCGGAACGCTGTGATCGCTATCGAGGACAGCGGCTACTACCAGCACGGGGGCATCGACTGGAAGTCGGTGGCGCGGGCGGTCTGGGCCAACGTGGTGAAAAGATCGGTGGTCCAGGGCGGCAGTACCATCACCCAGCAGTATGTGAAGAACGCATACGTCGGCAAACAGCGGACGCTGCTCAGGAAAATCCAGGAGGCGTACATCGCTTACCAGATCTCGAAGAAGTACTCGAAGGACAAGATCCTGGAGATGTACCTGAATGACATCTACTTGGGCCAGAGCAGCTACGGCATCTATACGGCCTCGACCAAGTATTTCGACAAGGACCCGCAGGATCTCACGCTCTCCGAGTGCGCGATGCTCGCGGGCGTGATACAGAGTCCGACCTACTACGACCCTTACCTGCGACCGGAGACGGTTATCGAGCGCCGCAACGTGGTGCTCAGGAAGATGAAAGAGCAGGGCTTTATCACCAGCGCCGAAGCGCTGGCCGCGACGGCCGAGCCGCTTGACGTCGTGGCGCCGAACAGGGTCTACCGGCCGGCGCCCGCGCCATACTTCTGCGACTACATCACCAAGGTCGTCCGCAGGACCTACGGTGACCAGCAGGCGTTCCGAGGTGGGCTGAGGATCTATACCACCATAGACCTGCACCTCCAGCAGATGGCCGAGCGGACGCTGCTGGAAGATCTGGACCCGTCCAAGGGGCCCGACGCCGCCCTGGTGTGCATAGATCCGAGGACCGGCTATATCAAGGCATTCGTCGGCGGGAAGAACTACTACCAGAGCCAGTTCGACGTCGCGGCTGAGGGGGGCCGGCAGGCTGGCTCGTCGTTCAAGGTGTTCGTGCTCGCACGTGCGCTCGCGGACGGAGTGTCGCCGGAGGATTCGTACGACTCGTCGTCGCCGCGCAACATCAGGCTCCCCGACGGGACCAAGTGGGTCGTTAAGAACTACGACGGGCGCGGCAGCGGCTCTATGACGATCAAAGAAGCGACGATCCATTCGGTCAACGTTGTGTTCGCCCAGTTGATCATGGACGTCGGCCCGGCGAGGGTCGCCGACATGGCGAAGCAGATGGGGGTCATGTCCCCGGTCGACACGAACCCCGCGATAGCCCTGGGCGGCCTGTCGATCGGCGTCACGCCTCTGGACATGGCCACGGCCTTCGGGACACTGGCCAACAACGGCGTTCACGCGGTGCCGCGCTCCATCGCCAAGGTCACTGACGCCGATGGGAACATCATCGCGGACAACACCCCCGAGACGCATACGGTGCTCGCTCCCAGCGTAGCAGAGAAAGCCAACCAGATATTGCAGCAGGTCGTGTCGAGCGGCACCGGCACCGGGGCCAACATCGGAAGGCCCCAGGCCGGCAAGACCGGTACCACCGAGGACCACGCCGACGCCTGGTTCGTCGGGTACACTCCCGACCTCGTGACTGCGGTATGGGTGGGGTACCCCCAGGGCCGCATCCCTACAGGGATGGTCGGAGGGGACCTGCCGGCGACTATCTGGAGGGAGTTCATGCAGAAGGCGCTGGAGGAAGTGCCGCCCACCGCTTTCCAGTCGGACGAGAACGAGACGCAACCGGAGACCGGGCGCACTCGCAGGGACGAGATCACCGTCACTGTGTGTTCAGAGTCCGGTCTGCTGGCCACTCCTTACTGTCCGCGCCCGGTCGCGCGGCAGTTCGACAGAGGCGACGAGCCGACCACTTTCTGCAACATCCATAAGNGGAACNCTTCCGCCACCGTCCCCGGGGTGGTCGGGACGAGCGAGTCGGCGGCGAAGTCCACCCTGTCCGGCGCGGGGTACGCGGTCTCGGTTGTCCACCAGGCAAGCAGCCAGCCGTCGGGCACGGTGATATCGCAGTCGCCAGCGGCAGGCTCCCGGTATACCACGGGGAGTGCAGTGACGATAATCGTCTCGTCGGGGACGGCGCAGGGCCTGGTTCCGAGCGTGGTGGGCCTCTCGCAGTCGGCGGCCACGACCAAGCTGTCCGTCTGTGGTTTGGGCGTGAGCGTGGACTCCGCGCCCGGTCCGACACCGGGTGTCGTCATCTCGCAAAGCCCGGGGGCCGGCGCTCGCCTGCCGATAGGATCGACGGTCAGCATCACCGTCGCTACCAGCGGTGGTGGCACCTTGAGGTGGCTGCTGCCCGGACCGCGATAAGAGGCTTCGACAACCAAGTGTGTGCAGCCGTGCCTGCGGCCGTCAGCGCTTGATCCGCGAGACCCTCTGGAGCCCGGAGAACGCCCTGCTTTTCACGCCTCTCTTCTGGAGCTGGTCGAGGAAGAGGTTTATCCCGATGTTGTCCGAGGCGATGTGCCCGGCGATGATGACGTTCACGTGCTGTTTGTCGGCTTCCTTCTTGAGNTTCTCGCCCATGTGCATNGCGACTATGGTCCCGACCCCGGCGGCGGCCAGCTTCTCTATCGCCGACACCGGGCCTTCGGTCCCCCCCGTCATGTCGACCAGGGGCTCACCGGCCCTGCTCTTCTTGTCGCCGACCAGCACGGTCGGGCCAAGCCCCAGCTCCGCCGCCTTCCGGTACTCCGGCTGCTCCAGCAGGAGGTCGACCACGTCGCCGACGAGCCTCGGCTTGGAGCGCTTGAGCANCCTGGTCAGGTGATCAGTGACCAGGTTGTCCGCCGGGGTGTGTACGCACATGAAAGGGAGGTCCAGCAGCTCGGCCGTTTGAACGGGGCGCTGGTGGTTCTGCGGCAGGAGCGCGCGCCTGATCTCCGCCATCCGTTCGGAGATGAGCGCGTCCCCGATGTTGATCGGCACGCCGAAGCCGGCCCAGACGTCTGACTGGAGCGCCATCACGTCCGAGAGGGCGGCCAGTGCGCGCCCCTCCGGGTGGTGGGCCAGGCACAGCTCGATGTCCTCGCCCTTCTCGCGGAGCCGGTCGACCAGTATCAGCTCCGGGGTCTCGATATCGACGCCCGCGATCGCGGTCGAGACATCGAGCTCGGGGTCGCCGTAGAGGATCCGGGTATCGCTGAACGGGTTGGCGAGTTTCTCCTTGTCGAAGAACTTCTTCTCCTGGCCCTTGAGGCCGTCGTACTCCTTGCCGGCGTCGGAAAGAGCGAGCCGGACGCCTTCCTTGCCGCGAGGGTCCTTGTCCATGCCCATTTCAACCGCAAGCCGGTAGATATCCTTGAGCTTCATTCCGCCTACCTCCTCCTCCATCACTTTACCGTCGCCGCGGCGATCGGACCTTCTACCCTCAGGCTGCCGGCGCCTGCGGACCGTGCCCCCCGCCGGAGGCGTCGGCTATCCTGACACGTAGATATTCCCCTTCAGCAAGAATCGCAGCGGCAGTTCCGCCGACCCGCCGACTCCGATCCTGCCGGTGTTGACTATTTCGAAACGCCGTCCGGCAACCCTCTCGAATATTCCCAGCGGGCCGGATGTGAAAGGCGATCCGTTCTGTTCGAGCGTTATTGCGAACGCCTGGGTCAGCCTGGCAGGGCCGCTCGTCAATCCGGCAGACGGCCGCCCGTCGGGGTCGGCCTCGTCCAGGCCTCGGCGCCGGCTCATTAGCGCAACGCCCTCCGTGGGCTCCACCGCACGGAAGAGCACGCCCCCGGCCTCCCCCTCCACCTCGGCAACCACGTTCAGCATGTAGTGCATCCCGTAGACGAAGTAAACGTAGGCTATCCCGGGTGGGCCGAACAGTTTCCCGCCGCGGCGGGTCTTCCCGAAACGCGCGTGGCTGGCCAGGTCGTTGCCGCCCAGGTATGCCTCCGTCTCGACGATAATGCCCGCAGTGGTGCCGTCGGGCGTCTCGTGGCGGAGTGTGCACCCCAGGAGGTCCCGGGCGACCGCCACCGGATCGCGCGCGTAGAAGGTCTGCTGCAGCCTGGCGCCGATGGATCCCCGGGCCGGGGTCATTCTCCGGCGCCGAACAGACCCTCCTGGATGGAGGCCTGCTCGTCTCCAGAGAGGACCTCCCTTATGCGCTTCTCGATGTCATCGATATCCAGGCCGCACTCCTCCTTGATGGAGCGCCTCAGCATCGGCCCGACGTGCTGGACATCGGAGAGTATCCTCTCGACCAGCTCCAGTGCCATGGCGGCCTCGAAGGCACGCGGCCCCTCGCGGGTCATGTCCTTGAGCATGGTCGCCTCGGTCCGGCTCGCCACCACCGGCTCGGCCAGTCCCTCGATGTATACGAAGGTGCGCCTGGCCGGTCCCCTGTTCTCCTCGATGGGGACAAAGCCCACAATCTTGTCTGACAGGAAATACTTGCCGTATCCAAGGGAAACTATGATACCTTTCTTGACCTCCACGACGGGCGCCTCCCTAATGCCTGACCAGCGGGCATCGAACTAGCGGCCGGCATGCGCTGCAGCCTCTTCAGCCAGCACCGTCGGCTCTTCTCCGTGGTCCGCCCCCGGGCTCAGCCCGGGGCCTGACCGATAATATCACAGGCGAAGCCGCCCCTGGCGCTGCTCCACCCGGGGGTTGACAGGCGCCTTCGGCGCCGCCTGTCAACCCCCGGTTATCATCTTCCTGACACTTTCGAGTTGCCTCTCGACCTCTCCGGGGGAAGTCCCCCCGATGCAGCAGCGCCTTGCCAGGGAAGCCTCCACCGTGAGCCTCGCCGCTGTGCCGTCCTCGAAGAGGTCCGAAAACGCCTGGAGGTCGTCGTCGGTCAGGTCGATCAGCCGCCTGTCCTCGGCGAGGCATCGCGAGACCACCTCGCCCGCGAGCTCGTGCGCGCGGGGGAATGGGACACCGGATTCGACCAGGCAGTCGGCGAGGTCGGTAGCTGTGATAAAACCGGAGCCCGCGAGCTCCATCGCGCGCTGGCGGTTGAACCCGATGGTCGAGACCGTGTCGGCCATGATAGCGAGAGAACCCTCGGTCGAATCGACGGCGTCGAAGAGGCTTTCCTTGTCCTCCTGCAGGTCGCGGTTGTACGCCAGCGGCAGGCCTTTGAGCATCACCATCAGGCTCACCAGGTCCCCGGTCACCCGTCCGGTCTTCCCCCTTACCAGCTCCGGACCGTCCGGGTTCTTCTTCTGGGGCATGAGGCTGGAGCCGGTGGCCCAGGCGTCGTCCAGTTCGGCCAGCCCGAATTCCTGTGAGCACCAGAGGATCACCTGCTCGGCAAGCCGGCTGAGGTGGCTCATCACCATCGCGTTCGCGAACGCCACGTCGCAGACGAAGTCGCGGTCGCTCACTGCATCGATGCTGTTCTCGGAGACGCTGGTAAACCCCAGCGAGTGAGCCAGTGCGAGCCTGTCGAGGTCGTACGCGGTGCCCGCGATGGCGCCTGAACCCAGCGGCATCTCGTCCGCCATGTTCCTCGCGTCTTCGAGCCGCGCCACATCGCGCTCCAGCATGTGCACGAAGGCCAGCAGCATGTGGGCNAGCAGCACTGGTTGTGCCTGCTGGAGGTGAGTGTGCCCGGGGACGACGACATCGATGTATTCCGCCGCCTTGTCGGCGAAGGCCAGTTGCAGGTCCCGGACCAGCACGACGCACCGGCCGCAGGCCTCCATCACGAACAGCCGCATGTCCGTCGCGACCTGGTCGTTCCTGCTCCGGCCCGTGCGGACCTTGCCGCCTGCCGGGCCTATCAGCTCGACCAGGCGCCGTTCGACCGCCGTGTGTATGTCCTCGTCCGAAGCCCTGAACTCGAACGACCCGGAGTCGAGCTCGATGGCAACTGTGTCGAGAGCCCCTCCGACGGAAGCAATCTCTTCGGCCGTCATGACGCCGGCCTTCGCCAGCGCCGCGGCCCAGGCCCTGGTGCACCGCACGTCGAAGGGCCAGAGACGCGAATCGAACTTCATCGAGCTGGTGAACTCGAGGAAACGGGGGTCGGGCTCGCCCTCGAAGCGCCCGCCCCACATCTTCATGTCAGCCACCTTTGGCCTTCCTCTCACTTGACGCCCACACCTTGAGCGGAAGCCCCCATAGGTCGATGAACCCCTTCGCCGCGGAATGGTCGAACACGTCCGCCTTGTCGTAGGTCGCAAGGCCGAGGTCGTAGAGAGAGTTGGGTGAGCGACGCCCGACCAAGTTAGCCGAGCCCTTGTAGAGCTTTACCCTTACGTCTCCCGTCACCCGCTGCTGCAGGCTCCTGTTGAACTGTTCGATGGCCAGGTTGAGTGGGCTGAACCACAGTCCCTCGTAGGCCATCTCGGCCACCCTCTGCTCCAGCGGCCGCTTCCCGGCGAGTGCCTCACGTGTCAGCGTCAGTTGCTCCAGCTCCCTGTGCGCCGCTATGAGTATCACCGCCGCCGGGGCCTCGTATATCTCGCGCGACTTGATGCCGACTAAACGGTCCTCGACCATGTCGATACGCCCGACCCCGTTCTCGCCGCCGACCTGGTTCAGTCGCCCGATGAGGTCGACCAACCCCATCGCCGCTCCGTCCAGCGAGACCGGAACGCCCCCCTCGAAGCCGATGCTCACGTAGAGCGGCTCGTCCGGCGCTACCCCGGGAGCGACGGTCCATTCGTAGGCGTCCTCCGGCGGCTCGACCCACGGGTCCTCGAGGACGCCGCACTCGCAGGAGCGCCCCCAGAGGTTTTCGTCCACGCTGTAGGGAGACTCGACCGTCACGGGGACGGGGATCCCGCGCTCTCGCGCGTACTCGATCTCGTCCTCGCGGGTCATCACCCAATCGCGCATCGGGGCGAGGACCTCGAACGTCGGTTCGAGGGCGGCGGCGGCCACCTCGAAGCGCACCTGGTCGTTGCCCTTNCCGGTGCAGCCATGTGCGATCCTGCTGGCCCCNTGCCTCCTGGCGGCCTCGACCTGCAGCCTGGCTATGAGTGGCCTGCCGAGAGCGGTNGCGAGAGGGTACCTGCCCTGGTATAGCGCGTTGGCCCAGAGCGCGGGTACAACAAATTCCCGCGCGAACATCTCGCGCGCATCGACCACCTCGGATCTCACGGCCCCGATGGCGAGCGCTTTCTTCCTTATCTCCTCCATGTCCCCCGGCTGCCCCAGGTCGGCCGCAAGCGTGATCACGTCAAGGCCCTTCTCCTCGGCGAGCCAGCGAACGAGGACCGAGGTGTCGAGCCCGCCCGAATAGGCGAGCACCACAGACTCCCTGTCGCCCGGTCTATCATCCGGCAAATCANTCACCTCTCGGTACGGGATGAACGGCGCTCCAGGCGCNTNNCTTTCTTACGCATCGTCAATCGGATCGCGACCTCACTTCCTGCCGGTCGCGTAGCCTGCCAGCCTCCTGGCCACCCTCCTGCTGTCGGCCCCGGCGGAGCAGGCGACCATTATCGTGTCGTCCCCCGCCACCGTGCCAGCGATGCCTTTGAGCTCGGCGCGGTCGATCGCCCACGCCAGCCCCTGTGCATTGCCGGGCGTCGTCTTCACGACCACGAGGTTGCCGGTCGGCTCAGCCTCCAGCAGCAGTTGCGGGGCCAGGGCGGCGAGGCGGCCGTCGTCGGGCCGCTCGTAGCGTTCCGAAGAGCCCATGCCGTAAGCGAGAAAACCGGAGGAGTCCCGGCCCCTCGAAAACCCCAGCTCGGCGAGGTCGCGCGATACCGTGGTCTGGCTTACCTGGTAGCCCTCTTTCTCGAGCATCTCCACCAGTTCTCTCTGGCTTTTGACCTTGCCCGACTTTATCTTCTTCTCGATGAGCGCCTGCCTCTGGCGTTTCACCTTCGTCGACTCCTATCCGTANATCCCGGCGAGGAGCGCCACCTGCGCGTGTANCCTGTTCTCGGCCTGGTCCCATACCGCCGAGTGCGGGCCGTCCAGGACATCGTCGGTTATCTCCATGCCCCGGTGCGCGGGCAGGCAGTGCATCACCATCACGTCGTCGCCTGCCAGGGACACGAGCTCGGAGTCGACCCTGTAGGGAACGAACTCGTCTGGCGACACCGGCTTGCCGCCTTCGCCGCCCATACTGACCCAGACGTCGGTGTAGATGACGTCGGCGCCTTTGGCTGCCTCCATCGGGTCTTCGACTATCTTCAGCGTGCCCCCGTAACGTCCCGCGTAGGCCTCGCACTCGTCGACTATACCGGCCATCGGGCGGTGTTCCGGAGGGGTTGCGACCCTCACGTCCATGCCCAGCTTGGTCCCCGCGCGCATCAGCGAGTTCGCTACGTTGTTGCCGTCGCCGACGTAGGCCAGCGCGACCCCGGCTATGAAGCCCTTGTACTCGAGGATGGTCAGCATGTCGGCAAGGGCCTGGCAGGGGTGCGACTGGTCGGTCAGCGCGTTTATCACGGGAACATCGGCCGCCGCCGCGAGGGCCTCGAGCCTGTCCTGGCCGAAGGTGCGCACTACCAGCCCGTCGAGGTAGCGTGACAGCACCCTGCCGGTGTCCTCTATCGTCTCTCCCCTGTCAAGCTGCGACTCGGAGGCGCCCATTGGCACTGGATGGCCTCCCAGCCTCACTATAGCGACCTCGAACGACACCCTGGTGCGGGTCGAAGGCTTCTCGAAAAGCAGGCCTATGACCTTGCCGCCCAGGGGCTTGATGCCCTTGAGGCCCTCGTGCTTGAGCCTCATCGCTTCCTCGAGCAGGTCCTCGAGCTCGGGTCCCTCAAGGGGCGCNAGGCTCAGGAAATCGCTGCCTCTGATCNTGTGTCGTGTCAACGTCATCTCCTTGAACGGGCGTGGATGCGTCCTCCGCCGCCGGACGTCGGCCCGATGACCGGCGAACCGTTCGGCCTCAGCACTCGGCCTGGAGCCCCTCGAGCACCTGCTCGAGGACGTCGAGGCCGCCCATGGCCTCTTCTTCGGTGGTTATGAGCGGCGGCAGCAACCTGACCGCCGTCGGGCTAACATCGTTCACGATCACACCCCGCTCCAGGCACCCGAGCACCGCGCGCCGGGCGAGGTCTGATCCCAGCTCGATGGCGAGCATCAGGCCGAGCCCCCTCACCTCGACGGCGATGGGCAGCTTGTCTACCATCGCCTCCAGCCTCTCCTTCATCAGCACGCCCAGCTCGAAGGCCCGCTCCCAGAGACGTTCCTCGATGATCACCCCAAGAGTCGCGAGCGCGGCTGCGCAGGCGAGGAACCCCCCTCCGAACGTGGTGCCGTGGTCCCCCGGGGTCAGCACCTCGGAAAGCTCCCCGGCAGCGATGAAGGTGGCCGCGGGAACACCGTTCGCCAGGCCCTTGGCGAGCGTCATGATGTCAGGCTGGACCCCGTACTGCTGGTAGGCGTACAGCGTCCCCGTGCGTCCCAGGCCCGTCTGCACCTCGTCGAGCAACAGCAGTGCGCCGGTGCGGTCACAAGCCTCGCGGGCCGCCTCGAGGAACTCGGCCGTGCAGGGGAAAACGCCGCCCTCGCCGAGAACCGGCTCCACCATCACCGCCGCGGTGTTCGAGTCGACCGCGCCGCGAAGGGCGTCGACATCGTTCAGGGGCACGTGAAAGAACCCCGGCATCGTCGGCGCGAACGGCTCCCCCTTCGCCGGTTGCCCGGTGGCCGAGAGCGTCGCGAGGGTCCGGCCGTGGAACGACCCCAGCAGGCAGACCACCTTGCCTCGCGGATCGCCAGCCAGGAAGTGGTGCTTCCTGGCCAGCTTGAGCGCGCCTTCGTTCGCCTCCGCGCCGGAGTTGGCGAAGAAGCAGCGGCCGGGGAAGGAGTTCTCGACCAGCAGGTCGGCCAGTTGCGCCTGGGGCTCCACGTAGTAGAGGTTGGTGGTATGGAGCAGCTTCTGGGCCTGCTCGCATATGGCATCGGTCACCCTCGGATGGCAGTGGCCCAGTATCGCAACGCCCAGCCCGCTTACCAGGTCGATGTATTCTCTGCCCTCGGTATCCCACAGCCGCGTCCCGCGCCCACGCGTGAACGCAACGGGTAGCCTCCTGTAGGTCTGCATTACGTCGCGGGCGTCGAGCGCCGCGATCCGCTGAAACCTTTCGTCCATCGTTACGCCTCCGGCGCCGGCCTCTCGGCTTCTCTCGCGATCATGGTGCCTACACCCTCGTCGGTGAACACCTCGAGCAGCAGCGCGTGCTCGATCGTCCCGTCTATTATGTAGGCCCGGCTCACGCCCCTCTCGAGGGCGGCGATGCAGCTCTCGACCTTGGGGATCATCCCGGAGGAGATCTCTCCGCCTTCGAGCATCCGGCGGCACCCGTCGGGGTCCAGCCAGCTTATACGCTCCCCGGCGGTCGAGAGGATCCCCTGNACGTTGGTGAGGTAGATTATCTTTTCGGCCTCGAGGGCCGCCGCGACCTCGCCGGCGACGATGTCGGCGTTTATGTTGTAGCTGTTGCCCTCGCGGTCGCTGCCGACAGACGCTATGACAGGTATGAGCTCGTGCTGCAGCAACTCCTCGATGATCTCCGCGTTGACCGATTCGACCTCTCCTACCCATCCCAGGTCGGCCCCGTTCTCGGCGCGCCTCTTGCGGGACATCAGCAGGTTGCCGTCCTCGCCGGAGAGCCCGATCGATAGAGTCCCGTGCCGGTTTATGAGCGACACGATGTCCTTATTCACCTTTCCGACCAGTACCATCTTGGCTATCTCCATCGTCTCCGTATCGGTGACCCTGTGGCCGTCGACAAAGCTGACCTCCTTCGACAGCCGACGCATATAGTCGGTTATCTGCGGGCCTCCGCCGTGGACTATTACGGGGTTTATCCCTACGTAGCGCATCAGGACTACGTCGGACGCGAACCTCTCCCGAATGTCCTGCCGTTCCATGGCGTTGCCGCCGAACTTAATCACGACGGTCTTCCCGTGGTACATCTTTATATAGGGCAGCGCCTCGGTGAGGACGCGCGCCTTGAGTGGTGTTTCTTCGTTCGGCAATGCGGCATCCTCAGGTCTTGGAGCTCGAGTTGAGCTCGACGTATTCCCTGGTAAGGTCGGTAGTGAGGAAGTAAGCGGAGCCGTCGCCGAGGCCCAGGTTCATGGTGATCTCGACCTCTTCGCGCTTCAGGTAGCTCTCGATCTCCATGACGTCGTACTCGCACGGCTCGCCGCACGTGGCCACCGGGAGGTCGCCAAGCAGGATGTCGACCTTACCTACATCGAGGTCGACACCCGCGTTGCCCGCGGCCGCCGCGACCCTGCCCCAGGCCGGCATCCCGCCGTAGAAGGCGCACTTCACGAGGTTGGAGTTGGCGATCGACCTGGCTATGGTCACGGCCTCGCCGTCGTCACGGGCCCCGTTCACGACGATCCTGAGCAGCTTGCTGCTGCCCTCGCCATCCTTGACCAGGGCCATCGCCAGGTTGGCCGTCAGCCAGCACAGCGCGCCGAAGAACAGCTCAGACTCTTCGCGGCTCATCTGGTACCCGTCCTCCATGGCGGCCCCGTTCGCCAGCATCAGCACCATGTCGTTGGTCGACTGGTCCCCGTCAACCGATATCCTGTTGAAAGACCACTCGACCGCCTGTTCAAGCCAGGTCTGCATCAGGTCGGGGTCGAGGAAGACGTCTGTCGTGATCACGACGATCATGGTCGCGAGGTGCGGGTGCATCATGCCTGACCCCTTCGCCATCGCGCCCATCCTGACCGTGCGGCCGTCGATCTCCATCTCCAGCGCGAGCTCCTTGGCGTAGGAGTCGGTCGTGATTATCGCCTTTGCCGCGTCGGTGTTCCCGCCCGGGCTTAGATCGGCCACGACCTGCTCGATTCCGCTCCGTACGCGTTCCATCGGCAGATACTCGCCGATGGGGCCGGTTGACGCGACCAGCACCTGGCCCCGTGGGACCGACAGCAACTCCTCCGCCTGGGCAGTCATGGCAAGCGCGTCCTCGGCTCCGCGCTCACCCGTCATCGCGTTCGCGTTCCCGCTGTTGACCACTACCGCGCGGACGAGCCTCTTGACGACCCGTTCGCTTGTCAGCTCGACGGGGGCGGCCCTGAGCGCGTTGGTGGTGAACACTCCGGCGGCAAAGGCCGGGCGTTCCGAGAAAATGAGAGCGAGGTCGGGGCGCGAATCCTCCTTTATCCCGCAGGATACTCCGGCGGCCAGAAAACCCTGCGGGGCGCAAACGCCTCCAAGCACCCTCTCGAAGCCCATCACCTGCATCGACATCACCGCCCTGTGATCGTGGCCGGCTCCACTGCGAGATATCTCAGGGGAAGATCCCGGGCCCGGCCAGACCCTCGTCCTCCTGCAAGCCGCACATGATGTTCATGCTCTGGACCGCCTGACCCGCGGCCCCCTTGACCAGGTTGTCGATCACCGTCATGACCACGAGCACCTTTCCGCCGGCGGCGAGCTCCAGCCCCACCTGGCAGTTGTTGCTCCCCTGGACCGCCTTGGTCTGCGGGTACCGCCCCGTCGGCAGAACACTCACAAAGGGCTCGTCGTCGTAGGCCGNCTCGTAGATGCTGCGTATCCCGGCCAGCAAATCGCCNCCGGCATCCGATANTCCGTGGACCACACCGGCCAGCGGCACGTATATAGTACACAAAATCCCCCGGTTCATAGGCGTCAGGTGCGGGGTGAAGACCACCTCGGGGCCCATGGCGCCCGCGACGCACGCCAGTTGCGATGTCATCTCGGGAAGGTGACGGTGCCCGGCGACCGCGTACGGGGAGATGCTGTCCGCGGCCTGCGGGAGGTGGGTCTCCAGTGTCGGTTTCCTACCGGCCCCGGAAACCCCGCTCTTCGCGTCGACCACAACCGTCCCTTCTATGCCCGCGGCCTTCGCCAGCGGAAGGAGACCCAGCAGCGCGCCTGTCGGGTAGCACCCGGGATTGGCGACCAGCCGCGCCCCGGCTATATCGTTCCGGTTGGCCTCGGGCAGCCCGTACACCGCTTCGCCGAGCAGCCCGGGGCAGGAGTGCGGGCCATACCATGCCTCGTAGATCGCGGCATCCGCGAACCTGAAATCGGGTGAGAGGTCGACCACCTTCACGCCTTCGTCGAGCAGGCCCGGCACGACCCTCATGCTCTGCCCGTTCGGCAGGCCGAGGAAAACGACGTCGCACTTCTCACGGACATCATCGAGGCTGTACTCCGAGAACGACTCCGGGTAAAACNCCNCCAGCGACGGGTAGAGTTCGGAGATCCTGACGCCGGCGTACTCGCGCGCCGTGGCGAGAGTTACGCTGATCTCCGGGTGGCTCCAGAGTATCCNCATCGTCTCGGCCCCGGCGTAGCCCGATGCGCCGATGATCCCCGCTCTTATCAACTTATCCTCCGGCATCATCCCACGCTTTCACCCGTCGAGAACGCCTTATGAATTATATACACTACTATGAATTATTATACAAGTCGTATCGCCGCGGCGCATGTGGTCAGGGGCGGACCTGCCCGGTGCCCCTGATGACGAACTTGGTGGTTGTCAGCTCGCTCAGGCTCATCGGCCCGCGCGCGTGGAGCTTCTGCGTGCTGATGCCGATCTCGGCTCCCATCCCGAACTCCCCGCCGTCGGTGAACCTGGTCGACGCGTTGACGTACACCGCTGCCGAATCCACCTCTTCGATGAACCTCTTGCTCCTCGGGTAGTCGCGCGTGATTATGGCGTCCGAGTGCCCNGACCCGTACTTGTTTATGTGGCCGATGGCCTGGTCCAGCGAGTCCACCACCCCGACCGCCAGCTTCAGGTCGAGATACTCCTCGTACCAGTCCTCCTCGGTGGCCTCCTCCGCCCAGGGAAGTATCTCCCGCGTCCGCGCGTCGGCCCTGAGGACCACGCCCTTTTCCCGAAGCGCATCGCCGGCCATCGGCAGGAGCCGTGAGGCGACAGACGAGTGCACGAGCATCGTCTCGCACGCGTTGCAGACCCCCGGCCTCTGCGTCTTGGCGTTGACGACTATCCCGACGGCCATCTCGAGGTCGGCGCCTTCATCCACGTACACGTGGCAGTTTCCGACGCCTGTCTCTATCACGGGGACGGTCGAGTTCTCGACCACGGTGCGTATGAGCCCCGCGCCACCGCGCGGTATCAACACGTCCACCAGCCCGTGCATCCGCATCAGCTCCCGGGCCGCGTCGCGCCCGGTGTCCTCGACCATCTGTATCGAACCCTCGGGGAGCCCCGCGCGCTCTCCGGCCGAAGAGATGATGCCGACCAGCGCCTTGTTGGAGTTTACCGCGCTCGAACTGCCACGCAGTATCACGGCGTTGCCGCTCTTGATGCACAGGCCGGCCGCGTCGACGGTAACGTTCGGGCGTGCCTCATAGATTATCCCAATCACGCCCAGCGGCACCCTCACCTTCGTTATCTCCAGCCCGTTTGGAAGCCTCCACCCGTCTGCGGCCTCCCCCACCGGGTCCCGCAATGCGGCCACCTCGCGCAGCCCTCGCGCCATCCCTGTTATCCTGCCCTCGGTCAGGGTCAGTCGGTCCAGCATCGCGACCGACATGTCTTTCGCCTCGCTGGCCTCGATATCAGCCCGGTTCGCCTCCAGTATCCGCCAGGCATCTTTCTCCAACGCGTCCGCCATATCGCCGAGGGCGGCGTTCTTGACCTCGGTCCTCAGGTTGGCCAGGCGCCCCGCTGCCCGTTTCGAACCGGCGGCCAGCTCTTCGATAGCGCTCATCTCGCCCTCTTTTCTTTCAAGGTGTCGCCCTCCCGGCGGGCGGGTCGGTCATAGACCACCAGCGAGTCGCGGTGGACCATCGGCTCGCCCTTTTCGCCCAGTATCTCTTTCACNCCTGCGCTGCGCTGCCCCATTATCATNCCGGCCTCCACCGCGTCGTAAGCTGCCAGGCCGCGCCCGACGACGACGCCTTCCTCGTCGACCACGTCCACGGTGTCGCCGATGCCGAAGTCACCCTCGACGCGGACCACCCCGGCGGGCAGCAGGCTCTTGCCGCGCTCACTTATCGCGCGCGCCGCGCCATCGTCCACCACCAGCCGTCCCCGGGTCTCCTTCACGTAGCCGATCCAGTGCTTGCGCGAAGTTATGCTCGAGGCCGGCTCAAAGTAAGTGCCGGCGCGCGCGCCGCCGACGATGTCGAGCACGATGCCACGCCTTCTGCCGTCGGCAATGATCACCGGCACGCCCGCGGAGACAGCGACCTTGGCGGCCTGCACCTTGGAAGACATGCCACCGGTGGAAAGCTCGGTGCCGGCCTCACCGGCCAGCTTCTCGATCTCCGCGTCGATCCGCTCGACCCGCTCGATCAGCTCCGCGTCCTCGCTGGTGCGGGGGTCCGCGGTATGCAGGCCACCGGTGTCGGTCAGCAGCACGAGCATGTCCGCCTTGACCAGCCCCGCGACCATTGCGGCCAGCACGTCGTTCTCCCCGAAGGTTATCTCCTCGGTCGCCACGGTGTCGTTCTCGTTGACCACCGGCACGACTCCCAGTTCGAAGAGCTTCTCGAGGGTGTGGCGCGCGTTAAGGTACTGGCGCCTGTGGTTCATGTCGGCCTGGGTCAGCAGCACCTGGCCGACCGTGATGCCGCGATCGCCGAAGAGCTCGGAGTACATATGTATGAGCTGCCCCTGGCCGACGGCGGCAACCGCCTGCAGGACCTCGATGTCCCTGGGCCTGGAGCCCATCCTCAGCTTTCCCACGCCCGAGGCGATCGCGCCGGAAGAAACGAGCGCAACGTCGACGCCGAGGTCTCGGGCGCCGGCCAGTTGGCCGACCAGGCTCGAGACTTTGCGCCTGCTCACACGTCCGGTCTTCTCGGTGATGATCCCGGAGCCTACCTTGACGACGACGCGGCGGTAGGCCGGCGCGGCCCCGGACCTGTCGCCGGAACGTTTTTCCGGAGTGCGCCTCGGCGTCTCAGGCACCTTCATCCTCCCTGCCGCTCCCCTCACCGGCATCACCGCCCGCCACTCGACCGGCGCTATCCGCTCCACCTTTCCTGGCGGGGCCCGAAGAGGCTGCAACCGTATTGGGCAGAAAATCGAACACCTTTCCGGCGATCTCCACCTCGTCACCGCTCACTGCACCCTCCCGCTTCAGCACCTCTTCGACGCCGGCTCGCCTGAGCCTCGCGGCGAGGTGCGCCACCGCCTCCTCGTTGTTCCAGTCGGTCATCCTTACCATGCGCTCCACGGCCCGGCCTTGCACCACGAAGCGCTCGCCATCCCTGCTCACCGCCAGGTAGTCGCCATCCGCCGGAGGCCCGTAGGTGACCTCGGTGCCGGTTGTCGGACGCTCCCGTCGCGCGCGGTCCACGATCGACTCAAGGAACAGGAGCAGCGGCCCCAGTCCCGCGCCGGTCGCCGCGCTTATCTCGAACAGCGGAAGCCCGCTGCGCTCGCACGCCGCGGCAAGACTCTCCAACGAATCGGGCTCCGGGTTCAGATCCATCTTGTTCGCCGCAACTACGCTGCCCCTCGTGAGCAGCTCCGGGTTGTACGACCCGAGCTCGCCGCGGAGCGTCTCCAGCTCATCAGCGGGGTGGCGGCCGCTCATGGGCGACATGTCGAGCAGGAAAACGATGGTCGAAGCCCTCTCGACGTGCCTCAGGAAATCGATGCCCATTCCCTTCCCGAGGTGCGCCCCCTCGATCAAGCCAGGGACGTCGGTGACCACGAAGTCGATCTCACTGCCCTGAACGACCCCGAGGTTCGGCTCGGTGGTCGTGAAAGGATAGTCGGCTATCTTCGGCCTCGCCATCGATATCCGCGAGATGAGGGTAGACTTGCCGGCGTTGGGAAAACCCACGATGGCTGCGTCNGCCACCAGCTTGAGCTCGAGGTGGACCTCGAGGTCCTCTCCGGGCTCACCGCGCTCGGCAAACCCAGGCAGCGGCCCCACCTCGCCCGTAAGCGACGCGTTTCCGCGGCCGCCCCTNCCCCTTTTCGCGGCTACGACACGCTGGCCGGGCTCGACCAGGTCGGCGATGACGGCACCCGCGACCGACACCACCGTACCCGGAGGAACGTGTATCACGGTGTCGGAGCCCGACGCTCCACTTCGGTCCTGCGGGCCGCCCCTCTTGCCTCTTTCCGCCCTGAAGTGCCTGCGGCGGTGGAACTCGGAGAGAGTGCCGCGGCTTTCCGAGGCCTCTACGATCACGTCTCCCCCCGGGCCGCCATTGCCTCCGTCGGGCCCACCTCGGGGCCTGTATTTCTCTCGCCTGAAGGAGGCGCATCCGTCGCCGCCGCGGCCGCCCTCGGCGTATATGTCTGCCTCGTCGATAAACACGGGGCTACCCCTTGGATCGTTGAGTGAGGTTCGTCGGCGCCGTTAAAAGCGCCTAGCCGCTGGAGTCCATCTTCGGTCGCGAAAGGCTGCGGAGTACCTCCAGCTTCTCTTTCTGCTTCCGTCGACGTTCGAGTCTCTCCTCGTAGCTCCGGTCGAGGACCATCTTGATGACCTCGACCAGGAGGAGTGGGTTGAAAGGCTTTATAACGTACTCGTCGGCGCCCAGCTCCCAGCCCCTGATGACATCGCTGTCCTGGGTCTTGGCGGTGACGAGTATCACCGGCAGCTCCTCGGTCTCCTTGCTGGACCGTATCCTCCTGAGGACCTCCCAGCCGTCCACGCCGGGCATCATGATGTCGAGGACCACCAGGTCGAGAGGCTGGTCGGAGAGGACATCCAACGCCTGTTCGCCGGAAGTGGCCTCGACCACCGAGTAGTTGTTGAGCTTGAGGTTGACGTTGATCAGCTTGACCATGGTGGGGTCATCGTCCACGACCAGTATCTTCCTGTTGCTCACCTGACGCTCCCTTTGGTACGGCGGGTCTAAGGTGTATCAGTAACGTGTTTCGGACTATCCTATAGGGTTTTCGGCACCCCATCGAGTTCGACCTGCAAGCGGCGAATGGCGGGTACCGCTTCCGCCGGCGGCCGCCAGCTCAGTCGGTGTTGCCCGGGATGATGCTCACGACCGACCTGGCGCCGACCGTGTGGAACTGGACCACACCGTCCACCTTCGCGAACAGCGTGTAGTCCCTGCCGACTCCGACGTTCAGCCCCGGCTTCACCCTGGTGCCCCTCTGGCGGATGATGATGCTGCCGCCACGGACTTCCTGGCCGCTGAACCGTTTAACGCCGAGTCGCTTCGAGTTGCTGTCACGCCCGTTCTTTGAGCTGCCAACGCCTTTCTTACTCGACATCTGAACCTCTCTTAGGTGGTTTCTTCCTTGACCTCCGCCCCCGAACCGGCTTTCTCCGGCGGCTGGGCTTTCGCCCTNGGGGCGGACTTCCTTACTACTATGTCCTCTATCTGGACGCGGGTCAGTTGCTGCCGGTGACCCTTCTTGCGCCGGTAACCTTTCTTGGGCTTGTACTTGAACACGATGATCTTGTCCGACTTGCCCTGGCTGACGACGCGGCCGTCGACCCTGACCTTCGCCAGATCCCTGGGCGCGGTCACCAGGTTCTCGCCGTCGTGATATAGNACGACGTCCTCGAACGAGTATTTCTTGCCTTCTTCCACGTTCAGCTTCTCGACNGTTATGGCGTCGCCTGGCGAAACCCTGTATTGCTTTGAGCCCGTCCTGATTACTGCGTACATTTCCCCTTCTCCCGGTAAATAACTAAAAGATTATACACCAAAGCTTTTCGAGGCACACGGCCGGCGGCGCGGCCGCTCCACTGCGCCAGGCGCCGCCTTACGCGCGTTGCCGCCCCGCGGAAGTGCTGGATCGCCGGCCGTCGGCGCGGCACGGGTGCTGCCGCTCAACCGTTGAAGATCAGTCCCCTACCCTCACACTTCGGGCAGGTGTGGCCCAGGGTCCCGGCAAGCCCCTCGGTCACGTTCTTGCGGGTCATCTCCACGAGCCCGAGCCTCGACAGGGTGACGATCTGGGTCTTCGTCCGGTCCTTCTTCAGCTCCTTCTCGAGCGTCTCGAGGACGCACTCCTGGTTCTCCTTGTTGTCCATGTCGATGAAGTCGATGACTATTATCCCGCCGATATCCCGCAGCCTGAGTTGCCTGACGGTCTCGACGATCGCCTCGAGGTTTGTCTTCAGCACCGTGGCCTCGAGGCTCTTCTTGCCCGTATACGAGCCTGTGTTCACGTCGATGGCAGTCAACGCCTCGGCCTCGTCGATCACGATATATCCACCGGAAGGGAGACTCACTTTGCGCCTCAGGGCCGCTTCGATCCCCTTCTCGATGCCGTGCTTAGCGAAGAGCGGCTGCGAGTCCTTGTAGTGCCGCACCCTGTCTTTGAGCTCGGGTGCGGCGGTCAAGAGGTAGGAGCAGATCCTCTTGTACTCGGCCGGGGAGTCGACCAGCACGTTGCCGAAGTCCGCGGTGAGGTTGTCCCTTATCACCCTGACCGCCAGGTCGGGCTCCTCGTAGACGTTGGTCGGCGGCTTGGCCTTCTTTATCTTGCGCTGTATCTCGTCCCACTGGCGCGTGACGTATTCGAGGTCGGCCTCGAGGTCCTTCTTCCGGGCATGCAGGGCGGCGGTCCTGATGATGGTGCTGCCCTGCTCGGGCCTGAGGTCCCTCGCGAGCTTCCTCAGCCTCTCGCGCTCCTTTTCGGGCAGCCTCCGGCTGATCCCCGACCTGCTCGAGAGCGGCATGTATACCATCAGCCGGCCGGGAATGCTCAGGTAGGTGGTAAGCCTGGCGCCTTTGCTCGCCATCGGGTCCTTGGTGACCTGGACCACTATGGTGTCGTTCTGTTTGAGCGCCTTCCCGATCTTGCGCGGCCTGACCTGCGAGCCGTCCTCCATGATGACCAGGTCCTGGAGGTACAGCAGAGCGTTCTTGCCGGCGCCGATGTCCACGAACGCGGAGCTCATCCCCGGCAGCACGCTGGTGATGCGCCCCATGTAGATGTTTCCGGCTATCGAGCGCTTCTTGCTCTTGTCGATGTATATCTCGGCGAGCTGGTCGTCCTCGAGCACCGCCAGCCTGCAGCGCCCGTGCTCGCAGCTCACGAACATTTCCTTCTTGGGTTTCTTCACCGCCACCTCTCCCTCCGACCTCTCGCTACCGGTTTCCGCCTGTCGACCTCCATGGGCGAGATAAACCTCTCGCCGCGGCGCGTGAGCAGGCTCTCCCTGTGGATAACCGCGCACTCGGCCACGCCTGCTTCGGCGCCCGCGTAATCGCGGAGCACCGACAGGACCTCCCTGGGCTTTACCGTCCCGCGCGTCCCGTCGTCGACTCTCATCGCGATACGCACGCTCCCGGTCTCATCCGGCTCNGACACCTCTATGCCATGCACGCCCGGACGCAGGTCGACGACCCTCGTACGGCGCGGTTGCACACGCTCGAATTCGACAGAGTCCTCCTGCAGGAAGGTCTCGGCAGCACGGGACCATTCCGGCGCACGGGTAGCCCCGCTCGTTATCACAGCGACGTATTCCGCCGTGTCTATCACTTTGCCGACCGGTTTCGCGTCGTCTGCCACCAGCCTGCAGGCCGCTACCTCCATCCCGTGCGGCAGCGCTTCCCCCAGCATGCGGGCCGCCTCGGCCGGCGGGACGTACGACGTCAGGGTGAGGTCGACCAGCTCGCAGCCGCTGGTCACCCCTATGGGCAATGGCGGCGAGAGCGATATCTTCAAACGCGGCCTGTAGTCGCCAGTGCAGGCCAGAGGCAGCCCCGACCGACGCGCGGCCAGCATGAAAGTCCGCCAGTACTCGGTGTGCGACAGNAAGCGCATCTTACCCATCCTGGTGAGCTGAACCCTCAGTCTCANCCGGGCTCCGCCGTTCATCGCGGCTCCCCCTTNATAATCATTTCGACGCCGAGGCTCTCGCATACTCCACATCCTGTGCATTCGCCCTGCCGGCAGTCGGGAAGAATGGACTCGCCGGCCAGCGCTCTCTCTCGCTCGTCCCGCAGAAACGAGTCGNCTAGCCCGAAGTCGAGGTGACTCCAGGGAAGCACCTCGTCGGTGGCCCTCTCGCGGTACAGGTAGAACGCCGGGTCNACCGAAGCGCGGGAGCATGCCCCCTGCCAGCGGTCGTAATCGAAATGTTCGGACCAGGAGTCGAAGCGGGCGCCATCCTCCCAGGCCGCCCTCACCACCGGGGCGAGCCGCCGGTCTCCCCGGGCCAGCAGGCCTTCGACGGTGCTCATGTACCTGTCGTGCCAGGCCAGGTGGACCCCCTTGGACTTGAGCTTTCTCCTGAGTATCCCCTGCTTGCGGTCGACCGTCTCGAGGGTGTCCTGCGCCGACCACTGGAACGGGGTGTGCGGCTTGGGGACGAACGTTGAGATGCTGACGTTGAACGCGGGCGCCGGCATACCCCCGGCCTTGACCGAATCCCGCAGCCTGTACACCAGGCTGGCGATGCCCTCGACGTCCTCGTCGGTCTCGGTGGGCAGGCCTATCATGAAATACAGCTTCATGCGCCGTTTGCCAGCCGCCACCGCGCGCAGAATCGCGTCGGTCATGTCCTGCTCGGATATGGGCTTGTTGATGACCCGCCTCAGCCTCTCTGTGCCGACCTCGGGGGCGAACGTGAGGCCGCCCCTGCCTCCGCCCAGGTCCAGTGCGAGCTCCACCGAGAAACCGTCCATCCTGAGCGAAGGAAGTGAGAGTACCATGCCGCGCTCGGCGCACATCCGTGATACCTTTCGGGCGACGTCCTCGATGTCGGTGTAATCGGTCGAGGAGAGCGAGCAGAGGGAGACCTCGTCGTACCCGGTCCTGGCCGACAACTCGTCGACAAGTCCGAGGACCCTTGAGCGCGAGCGCTCGCGCACCGGCCTGTAGACCATCCCCGCCTGACAGAACCTGCAGCCGCGAGTGCATCCGCGGAACAGTTCCACGCTCAGCCTGTCGTGCACCGCCTCGCAGAACGGGACAACCGGCTTGTGCGGAAAGGTCCATCGGTCCAGGTCTACTACCGTCTTGCTGACCCGGACAGGCGCGTCCCCTATAGGGTGCACCGCATCGATCGTCCCGTCGCGCCCGTAGCTCACCTCGTACGAAGACGGCCGGTATACGCCGGGCAACGCCTTCGCCCGGGAGAGCACCTGCTCGCGCGTCCACCCGTCACTCTTGCCACGACCGATCAGCTCCACGAGCGCCCCGAATGACTCCTCCGCTTCCCCCAGCACCACCAGGTCGAAGAAATCAGCCACGGGCTCGGGGTTGGCCGCTCCACACCCGCCGCCGACAACTATCGGTCCGGACTTCCTGTCCGCGGCGTCGAGCGGGATGCCGGCCAGGTCGATCAGGTTGAGGATGTTGGTGTAGGTGAGCTCGTGGGGCATCGATATGCCCAGCACGTCGAAGCCCGCCACCGGCCGGTGGGTCTCCAGCGAGAACAGCGGCACCCCGGCCGCGCGCATCTCGCTCTCCATGTCCACCCAGGGTGAGAAAACTCGCTCGCAGGCGGCGTCGGGCATCTCGTTGACCACTTCCTGGAGGATGGCCAGCCCCAGGTTGCTGCAGCCGATCTCGTAGATGTCAGGGTAGGCCAAGGCCACCGTCACGCCGGCATCGCCGACGTCGGGCGAGTTGAACTCGCCGCCAAGGTACCTGCTCGGCCTTTCGACCCTGAGCAGAAGCGGCTCGATCCTGTCCCACAGACTGTCCTCAAACTCGTCACTCAATCGATCGTGAACCTTTGCCAATTAATAAGCGTGGCCTTCGCGCCACGCTGGTCGTCTTCGGATACGAGGATTATATACGAATCGGGCCAACCATGGTGGCCGCGTCTGGCGCTCGACCCCGGTGAGCCGTTCAACCCGGCCTTCGCCGGGGCGCGTTCATGAACGTGGGGACGTCTATCGGTTCCTGCCTTCGGCCACCTTCGCCCCCCGCCCTCGCGGGGCCCTTCGAGGATGTTGCCTGGTCGCGCCCGACCTCCGCAGGCTGCCTGAATCCTGAAGCGATCACCGTCACTTTGATGTGGTTTGCGAGCCGCTCGTCGATCACCGCCCCGAACACGATGCTGGCCTCCGGGTCGACCGCGCTGGCGATCACCTCTGCAGCCTCCGTCGCCTCGAACAGCCCGAGGTCGCTCCCGCCCGATATGTTGAGGAGGACCCTGCGGGCGCCGTCAATCGATGACTCCAGCAGCGGGCTGTCGGTGGCATTGAGCGCGGCCTGCCTGGCCCGGTCGTCACCGGTTGCGTGGCCTATCCCGATGAGCGCGTTCCCCGAGCCGCGAAGGGTCTCCCTGATATCGGCAAAGTCTACGTTTATCAGGCCTTGCTCCGTGATGAGTTCGGTGACGCCCTGGACGCCCTGCCTCAACACGTCGTCCGCCATCCTGAAGGCCTCGACCACCGGCATGTCGTCGGCCACATCGAGCAGCCGGTCGTTCGGGACGATGATGAGGGTGTCGACCTCCTCCTGCAGCATGCCTATCCCGCGGTCCGCCTGGTCGCATCTCCGCTTGCCCTCGAACGCGAACGGCCTCGTGACGACGCCCACGGTCAGGCAGCCTGTCTTCTTTGCGATCGACGCGACGACCGGCGCGGCCCCGGTCCCTGTCCCCCCGCCTTTGCCGGCGGTCACGAAGACCAGGTCCGCTCCCTCGACCGCCTGAGCTATCGCCTTTGCCGCCTGCTCCGCCGCGCGCCTTCCGACATCCGGGTCGTTTCCGGCCCCGAGCCCGTGGGTCAGCTCCCCGCCTATCGGGATGAGCGTCCCGGCTCGGCAGCCGGACAGCGCCTGCGCGTCGGTGTTCACTCCTATGAACTCGACCCCGTGCAGTCCAGCTTCGACCATGTTGTTCAGGGCATTGTTCCCTCCGCCACCTACGCCGATTATCTTGATGACTGGGACAAACGGTTTCATCTCTTCTCCCGTCGGAGCGGCGGACCCGCGTCGTGTTCAACTCTATCCCAAAAGCGCAACCGGCCTCATCCTTTGGGTAGACCCGCCCGTATCACGGAACGCCCCCGACGATGTCTTGCCGATCCTCAACACGGAATCGGCACTTGGAGCGTTATTCTACGAATCCGAAGCGCGCACCTTTGGGAACGTGAGCACCCGCCGGACTTGTCCAGATCGTTGGGATTACGCGCTTTCATACGGAGTCCGGTGGATTGAACGGGGAGAATGGCCAGGTCTCTACCGGAAAAGGAGAGTTGCTGCTCGACCTGAAATCCGGTCGCTAGAGTATCAATGTATACTTTAGCTCTTAACGGTTGCGCAGGAATGGCGGAATAGTGATGTCTTCTTCCTCGAAGATGGTCTTGCTGGGGCGCTCGCGCCTCGGCGGTCGCTCCCGCGTGACCTCGCGGTCCTGCTCTTCGGCTTCGGACTCTGTCCGACGCCTTGCCCTTGCCGGACGCTCGAACCCGAGCCTGCCCAGCTCTATCCCCGAGGCCACAACCGTCACCTTGATCTTGTCGTGAAGGTTCTGGTCGACTATGACGCCGAAGATCTCTTCAGACTCGGGGTCGCAGGCCCCCCGTATTATCTCGGCCGCGTCGCGCGCCTCCTGGAGCGACAGGTCCGGCCCGCCGGTGACGTTTATGATTACTCCCTGCGCGCCGTCTATGGAGGCCTCCAGTAGCGGGCTGGAGACCGCGTTCTCGGCGGCTTTCACAGCGCGGTCCTCGCCGCTGGCCTCGCCGACCCCCAGCAGTGCGGACCCTGGTATCGAGAGTATCTTCTTGATGTCCGCGAAATCGAGGTTGATGAGCCCAGGGACGTTGATCAGGTCGGTGATGCCCTGGACCCCGTACCTCAGCACCTCGTCAGCCTTCTTGAAGGCTTCCTCGATGCTTATCCTGGAATCGGTCAGCTCGAAGAGCTTGTCGTTCGGGATGATTATCAGGGTGTCGACCTTGTCCTGCAGGTACTCGACTCCCTCCTCCGCCTGACGCCTGCGGTGGCTCCCCTCGAAGTCGAATGGCTTCGTCACCACCCCTATGGTCAGCGCGCCCAGTTCCCGGGCGATCTCCGCGACCACCGGGGCGGCCCCGGTGCCTGTCCCGCCGCCTTCTCCGGCGGTTATGAACACCATGTCGCTGCCCTTGAGGGCCTCCTTGACCTCGTCCCTGTGGTCCTCCGCCGCCTGCCTGCCTATATCGGGCTGGTTCCCCGTTCCGAGGAAATGGGTCAGTTCCTCGCCGATACTGATCTTCACGTCGGCGTCGCAAGACAGCAGATCCTGCGCGTCCGTGTTCACGGCGATGAAATCAACGCCGGTCATGCCGTCCCTTATCATCCGGTTTATGGCGTTGTTACCGCCGCCACCAACACCGACAACCTTGATCACAGCAAAAAACTGTTTCAGGTCTTCAGGCATAGCAGCTTCCTTTCCCCGGGCCTTTGAGGCTTCGAAGCCCCAGACACTGCCTGACTCGTCGTCTTCCCCTCGCTCTCGATTATTGGGTAAAGGTTAATCATATCAGTTAATTACTGTCAACTAAAGATACATATTAACCTAAGTTTAGGCTTTAGTCTAGACGCCCGTTCCCGTAGCGCTCGGTGCTTCATATTCCGGGGGTTTCTTGAGCTTGATGACGGGAGAATCCGGCACCCTCACATCTATGTATTCCGTGCTCCGGCCGTTGTTCCTTGCATCGATCATGATGGCTTCCAGCACCTCGTTCTTCCGGGCCTTCTCCGAGCCGGAGCCGTACACCACCTGGAAACCGTCCTTGCTGACGAAGACCTGGCCGCGGCCGTCGAACGGGTTCGCCATGGCCATCGACGACCGCAGTTGCTGCGACATCCCGGACATCACGGTGACGCAGTCGCGGACGCGCCTGTCCGCGATCGGGGCGCCGATCTTCGGGGTGGACATGTCGCCTCCGCTGATGACCGGCAGCGAGACCGGGCCGCCGGCCGGCGCGCCTTCGATCACCCACCCCGTCCCGTCCACCACAAACCTGGCGCCCTTGCAGTCGAGCAGGGCCACCGGCGACCTCTCCTCCACGGTGATGATGACCGTGTGGAGCGGACGTCTGGAAACCCTGGCGCGCCGTATCCACGGGTCCTGCTCCAGCTTCTCGCTGATCCTGCCGACCGGCAGCGTGACGATGTCGTGATAAGCCGCCGCCCCGCTCTCCTGCCGTATGTAGTCGGCCGTGCGGATACCGTTCCCCTTGACCTCCACGGTGGTGATGCCGAAGGCTCCGGTAAAGAAGACCAGCCAGACGAGTACGCCTGCCGTCGCCACGGCGATCACGCCCAGCGCCACACCGACCTTGACGACCAGGCTCCTTGATTCGGGGTGTCGCTTAAGCCTCTTCATGCACACTCACCCGACCAGGTCGACTTTGAGCCTCGCTCCCCCGAGCACGGTGGCGACGACCTCGGTGAAACCGATGCCAGCGGCAGCCGCCGCTTTCGGCAGCAGGCTGGTCGCGGTCATACCGGGAATCGTGTTTATCTCGATGACCATGAGCTTTCCCGTACCGGCCTCCAGCATCAGGTCGACCCTCGAGACGCCTTCGCACTGCAGCGCCTCGAAGCTGCGCAGGGAAAGGTCCTGTGCGTCGAGGGTGAGCTCGTCGCTGATCTCGGCCGGCACCACGTACTCAGAGTATCCCGGCTGGTACTTCGCCTTGAAATCGTAAAAGCCCTCGCGCGTTTTTATCTCCAGCACCGGCAGGACCAGCGGCGGCGTCCCTATTATCCCGACCGTCAGCAGCCTTCCGTCGATGAACCTCTCCACCAGGGCGCGGTCGTCGAGCTCGAACACCGCCTCCAGCGAAGGCGCAAGCGCGTCGGTATCGCGCACCTCCGAGACCCCGATGCTGCTCCCCTCGCAGGCGGGCTTCAACATCACCGGGTACCCGAGTTCGCGCTCCACCATGCTTTCCGCGTCCCCGTCCCATCCTCTGCAGATCACGACGTCCTCCGGCACCGGGATGCCGCACGCGTTCAGCAGCCGCTTCGTGACTACCTTGTCCATGGTTGCCGCGCTGGCGAAGACGCTGCATCCCGTGTAGGGGATGCGCATTATCTCGAGCAACCCCTGGACGGTCCCGTCCTCGCCCCCCCTGCCGTGCAGCGCCATGAATGCCACGTCGGGCGCCTCGCGCGCCAGCACCAGGGCGAGGTCCCGGCCAACGTCGACCTCCACGACCCCGTGGCCCAGCTCTCGCAGGGCTCCGGCCACCGCGCGTCCCGTCATCAGCGAGATGTCCCGCTCGGCGCTCATTCCTCCCATCAAGACAGCGACCCTTGAACCCAAGACCACTCAATCCTCCTCGAATCCGACGAGCCGTACTTCCAGCTCGAGACTTATGCCGAACCTCGCCAGCACCTCTCTCCTCGCGAGATCGATGAGGGCCAGAATATCGGAGGCGGTCGCGCCTCCGGTGTTGACGATGAAATTGGCGTGCGCCTCCGTGATCCGCGCGCCTCCCACCCTGGCGCCCCTGAGGCCGCACCGGTCGATCAAGATCCCGGCGGACTCGCCCGGCGGGTTCTTGAAGACCGATCCCGCCGTCGGCATCCCCTGTGGCTGAGCGATCCTCCGGGCCTGCGCGAGCCGGGCCATCGTCGCCTCGACCTCCTCCGCCCGACCTTCGCGCAACGAAAGGCGCGCACCGAGCACGATCCGGTCACCGGGCAGGAGGGGCTCCCTGTATCCGGCCTCGAACCGGTCACGCCTCTCCAGCTCTCCGTTCCTGCCGGCGGCCACGACCTCGGAGAGCGTGTCTGCCAAGCAGGCGGAAAATGCCCCGGCGTTCGTCATCACCGCGCCGCCCACCGTTCCCGGTATCCCTGAGGCGAACTCGATCCCGGACAGCCCCGCCGCGGCGGCAGCCTTCGAGATCGACACCAGCCCGGCTCCCGCTCCCGCCCTGACGGACTCGCCTTCAAACCCGAACTCAGCCAGCTCGCCCGACAGCCTGAGGACGACGCCTTCCACGCCCGTGTCCGAGACCAGCACGTTCGAGCCGTTCCCGATGACGCACAGGCCCGCCCCCGACTCCCGGACGGCGCGCAATATGCCGAGGGCCGCCTCGACGGTCAACGCCGTCGCCAGAACCCCGGCCGGTCCACCTACCCTCCACGTCGTGAGCCCGACCATCGAGACGCCGCTCTCGGCCACGGCGCCTTCTATCGACGCGAGCCGATCGAGTATGTCACCCCGGGGGGACATTCAGCAGCCGCCCTCGACGAGCAGCTCGAGTATCTCCCGGGCGCACTGGGTCACGTCGCCGGCCCCCATGGTTATGACGAGGTCGCCCTCACGGAGCAGGGGGACGACCGACCGGGCGAGCCCCGCCCTCGACGGCTCGTATGAGACTCTGCTCTCGCCCAGCCTGGCGGCGATGCTCTCGGCGACCAGCCGGCCGGTGACCCCCGGCTCCGGTTCCTCGCCGGCGCCGTAGATGTCCGTTACCACCACCAGGTCGGCCCCCTTGAAGCTCGAGCCGAACTCGTCGGCGAGCATCTTCGTCCTCGTATATCGGTGCGGCTGGAAGACCACAACCACGCGCGAGGCGCCAAGCGACGCCGCGAGTTCCATGACCGCCTTCGCTTCGGTGGGGTGGTGCGCGTAGTCGTCGACCACCTTTATGCCGCGGCACTCGCCGACCGTCTCGAACCTGCGTCGTACCCCCTGGAACCTCCCTATGCCCTCGATGACGGCCTCCATCGGGAACCCCAGCCGGTGACCGACCGCGAGCGCTGCCATCGCGTTGTACGCATTGTGCAGGCCGGGGATCCCGACCCTGACCCGGCCCAGCCTCTCGTCGGCTCCGAACGCCTCGAAAACGGTGCCTTCTTGAGTCACGGCGACGTCCGTGATCCGGTAGTCGTTGTCCCGCCCGCTGCCATAGGTCAGAAGCGTGCCACCCGAATCGCGGAAGGAGGCGCCGGTCCCGCGAGCCAGCGCGTCGTCCCCGCAAACCACCGCGAAGCCTTCGGGCGGCAGCAGTTGGAGGAACTCGAGGAAGACGCTCGCCGTGTGCTCGATGTCCCTGAAGTAATCGAGGTGGTCCGCGTCGACGTTGGTCAGTATCACCACTTCGGGCCTGAGGTAAAGCAGCGAGCCGTCGCTCTCATCGGCCTCGGCCACGAGGTACTCTCCGCTCCCGTAGTGCGCATTGCCACCCGTCTCGTTCAACTCCCCGCCGATCAGGAACGACGGGTCCGCGCCGCAGCCGATCAGCATCTGCGCGACAAGTGACGATGTCGTGGTCTTTCCGTGCGTGCCTGCGACCGCTATGCCCTTCCTGCGCGACATGATGGCCGCGAGCATCTCTGCCCTGCCTATCACCTGGATATGCTTGCGCACGGCCTCGCCGAGCTCCGGGTTGCGGTCCGAAATAGCCGACGACCTGACGACCACCGAGGCGGTGCCCAGGTTGTCCGCGCGGTGCCCGATACCGACCACCGCGCCGCGCTCCCTGAGCCTCTTTATGTTCTGGGATTCCTTGATGTCCGAACCCTCGACGGGAAAGCCCATCTGTAGCAAGACCGTCGCGATAGCGCTCATGCCCGCCCCGCCTATCCCGACCATGTGCACCGGTCGGTCACGGTCAACGGCGTCGAGCGAGAAGGTGCTCTCCAAGTTCGGTTACCTCCGATCCATCAACATCGGCCGGGACGACCCCTTCCAGTCAATTCTTCTACCAGAGCGACAATACCTTTTGCGCTCGGCGGGCTCGCCGTGCCGGCCGCGGCCGCCCTCATGCGGTCCAGAGCTTCGGGGTCATCGACGAGCTCGAGCGCTCTCTCGAGCCCCCGGATGGCGGAGGGCCCGTCCTGTTTCACCACCTCGGCCCAGCCGGCGCGCGCGGCCTCCTCGGCGTTGCTCTCCTGGTGACCTTCGGTCGCGTAAGGGAACGGCACCAGCACAGCGGGGACCCCTGCCACCGAAAGCTCGGCGATGGTGCCGGCACCTGCCCGGGTGACCGCGAGGTCGGCGGCGGCGTAGAGCATATAGATATTCTCGGTATATGGAATCGCCCTGTATGTGAGTTCTTCGCCCTCATCGCGGCATTCATGCAGGACGGCATCCAGCTTCGGATCCGAGTAGTCCCGCCTGCCCGTTACGTGTATGACCTGGAGGTCACTCCTTCGGCGCAGCTCCGGGACCATCTCCCAGACCGCCTTGTTCATCGCCTCCGCGCCCTGGCTGCCTCCGAAGACCAGCAGCGTGCTCCTCCCGGTTTGGAGCCCGAACTCGCCCTGCGCCCGCTCTCGCGCGGCCCGTCTGAACCCCTCGTCCTGGCGNAGCTTCTCGATCTCGGGGCGTACCGCCACGCCGGTAACCACGGTATGCGTGCCTGCCGGAAGGAGCCCGGCCGTCTCCGGGTAGGCGCATGCGACCGCGTACGCCCTTCGGGCGAGGAGCCTCGTCACCAGGCCCGGATGGTAGTTGAGCTCGTGGAGGACCAGTGGGATGCGGAGGATGAGCGCAGCCACGCATGCCGGCGCCGCGGCGAATCCTCCGGTTCCGACCACGCAGGTGGCCTTGAATTCGTGGAGCAAGCGCCAGCAGCGAAGCAGGCCACGGACGAACAGCACGAGCGCCTGCAGCCGGTCTCGCGGCCTCTTGCCCACCAGGCCCTTGAGGGGTATCCCCTCGAAGCGGATTCCCGATCTCCGTGCCGCTTCTGACTCGGGACCGGCGGCCGATCCAACGAACAGTATGGCGGCGTCCGGGTGCGCTTCGAGCAGCCGGCAAGCGACCGCTATGCTCGGATAGACATGTCCCCCGGTGCCTCCACCTGTCACTACCACCCGCACCACGACCACCTACCGGCTCTGCGATGCGATGTTGAGCAGTATCCCGATGCAGGCCATGCATATGCAGAGGCTGGATCCTCCAAAGCTGACGAGCGGGAGCGGCACGCCGGTTATAGGCAGCAGGCCGGTGACCCCTGCCATGTTGACCAGCGCCTGGATCACTATCAGCCCGATTATGCCCACGGCCAGGAGCCTGCCGAGCTCGTCCGGGGCGCGCCGCGCTATCGCGATGCCGCCGATGGCGAGAAACGCGACCAGCGTGACGACGATGAGCGTTCCGATCAGCCCGAGTTCCTCCCCGATGATAGCGAAGATGAAGTCGTTGTGGGCGTTGGGTAGGTAGAGGAACTTCTGGCGGCTCATGCCGAGGCCGAGGCCCTTGACGTGCCCCGAGCCCAGCGCGATGTACGACTGTATCACGTGGTAGCCGTATCCCTGCGGGCTCTTCCAGGGGTTCAGGAAAGAGAAGACCCTCGCGCGCCTGTACGGCGCGGACACCATCGCGACGACGCCTGCCGTCGCGCCGATGCCGCCTATCAGCGCGAGGTGCGCGACGCGGCTCTTCGAGACGGCCATCACCACCAGCACCGAGGAGAACAGCACTATCGCGCTGCCGAGGTCCGGCTGCTTCAGTATGAGCGCCGCCTCGAGTACCGCGATCACCAGCACGGGGACGACGAGCTGCACCAGGCTCTTCACCCGGTCGCCCTTGGTCGACAGCGCATAGGCGGCGAAAACGACCGTGGCGAACTTNGCGATCTCCGTCGGCTGCAGGTTCAGCGGCCCGACAACTATCCAGCGCGTGGCTCCGCCGACGGTCTTCCCGAAAATGAGCACCGCCAGCAGCAATCCTATCGATATGACCACCCCTGCCAGGGACAGCCTGCCCAGCTTGTGATAATCGACCAGCGANAGGAATATCATCAGGCCGAACCCGAGGGCCGCCCACCCGGCCTGCTGGACGAAATACCTGTATCCGCCCTGGTTCAGGCCATAGATGGAGCCCGCCGAGAAGACCATGACCAGCCCGAGGAGCAGCAACAGCATCGTCGGGATGAACACGAAGTATGCCGACCTGTTCGCCAGCGCCGTGCGCGACTTTACCCCCCTGCGCGCCGACTTCCTCGCGGCCTGCGTCCTCGAGGCCTGCCTCGCGCGGGCCGTGCCCCTCGACGGAGCGCCGCGTGTGTCCCGCCTCTCCTGCGCGGGGGCCGTCCTGGCCCTTGATGTTGTGGCTCGCCTGGCCGCAGTGCGTTCATCCTCGGCGCGCCGGGTCGAGGTCTTTCGCGCGGGCGCCTGGCGCGCGCCGCGCCCGCGCTCGGGTCCCGGCGCCCTCGCGGCGGTGCCCCTGCCCGAACCGCGCGCGGATGTGCGCCGTGCGCCACCCACCGTAGCCCCGGGCTTCCGTCCGGCCGGGCTCTTGCGCGAAGGCGCGGGCGTCCCGCCCCGAGGCTTCCCGCCGCCGGTCGACCTTTCCGGCTCGGCCCTCGCTGCGCTCCCCGCGGCCCTCATCCGCCGACCTCCCGGGCCAGTCGGGCTACGCTCTGTTTGAAGACGACGCCCCTGTGCTTGTAGTCATCGAACATGTCAAACGAAGCGCTTGCGGGCGAGAACAGCACTGCCGCTCCCGTTCTCTCGACCGCGGCGAACCGATAGGCCGCATGCACCGCTGAGTCCATCTCGGTCTCAACGGCAATGCGGCTGCCGTTTGTCCCGGGGCACGCCTCGCCGATGGCCGTCCTCAGCTCGTCCGCGCACTCGCCGATGAGGACTACGCCGATCAGGGCCCCCTCGACGAGCCCTTTGCAGACCTCCGCAGCCAGCCCGCCAAAATCCAGCCCCTTGTTCCTGCCGCCCATGATCAGCACGGTCGGTTCCTCGAACGACCTGACGGCGTGCACCGTCGCGTGGGGGTTGGTGGCCTTGGAGTCGTTGAAGAAACGTACGCCCGCGACATCGAGGACGGGCTCCATCCTGTGCTCGAGACCCTCGAAGCGACCGACCGCCTCCCTGATGGAGGACGCTCCCTCCCCGACCGCCAGCGCGGCGCCGCACGCGGCCATCACGTTCAACACGTTGTGGATCCCCGCCAGATCGATCTCGTCGACGGGCATGACCTCGGTAGCGCGCAAAGGTTCTCCCGCCATAATCCAGCCACACTCGAGCCACACTCCGCTGCCCGGCGAGCGATCCAGCCCGAAGCCCACCGTGGCCGCGGCCGAGCCCGCCGCTATCCTCTCACAGATCACGTCGTCAGAGTTGTAGACGAGGAAATCCCCCGGGCCCTGGTTCTCGGTGATGCGCGACTTCGCGGCCACGTAATCATCGAAGCCGGCGTGCCAGTCGAAATGGTCGGGGGCGACGTTGAGTATCACCGCGACACCGGGCCTGAAATCCTCGATGTTGGCGAGCTGGAAGCTGGACACCTCGACCACCAGCAGGTCTCCATCGCCGGCCTGGCCGACCTGCGCCACAAGCGGGTTGCCGATGTTGCCACAGGTCACGGCCCTCCTGCCCGGGCGGTCGAGTATCTCGCCGAGGAGGGCGGTGGTGGTGGTCTTGCCGTTGGTCCCGGTGACGGCGATCAGCTCGTTCGGCAGCATCGAGTAGCCCATCTCGAGCTCGCTGATCACCTTGATACAGCCTTTCCTCGCCATCTCGAGGACCTTGGTGCGGTCCGGGACGCCGGGGCTTGCGACCACCAGGTCGAAGGAAAGCAGGTCGTCCGGGACCGCCGTCCCCAGCCTCACGACCGTTCCTCCGGCCTCGAGCCCATGTACGCGGCCGGCCATCGACGGGCGGTCCGACGAGTCGACGACGGTGACGCTCGCCCCGCGGGCGCGCGCGACCCCCGCGGCCGCGAATCCGCTGACCCCGAGGCCTACCACGAGAACGTTCATGCCCTCGAACTCGATCATCGCGTTACGGTACCCTCCCGACAAAATCCACGTAGAAGATGGCGAAGCCTACCAGCACGAAGAAGCCGCACACTATCCAAAGCCGCACGATCACGGTGAACTCGGACCATCCGCCGAGCTCGAAGTGGTGGTGTATGGGCGCCATCCTGAAAACCCGTTTGCCGCCGGTGAGCTTGAAGACCCCGACCTGTATCATGACCGACAGCGCCTCGATCACGAAGAGACCACCGAGTATGAGGAGGAGGAACTGGGTGCGCGTCATTACCGCGACTGCTGCCAGCACGCCGCCCAGAGCGAGCGAGCCGGTATCCCCCATGAATATCTGCGCCGGCGCGGTGTTCCACCACAGGAAACCGGTGCACGCCCCCAGCACCGCTCCGCTGATTATCGCGATATCGAGCGCGGCCGGCCCGGTGAACTCGTAGAACGCGGGGTGCACGGACACCGGGTGCCTGAACATGGTGAACGCAATCAGCAGGTAGGCGAGCATCACCATTATCATCGACCCCGAAGCCAGCCCGTCCAGCCCGTCGGTCAGGTTCACCGCGTTGGAGGAACCGACGATTATGATGAACACCCAGATGAAGAAGAACCAGCCAAGCGAGACCTTTGCATTGCCGATGAAGCTGAACTTTGCCGGGATGGAAGCGTACCTGGTGCCGAGTATGGCGAACGCCAGCGCGATGAGGAGCAGGCCCGCGAACTTGACCGACGGCTTCAAGCCCATCGAGCGTTTTTTCCTTATCTGGATGTAGTCGTCCGCGAAACCGATCGCGCCGGCCGCGGCCATGGTTCCGATCACCAGAAAACCCTGCCGGGTGTGCGCCGGGGACATGGCGACGTACCCGATCACTGACCCCAGTATTATAAGGAGCCCCCCCATGGTGGGGGTGCCTCTTTTCACGAAATGCGCGTGCGGCCCGTCCTCCCTGATGACCTGGCCGACCTCCCGGCTCCTCAGGAGCTTGATGAGCAGCGGAGTGAGGGCCACGCATATGAAGCCGGCTATGACCGCCGCTACGAGTACCCTATACATCCGGCACGGCCCCTTCGTCGTCTATGTGAAAATCGGGCGAGGCCAGCGTAAGGGCGAGCCTGTCGAGCCCTTGGACCCTCGACGCCTTGACCAGGATGACGTCACCCGGCTCGACTATCGCGGCCAGCAACTCCAGGGCGGCCCTCTCGTCGGCGACGCGGAAGGCGCTGCCCCTGGGCAGTCCCGCGGCACAGGCCGCGGACGCGTAATCCCTGGCGCGCCTCCCTACCGTGACAAGGATGTCGACCCCCCGGCGAACGGACTCCCTTCCCGCCTCGGCGTGGAACTCCCTCGAGCGCGCGCCCAGCTCGGTCATGGCCCCCAGCACCGCAATCGCCCTCCGCGACGAGGAGAGGCTCTGGAGCGTCTCGAGCGCCGCGCTCAACGAGTGCGGGTTCGCGTTGTAGGCGTCGTTCAGGACCAGGAAGCCCGCGGGGGCTTCCAGCAGCTCGACCCGCCACCCCGAGACCTGTGCGCCGGCGAGCCCCTCGGCGATCTCGGCCGGCGACACTCCCATCTCCGATGCGCAGGCCGCCGCGGCGAGGGCGTTCTCCACCTGGTGGCTTCCGGGAACAGGCAGGGACGCCTGGACCTCGAAGCCGGGGCCCCGGAGCGTAAAAGTAGCCCGCCCCATGGCATCGAGCTCGATATCCGTGGCGCGGAAGCGGGATCCTTTTCCAGAGCCGAACCTCACCACCCGGGCCCTGGTCTGCCGCGAAATCCAGGTCGTCCAACGGTCACCTGCGTTCAGGAACAGCGCCCCGTCCGGAGGAAGCGCCCTGGCCAGCTCGGCCTTGGCGTCGGCGACGCCATCGACGCTGCCGAACAGTTGGAGGTGGGTCACCCCGACGTTGGTTATTATCCCGAGCTCCGGCCGTACAATATCCGTGAGTCGCGTGATGTCTCCCGCGTGGCGCGCGCCCATCTCGGACACGAGCACCTCGTCGGTGTTCTTGATGGAGAAGATAGTCAGCGGAGCGCCCACCTCGTTGTTGTAGCTTCCCTGCGATGCGGCAACGCGGTATTTCCTGGACAGCACGGAGACGAGGAGGTCCTTGGTGCAGGTCTTGCCGGTACTCCCCGTGATGCCGACCGCCCTGAGTGCCAGTCCCCGCCGCACGTAGGAGGCGAGGTCCCCGAGGGCCCTGAGCGTATCAGGGACGGTGACCAGCGGCAGGTCACGCGCGAGCGGGACGCCGTTGCGGGCGTCCCTGCTCTCGACGAGCGCCGCGACCGCTCCCGCCGAGAGAGCCTCCTCTACGAATTGATGCCCGTCGTACCTCTCCCCACGAAGTGCGACGAAGAGGTCTCCCGCTCGAATGGTTCGGGTGTCCGTGCTGACGCCCCGGACCGCGAGCCGCTCGGGACCTTCAAGGCGTCCGCCCGTCCCGGCCGCGACATCCTCAAGGCTGACACTCCGCACCTTTCACCTCTCTGAGCGCTTCCCGGGCTACCTCCCTGTCGTCGAAAGGAATAACCCTGTCAGCAAAGATTTGGCCGCTCTCGTGGCCTTTTCCTGCAATGACCACCAGGTCCCCGGGACCGGCCAGGCCCACCGCCCTGTAGATGGCGCTCCGCCTGTCCACATCCACCTCGTACCGCTCCTCGGGGAACCGGTCACGGACGCCCTCGAGGATCTTCCCGATGATGGAGGCGGGGTCTTCGCTCCTGGGGTTGTCGGAGGTGATGATGCACAGGTCTGACATCTCGACGCCGACCCTTCCCATCAGGGGCCTCTTCGAGCGATCGCGGTCACCGCCACAGCCGACCACCAGTATCACGCGTTTTTCAGCCACCTCCGCGCATGCCTCGAGCAGGTTCCTGACCCCGTCCGGCGTATGCGCGTAGTCGACTATCACGGTGAAGTCCTGCCCGCAGTCTATGCTCTCGAACCTTCCCGGCACGCCCTTGAGTCCTTCCAGTCCCGGGAGCACCTCCTCGAGGTCCATCCCCAGTTGCAGGCATGCGCCAGCGGCCGATAGCACGTTGTAGACGTTGAACCGGCCCTGGAGCGCGGTCGCCACGCCGACCGAGCGCCCGTCGTATTCAAGCGTGAAGCGGTTGCCGGAGGATGACACCTTTAAGTTCGTCGCCCTGACATCCGCATCGCTGTCGATGCCGAAGCTGCTGCGCCGAAGCGCGGTCGACTCGAAGAGCCTGCGCCCGAAATCGTCGTCGACGTTGATGACCGCTCGTCGCCCCGGGCCGAAATCCTCGCCCTCGAAGAGCTTCCGCTTGGCGCCGAAGTAATCCTCGAGGGAGATGTGGAAGTCCAGGTGGTCCTGGGTCAGGTTGGTGAAGACGACGACCTCGAACTCGCAGCCGCTCGCACGGTGCAGCTCCAGCGCGTGCGACGAGATCTCCGCGGCCACCACGTCGACACCGGCATCGACCATCCGGCGGAGGAGCCGCTGGAGGTCCAGCGACTCCGGCGTGGTGCGGGTCACAGGCTCGACAGAATCTCCCACCCTGTACTGGACCGTTCCTACAAGGCCCGTCTTCAGCCCCGCCTGTCTGCACGCGCTCTCGATCAGGTGACCCGTGGTGGTCTTCCCGTTGGTTCCGGTGATGCCGACCAGCCTGACGTCGCGCGAGGGGTGGCCGTAGAACTCGGTCGCGCACAGGGCCAGCGCCGCCCTGGCATCCGGCACCCTCACGGTGACCACTTCGCCGGGCAACTCCTCCTCGAGGGGCTTCTCTATGAAGAGAGCCGCGGCCCCCGAAGCTACCGCGCCGGCCGCGTACAGGTGCCCGTCGGTGACGAGGCCCTTTATGCAGAAGAATGCCTGCCCAGGCTCGACCGCCCTGCTGTCGTACGACAGCCCCGTTATCTCGATATCGCGATAACCCTCAACCCTCTTCTCGTCGAGGGTCTCCAGCAGTNCGCTCAGTAACAATCTTCGACCTCTTGTTTTTCAAGCGTCCGTCAGTCCCTTGGAGCCNGCTGCGCCGGCTCGGCCTGCGCCGGCTGCCCTTCTTCCTCGGCGGACGTCCCGTGGCTCGGCGGAATCTTCAGGTGTTGCAGGCTGAACCCCATTATCTTGCTGAAGACGGGTGCCGCCGTCTCGCTGCCCCAGATCGGCGACGGCTCGTCGAACACGACGAGCGCCACCAGCCGCGGCTTCTCCGAGGGAGCAAAGCCGACGAAAGTGGCCATATAATTGCCGCTGTAGCCGTGCCCCCCCGGCGCCGGCTTCTCAGCGGTCCCGGTCTTGCCCGACACGCTGTAATACCGGACCCCGGCCTTCACGCCCGTTCCACCCTGCGCCAGCACCTGCATCATGATGCCGGCCATCTTCTGACAGGTCTCCTTTGACACCACGACGTCCCCGACTCCCCCGAGCCCCATGTCCTCGATCACACTGCCGGTGACCCGCGAGGCGAGGAAGTGCGGACTCACCTTTCTACCGCCGTTGGCGATAGCCGCCGCCGCGCAACCCAGCTGGAGCGGCGTCAGCGAGATGCCCTGCCCAATGCTGATGGTCGCGACGCTCGTCCCGGACCATTGCGCCAGCGCGGGGACCAATCCCTGCACCTCACCCGGAAAATCGACCCCGGTCCGGGCCCCGAGCCCGAACCTGCCCAGGAAGTCGCTGAGGCGCTGCGCCCCGAGCTGTCGCCCCACAAGTATTGTCCCGACGTTGGAGGACTGGCTGATTATCTGCGTGAAATCCATCTGCCTCGTCGGCTCCGGCTCGGCGTCCTTGAAGATCGCCCCGTAAAGGTTCAATTGGGAAGGGACCGTGATGACGGTGCTNGGCTCGACCACGCCTTCCTCGAGCGCCGCCGACGCCGTGACTATCTTCAGGGCCGACCCGGGCTCGTACACGTCCGTGATCGCGCGGTTGCGCATCGCGTCCGGCTTTATGTCGGCTCGGCGTGCGGCGTCGAAGGTAGGAGAGCTGGCCATCGCCAGGATGTTACCGTTGTTGCAGTCCATCACCAGCGCGGTCCCGGCCTTCGCTCCGAACGCGTCCACGCCGTCCGCAAGCGATTTCTCGAGGTAGTCCTGGATGTCCTTGTCGAGGGTCAGCTTGATGTCCACCCCGTCGACGGCAGGCACGCGCCGCTTCTCGCTGCCGGGTATCGGCACTCCCGCCGCGTCCTTCTCGAGTTGGATCTCCCCGGGCTTTCCTCCGAGCAGTGCCTGATAGTAGAGCTCCAGCCCCGCCTGCCCCTTGTTGTCGATGTCGACGATGCCCAGGTCCTGCGCCGCCAGCGACCCGNACGGGTACAAACGCTTGCTCTCGTCCAGGAACCCTATCCCGGTGAGCTTCATCGCCCTGACCCGGTTGGCCACGGCTTTGTCTATCTTCCGCGCGAGGTAGACGAACCCGTTCTTTTGCGCGAGCTTCGCTGCGATGTCCGCCGGGTCCGCGCCCAGGGCCTCCGCCAGTCGCCGGGCCGTCCCGGACTTGTCCTTGACAAGNTAGGGTGTGGCGTAGACCGTCGCCACGCCCTCGNTGATAGCCAGTACCTCGCCCTCGCGGTCGAATATGGTGCCGCGCCGTGAGGGGATGGTGATGGACTCGTCCCTCTGTTCGCGGGCAAGCTTCTGGTACCGCGACGCCTGGATGCCCTGGATGAGCACAAGCTTGAACGCCACCGCCATGAGCCCTATAAGAAAAACGGCCGTGACAGCCGCTATCCGCCTGTCAATGGCCGCTTGCTTACGCGCCACCATGCCTCCTCAGCGTTTCGTGATGGCCTCCGCTGGCTCGGCGGAAGTCACCGGCGCCTGTCTGTCCTCGGTCTGGCTCGCGGTGGGTGAGCCGTCCCCCTGCTCGTAGGTGCTCTGGCAGACGACATTGCCCTGCGGGTCCTTCCCATACCTCAGGAATATGACTCCATCGGGCTGGGTCATACCGAGCTCGTCCTGAGCGANGCGCGCAACTCGCGCGGGCGACTTCAGCCTGGCGAGCAGTACCCTCAGGTCCTCCTGCCTGGCCCTCTGGGCCTCGACGCTCGCGTCGACCTTCTCGCTCCGCAGCTCCGAGGTAACCGTGAGCTGGTTCTGGAGGACGATGAACCCCCCGATGCCCGCGACTATAAAGCAGACGGCAAGGAAGAACCCGAAGGTCAGTCCTTTGCGCCCTCGCGCGCCTTTCCGGCTTTTTTTCCTCCCTTTCTTATTTCGNCCAGTCACCACCGCTGTCCTTACCTTATCCTCTCGGCGGCCCGGAGCTTGGCACTCCGGCTCCTCGGGTTTTCCAGCGTCTCCTCCTCCGAGGGCCTGACAGGTTTCCTTGTCAGTACAGATATCCTCGGCTCGAACTCCGTGCCCGCCGGCACCCCGTATCCTGAGGGGTCGGGCGTTACGGGGAGCGGCATGCCGGGCGGATAGTCAGATCCTCTTGCCAGGGAGTTGAAGGTGCTTTTTACGATTCTGTCCTCAAGGGACTGGTACGTCAGCACCACTATCCGCCCGGCCGCTGCCAGGCATTCGATACCCTCGGTGATCCCCTCCTTCAGTCCTTCGAGCTCGTCGTTCACCGCGATGCGGAGCGCCTGGAAAGTCTTCCGTGCCGGATGCTTCCTCCCCCGCCGAGCTCCGGCGGGGACCGCATCCTCCACGACTTTCACTAGTTGGTGCGTTGTCCGTATGGGTCGGCGCTTCCGCTCCTCGACGATGAACCTTGCGATCCGCCTGGCCCACCGCTCTTCGCCATAGTTGAAAAGTATGCGGGTGATCTCGTCCTCCGAATCGCCGTTGACGATATCGGCGGCGGTCATCTCCTCATCGGGGCCCATCCTCATGTCCAGAGGGCCGTCCTGCCTGAAGCTGAATCCCCGCCCGGGGTCGTCGAGCTGAAGCGAAGACAGCCCCAGGTCAAGGAGGATCCCGTCCACCAGCTCTATCCCCTCGCTATCAAGGATGGATCGTATATCTCGGTAATTTTCGCAATGGTAGCCGACCGTCGCATCCACCTTTGCCAGCCTCTCCCGCGCCCTGCCGAGCGCCTCCGGATCCCTGTCAGCAGCAATGAGGCGCCCTCCCGGGGAGATGAGTCCAGCGATACTCTCAGCATGTCCGCCTGTCCCGACCGTCCCATCGAATATCACCTGTCCCTTTCGAAGTCCGAGGTACCTGACGACCTCGTCGAGCATGACCGGTTTGTGTAGCCCTTCCGCCTTGCCATCCCCGTCCTCATCGCCAGGTTCATCTCGCATTAGATCCCTATGTCGGACGCCGCCTGCTCGAACTTGTCCTCGTGCCGTGTGCCGAACTCCTCCCAGTTCTCTGGGCTCCATATCTCGGCCTTGTTGGACAGCCCCACGATCACGATCTCCTTCGCGAGACCGGCCATCTTGCGCAGGTGGGCGGGAATCATTACCCTTCCCTGGCCATCGGGCATCAACTGGCTCGCGTTGGGGAAGAAAAGGCGGGTGAAGATGCGGGTCGACTCGCTGCCCGAAGGCATCGCCTCGATGCGGGCGACGAGCTTCTCCCATTCCCTCATCGGGTACAGGAAAAGGCAGTTGTCCAGACCCTTGGTGACTATCAGCCCCGGGCCGAACTCCTGCCTGTACTCTCTCGGGAGGACTATCCGCCCCTTGGGGTCGATGGTCCTTCTGTGTTCCCCCAGCAACATCTCGGCACCTCGCACTCTAGGTGCCACCACAATACTACACGATCATTCCCTTTTCAACCCTTTTCAACCACTTTGCCCCACAATATGAAAAAAAAAGGCCGTTGTCCTGTCGAAATACTGGCATTAATTGGGATAGATTGTGGAAATGTGGATTATTTTGTGGACATCGGCTCCGTCAGCCACTACATGTTGAAGTGGAGAGCCGTCCCTGCTCTAACCACGCGTGTGTTCGGGCTACTCGCTGACAACCTCGGTGTAGCACTTGAAGAGCGCGTCGAGCAGGTTCCCGCCTACGCGGCTCAGTGACATCAACGGCACGCCCGCCATCTTCACCCGCCTGAGGGCGAAAGCCCTGGCAGGGTCCGTCTCCCCCGTGCACATGCCGTGGAACGTCTCCGAGGTGGTCGTGATGATCAGCATCGGGGTCAGGCCTGGATCTGCCTCCCATAACAGCGTCGTGCCGTCGTCGCGAAAGCCGAGATAGTAGCTCTCCTCGTAGTCGGTCAGCTTCAGGCAGAGCGCCTTCATCACACCGGAGAGCTTCGCCACCTCTTCCGCCCCGAGGACTGCCTCGGCTCTCTTGATCGTCTTATCCAGTACTTGGGGCATCTCTTCCCGTCCGGGGACTTCGGGCATCTCCAACCTCCGATTGTCATGCGTGGCATGAACGCGCCGTGGCTCAGCTACGGTCCCCACGGGGCCTGCTCACCCCGAACTGNGCGCACTTCAGCGGATCGGGCGCGTAGCGGCCGCCCGAGGTCTCNGCACGGAAACGGCACCCGCCGCCGCAATCGTAGACAAACTCACAGTCGCATTCCAGCTCCTCGAGCCTCAACCTGGGCAGGTCGCGCCACGCCTTTCGAAGGCCGGTCCTCAGCGGTCCGCCTGTCCAGTCGGGATAGAAGCCACACTTGACGAGCGTTCCCGCCGGGTCGACGCTGGCCAGATGGGCGCCGCAGGCGTAAGCACCCGAAGGCCGGTGCTGCTCGGAACCAAACGCGCGCTCCATGCATTCGGCGGCCTGCTCCAACGACGGAACGATGTCCAGCCCGCCTCCCGCCAGCCGACCCGCCTGGCAGGGCACGTCGAGGGTCCATGAGACCGCGCCCAGCTCCTCGACCAGCTTCGCGAGCCCGTCCATCTCGAGGACGTTCCCGGTATGTATCATGGTCGCGATCGAGATATCTCTGCCTGCCCGCTTCAGACACCCGAGGCCTCGCATCGCCGCGTCGAAGCTCCCTTCCCCGCGTATGCTATCGTGCCCCGCCCGCATTCCGTCGACCGAGACCTGGACCTCGTCGAACTCCAGGACGCCGCACGTCGCGTCGTCGAGCAGCGTCGCGTTAGTTATCAGCACCGTCCTGCACAGTCGCCCGCTCATCGCCTCGTTGATCCGGCCCAAGGCGGAGTAGAGCAGCGGCTCCCCGCCTGTCACGATAAGCCTGAGGCCCCCGATGTCGTCGAACTCGTCCATCAGGCTGAGCACCGTGCTCTCCTGCAGCTCGCGCCCGACGCCGTCCCCGAGGTAACAGTGGCGGCAGGCCAGGTTGCAGCGGTCGGTCACCTCCAGCATCAGGTACCTGAGTGAAGGCGACTCGTTCCTGCCCACGCGGACTGTGCGCGGTGTGGGCTCGCCCCGGAAGATGAGCAGGCCTTCGTCGAGGCAGAACTCGAGGAACTCGTCCGGGAACCTGCTCTCCGAGGCACGCAGCGTGCCGTCGCAGCGAGCGAGCTCCTCGAACCCCGCCGGGTCGACCTCGTAGAGCTCGTCGCTATCCGCGCTGTAGACCGCGGGAAACTCGAGCGTCTTCAGGAACACGCGGTCCGCCAGCGCGAGGTACTCATTGCTTGAGCGCATCGGCAAGCATCTCCAGGTCGATACGGCCTTTCTCGATGAGGCGGATGAGGATGTGATAGCAGCCGCACTCGAGTTCCTCGTCCTCGCCCGGGGTGAAGAACTCGCAGTCGGCGCACAGTAGCTTCTTGAACTCCGCGGAGTCCTGCATCCCGAGCTCGCCCTCCAGGAAGGCGCCTACCCTTGCGTTGAAGCCGGGAAATTCGTCCAATGGGATCACCTCTTTCCGCATTCTAACACCGCGGTCACAGGGTCGCTCAAATGCCCTGTTGAGCCAGGCAGGAGAAACGCCAGGCACGTCGAACTTCACATGGAGCGACCCGCGCCGGCGGGTTGGCCGAGCCGGCCTGCCGGCGCTGAATGGTGGCCTTAACTGTGCAGCTGCCCATCCAGAAGGGAGGGAGCACGATGCGCATTGTGAAGCTGGCCAAGAAGGCCTCAAGCACATGTAAGTGCTCGAAGAGCTGCTGAGCTCTGGGAATCGATCAGGAAGAAGCCCCATCCGGGGCTTTTTCCTTTTTTCGGGCTTGCCACCGTCCCGGGCCCCGGCGACTGGTCGTCTTACGCGGTTCCAGCAGATAGAATTAGCGCGGAAATCGCGGGTCCCCGAACTCGGAGGTCTGAAGATGGCCAAGAGCAGAATACTGGTCCTCTCGCCATTGCCGGAGGCCGTGATCGAGGCGCTGTTCGCCGCGCAGGCCGGTGACAGCGGTCTCGAGGTCGAAGCGGTCACCTACAAGGGCACCGGCAGGGACGAGCTCCTCGACGCGGTGAAAGGGATGGACGTCATCATCGGCGATTATACCAACAACATCGCCATGGACGCGGACGTGATGCACGCCGCTAAAGGATGCCTGCTGATACAGCAGCCTTCCACGGGCTACCAGCACCTGGACGTGGAAGAAGCCGCCAGGCAGGGGATCCCGGTCGCCAACGTCGCGGGCGCCAACGCGGTTGCCGTCGCCGAGCACACCATCATGGTCATACTCGCCTGCCTCAAGAAGCTGATGCTCGCGCACGAGAAGACCAAACGGGTGGAGTGGGCACAGGACGAGATGGCCAACTACGGCGTTTTCGAACTGAGCGGCAAGACGCTCGGGATAGTCGGCGCCGGGACCATCGGGAGGGAGGTCGCCAGGAGGGCGAAGGCGTTCGGCTGCAACACGGTCTACTANGACGTGCGCCGGCTNTCCGCCGACGACGAGCGCGAGCTGGGTCTCACTTTCAAGCCGCTCGACGAGCTCATCTCCACCTCCGACGTGGTGACGCTGCACACGCCGTCCACCGCCGAGACGAGAGGCATGATGGACGCCGACAGGATCGGCGCCATGAAGCAGGGCGCCATCCTCATCAACGCGGCGCGCGGGGACATGGTGGACGAGTCGGCGCTCGCGTCCGCCCTGCGGGAAGGAAGGCTGCAGGGGGCCGCGCTTGACGTGTTCTCGCTGGAGCCGATCACTCCCGACAACCCGATGCTCGAAGCGCCGTACGCCATCCTGACTCCGCACGTGGCCGGCGCGACCAACGAGTCGCGGTTCCGGATAATCACGCTTTCCATGAGCAACGTGGTGGCGGTGCTCGGCGGGGACCCTGTCGCCAACGTGGTCAACGGGGTCGAGCCCCGCCCGGCCTGAGAGGTGGTTCACATGGTCGAAAAGCTCACCGGCGGGCAGGCCCTTGCCAGGGCGATACTCCGGATGGGGACTGAGCGCATATACGGCATCGCCGGCACCTCGAACGTCGCTTTTCTCGACGCCCTCTACGAGGTGAGGGACAGGCTGCGATACGTGTCTTGCAGGCACGAGCAGGTGGCCGCCAGCATGGCCGACGCCGAGGGGAGGCTGACCGGGAGGCCCGGCGTCGTGCTGGTCCATTCGGGGCCGGGAGCCCTCAATGCGATGATAAGCGCCGGCAACGCCCTCAAGGATTCATCCCCGATGATCATCGTCTCGGGAGCGGTGAAGCGGAGGCTCAAGCACAGCGACGGGATGCTGGAGCTCGAACATACGCGCGTCTTCGCCCCGGTGTGCAAGGAGACGCTCCGGGTGGAGTCGGCGCCGGAAGTGCCNGCNANCTTTTCGGAGGCCTACAGGGTGTGCATGAGCGCCTCCAGNGGGCCTGTCCTCATCGAGGTCCCCGAGGACGTCTGGCAGGAGCAGGCCGACATCGACATCGACTCCATGATGCTCGAGGCGGACGTGCCTACGCCGGTGAACCCCGCCGACGTCGCCATGGCCATCGAGATGCTCTCCACCGCGCGCCTGCCCCTCATCCTGTCGGGCGGAGGGGTCGCGTATTCGCATTCCGGCGACCTGCTGGTCCGCCTGGCCGAGGAGCTACAGGTCCCCGTCATCACGACCGGGAACGGCCGCGGCACCATCCCCGAGACGCACCCTTTGAGCTTCGGGAGGGTCGGCTTCGGCGGCGGCAACCTGATCGCGGACAAGGCGCTCGAGCGCTGCGACGCGCTGGTCTGCCTGGGCGCCGGTATCAGCGACATGACCACCTACGAGTTCACGGCGCCGGTGGGGGCCCAGCGCATAATGATCGTGAACATCTCCGCCGGATCGATCGCCCCACAGGCGCCAAAGGGCGTCGTGGTNTTCTGCGACGTGGCCGACTTCCTCGGTCAGGCGGTCGAGCAGGCGGAGGGCNGGGCCGGCGGGAGCATGGAGAGCTGGAACGAGGCTNTCGCCGGCGCGAGGGCTACCTGGCAGTCGATGGNCCGAGCATCCATCGATNGCGAGTCCGCCCGGCCCTCGGCCGCAAAAGTGATCAGCTCGCTGGCCGCCATGGTGCCCGGCGACACCATCGTAAGCGTCGGCGCGGGGATGCACCTGCTGTACCCGATGACCTTCATGCCGTGCAACCATCCGCTCAGCTTCCTGTCGACCGTGAACTTCGGCTCGATGGGGTTCGGGATGGCCGCCGCCATGGCGGCCAGGATGGCCTACCCGGACCGGACCGCGATAGCTTTCCTGGGCGACGGCGATTTCATGATGACCATCCAGGACCTAGAGACCGCGGTCCGCGAATGCATAGGGATGAAGGTGTTCGTCATCAATGACTACCAGTACAGGGTCCTCAACTTCCGCCAGAGGCTGCAGTTCGCGGGACGCATATGCGGGACGGAGCACGGCAACCCCGACTTCGCCGACGTCGCGCGGTGCTTCGGGGCCGCGGGCTACCGGCTGGACGAGCCGGGGAAGATCGACGAGATCCTCGCGGCCGCGGTAGCCGTTGAAGGCCCCGTGGTGGTGGACGTGATAATAGACCCCGAGGACCTGCCCCCGATGAACCTGGAGGCCAACCTGCGCATGTCGGCCGGCTGAGCCTCCGAGGGCGCGCGGCGCTACATGGAGCAGACTTTTCCGGCGTTCTTCGCCTTCCACCGCTCGACCAGGTAGACCTTCTCGTTCTCGAAGGCCCGCAGGTTGTCCTCGATCGTCTTCTCCGCCTCTTCGTACGACAGGTCCATGGTCCTGTTGGCGATCGACGCCACCTTGCCGAAATACAGCGGGGAGGAGAGGTCTATCAGCTTGTGCGTATTACCTTTCCAGCAGTTGAACATGACGCCGATGTCGTAGACTATCCTGGCCCACAGGTCCGGCGGCAGGTAGAAATCGCAGTATCCTTCGGCCGAGCAGACCTCGGAGCGGGCGATCTGCTCCAGGCGCCCGTAGGAGTCGGCGCTGAGTATCTCCCGGTACAGGGACGAGAAGTGCGCCATCCCCATGTTGAACTCCTCGACCAGACGGGTGACGCTAATCGGTATCGGCTCCGGTTCCCAGGGCAGCGCGGTCCCCTTGATCGGGACGTCTTCGAACCTCATGACCTCCATCCAGTCGTCCTGGAACCTGTTCATCGAACGGAAGACCGTGGAGAGCACGTGCAGGTACATGGGGCCGAGCGAGAACGCGGGGTCCTTCGCGCCGTGCACCTTGGCCCCGAGGTTGGCCTGGCAGATCCTCACGCCGCCGGTGAGCGCGCTTATCGACAGCCAGACGTCGACGCCGAACTGCCCGACGAACATGTCCCAGACATCCTGCTTCGCCAGCTTCAGTAAAAACGCCCTGGAGAAGGCGAAGTCGCCCCCGATGGGCTGCCGCAGCCGCTTGCCGTACAGCGCGGTGATCACCGGGTAGACGATGACGTTGGTGATCGTCCCGTCGTACTTGTACCTCTTGTAAAAGGGCGTCACGAAATCGTATCCCTCGCGGACGGCGGGCGTGAGCAGGTTGTTAACCCAGTCGGGGGTGATGCTCTTTATGTCGGCGTCGATGATGGCGCACGCCTTGACCCCCAGGTCCAGCGCGGCGTACAGGACGGCCCTCAACGCGTTCCCCTTGCCCGACTCGCCCCTGTAGGTGCCGACCATCTTGTTGACGATGAGCCCGATGTCGGTCAGGCGCGCCACGTTCTTCGTCTCGTCCAGGGAGCCGCCCTCGCAGACGAACAGCACAGTCTTCATGTCCGCGAAGAAGGTCTCGAGGCCTTCGGCCACAGTGCTCATCACTTTCGAAATCGTGGACTCGCTGTTGTAAGCGGGGATGGCCACCATTACGTCGGCGCTCCCGATATCCGCGAGCCGGGTCCTTATCTCGCCGGAAACCGCAGGTTCAAGATCCATTTGCCCCTCCCATCGTCACGCGGAGCAGGCCTGTTTCGCCTGTTCCCAGTAGTACCTGAGGTAATCCTTGAGCGCCTCGAAAGTCTCGGCGGTGCGCTCGACCTCTATCTCCGACTCGAACGAGGTAAGCTCCCTCGTCTTGTTCACGAAGTGAGCGGTCCGGGCGCAATACAGCGGCAGCAGCGAGTCGACCACCTCGACGCTCTGTACCGGCCCGAAGTTGTAGGCGATGGCGAAATCGTAGACCAGGCGCACCCAGAGTCCGCTCGAGAACTCGAAATCCTCGTCGCTCAGCAGGTAGGCAGACTCGACCTCCCGCAAGTTCTCCCTGCGCATTATCCTGCGCCAGGTGTCGCCGAGCTCCTCGAACCCTTTCCTGAAGTGGTCCAGCAGGTTCTCGTAAGAGACCTCGGCCACCTCGGGCTCTTCTTTGCACTCCTCGCCCAGTACGGGGGCGGTCGTCGACTGCCTGACCCGGGACCACTCGTGCTCGTACACCTTCATCAGGTCGAACATGGTCCCGGTCACCTGCCGGAACATGGCGCCGAGGTCGCTGCCGGGGTCCTTGTTGTTGTGCAGCTTGAGCCCNACGCACGCCTGGGCGATCCTGAAACCCTCGTTNACNGCGAGGGTCGTCATCCATATGTCTATCCCGAACCGCGCGATGTCGGTGTCCCAGACGTCGCGCCTCGAGTACTCGGCCGCGAGCGTACCCGAGAGGCCGAAGTCCCCGCCGATGGGCTGCCTTATCCTCTGCCCGTAGAGCGCGCGGGTCATCGGGTAGGCGACCGCGTTGGTGATGGTGCCGTCGTACTTGTACCTCAGGTANTGCGGGGCCACGAAGTCGAAGCGNTGCTGCCAGATNGGCCAGCCCAGCGACCTGATCCACTCGGGGGTGATGCTGCGGAGGTCCGAGTCGACCACGATGCATACCCTGACCCCGAGCACGGCCGCTATGACGAAGATGGTGTGGAAGGCGCTGCCCTTGCCCGCGATGCCTCCATACGGGGTGACGATCTTGTCTACCTGCGGCGGGACCTCGGTCGAGAGGACGACGTCGCGCGTGCGGTCCGTTGAGCCGCCGTCGGAGTTGACCAGCACGGGCCTGAGGTTGGGGAAGTAATCGACCATGCCGGTGGCCGCCGCCTTAACCACGTGGGCAATGGTGTCGGCGTTGCGGAACGACGGGATGCCCACCAGGATATCCGCGTGTCCGATGCGGTCTACGTCTTTTTGTACGTCTTTTTCTAAAAGCGTCAATTACTCAAGGGCACAGGTTCTGCGGCCCGGCGCTCATTTGTCGCCGCTTCACATGCCGGCCAGGAGCTCCCCGGAGAGGACCTCGTCCTCCGCGAGGAAACCCATGAACTCCTCCCACCGGACCTGGTAATCCAGGTACCAGCGGTAAGGGTCGAGCGTCGGCTTCGCGTCGAATCGGGCTATGTGAATGTTCTGCATGCTCTGTTGAAAACCTGTATTGTCACCCTGCTCCAGGTAGTGCAGCCCCATCAGGACCGAAGTCCTGAACACCAGCTCCTCCAGGTCGTCGCGCATGCACCTGCCCGGATAGGGGTCCAGCTCCTCCACCGCGACCTCGCGCATCCCCGGCCCCGGCTCCTGCAGCCTCAGCTTCTCCCTCGCGTAGACGAACCTGTAGACGTTCTCGCGGAAGTGCTGCCAGGCGGGCGGNTGGCCTTCGGGGGGAAGGTGCAGTATGGAGAGCTGGTTGTCGAGCATGAAATCTATCCCGAAGAACTTGCAGTTGGTCAGGAAGTCGATGTCCTCTCCCCTGCGCACGTTGGGGTCGAATGGTATCCTCCGGAACACGTCGCGGTGTACGCACATGTTGCCGCCGAAGACGAACGGCGTCGACTTGAGTCTGGGCTCTTCGTCGATCATCCGGAAAGACTCGTTCATCGCCTCGACCATCGGCCACTCGGACATCCACCAGTCCGCCGGCGGGGGCAGCAGGTACCCGCCCTCCGGCCGCAGGTAGTAGCCCGCCAGCGCTCTGGCGGTCTCGCCGCCCATGTCCTCGAAGACCTTATCGAGGTAACGCGGGTCCTCGTACACCTGGTCGTCGTCGAAAAGGACCGCGACCTCGGAGCGCGCGAGCTCGGTCACTATCAGGCACATGTTCCTGATGTTCGAGTATCCCCTCAGCGAGACGATGTCCGGGTCGACGGGGCGTGCGTCGTCGCGCCGGGTCTCCTCGAGCCGCCCCTTTATCCTGCTCTCGAACGAGTGCGATACGCAGGTCACCGGGTACTCGCTCCGGAACCCCGAGACTATCTTCGAGACCTTCTCCTCGGCCTCGCGGGCGATGTCCGGTGAAGTGGCAGCGGCGAGGACCACCACGTTGAACCGGTCGTCATCGAGCACGGCGACGCTCTCCAGGGCCCGCGCCAGGGTGCCCCCGGAGTCCACCGGGGTCGGGTGGTCGTAGACCGCGTCGGCGAGGTCGAGCGTGGCGCCCTCCGGGCGTCCCCAGTAAGACGGAATCACTATTGTTGCCCGCATCTCATGTGCCCCCTTCGCCGGGTCCTAGGATCCGCTCGAGGGCGGCCACCACCTCTCTGTTCTGGTCCGGTGTGCCGATGGTCAGCCGCACGTGGCCCGGATAGCCGAGCGACGCGCCGTCCCTCACTATGATCCCCTGCCGCAGCAGCAGCTCGGCGAGCCCATCCACAAGAGGCTCGTGTCTCAGCAGTATGAAGTTGGCCTGGGTCGGGACCGCCTCCAGGCCCAGCCTGGTGAGCTCGGAGGACAGGTACCGCTTGCCGTCGCTGTTCGTCCGCCGGCTCCGCGCGATGTGCTCTTCGTCGTCCAGGGCCGCCATCGCGCCGACCTGGGCCAGCCTGTTGACGTTGAACGGGGGCCTCACGCGCTCGAGCAGGTCGACGACAGAAGGGTGGGCCACCCCGTAGCCGACCCGGAGGCCCGCGAGCCCGTATATCTTCGAGAAGGTCCTCAAGACGACCAGGTTCGGGTTCGCGTCGAGATACGAGAGGCTGTCCGGGTAGCCATCGTCTTCCACGTACTCGCAATAGGCCTCGTCCCAGACCAGCAGCACGTCGCGGGGCAGGCCCGCCAGCATCGACTCGAGCTCGGACGTCGAGCAGATGGTCCCTGTAGGGTTGTGAGGGGTGCCTATGAACACGCCCTTGGCCGAGTCGTCCACCGCGGCGAGCATCTCCGCCACGTGGTGCTGGTGGTCGCGGAGCGGTACGTACACCATCCTCGCGCCCATCATCATCCCCGACAGGAAGTAAGACGAGAAGGTGGGGTCTCCCATCACCGCGGCGTCGCCGTGGTCGAAGAATGCGTAGAAGATGAGGTCTATCACCTCGTCGGTGCCGTTCCCGAAGATCAGACGGTCGCCCGCGACTCCGAGCTTACCGGCAAGCCTGGCCCGCAGCGCCGAGCAGGCGCCGTCGGGGTAGAGGTTCACGCTGGACGCGGCGGCGGTGATCGCCTCGACCGCGAGCGGGGACGGGCCGAGTGGGTTCTCGTTGGACGCCAGCTTGATGACCCGCTCGACCCCGTAGCGCAGCCTCACGTCATCGACGTCGAGTCCCGGGCTGTATATCGGCAGGTCGACTATCTCCCGGCGGGCCCTGTCTCGGAAGTCACGTTCCATGGTAAGCGGCGCCTTCGCGCCTTCTCCCCCTCCCTCTTGATGCCGCCGCACCGGCGCCTTATTGCTCGACGAGCCTGGCACAGGGCCTCGTCGGCGGCTTCTTCGACGACGCTCCCTGTCAGTCCGACCCGTACCCGGGCTCTGCCTCACCGAGGTACTTCACGTCCTCCTCGGTCGTGAAGCCGAAGTCTATCTCGAGCACCCTTCCGGGCACCTCCCCGGCCCTGATGCTGTGGACGGTGCCGGCGCTGACCACGAACTCGTCGCCGGCCACGGGATGGAAAAACTCCTCCCCCACCTGCACCTCGAGGCCGTCGTCAAGTATCACCCACATGTCGTCGCGCAGGTTNTGGTAGTGGACGCTGGTGGTGGCTCCCGCCGAGACGACTATGACCTTCACCGTGCAGACCTGGTTGAGNGTATACTCCTTTATCACNCCCCAAGGCTTCTGAAGAATCATCCGTCCTCCTCGGCTCCGCTCCCCGGACCCCGCCGCTTNTGTTCTTCCATCTGTCTTCTGTCTTCTCGCCGCCGTATCTTCTGGCGTTTGTCTCCTTCGACCTTCGTAGGCGCGGGGACCGGCTTCCTGATACCCCTGTAGATCTCCCCCGGTGTAGGCAGCCTCTTCAACCTCAGCNCNCCGGTCCTNGCTGAAAACTCCTGTGCCCCCGCGCGCCTCTGATTATACTATTCGGGGTGAGGAGGTCATGNTGCCGGGTAACAGGCAATTACTGGCCGCGCTCGCGCCGGCCATACGCGAGCTGCGGAAGAACAGGGGCCGCCCCTCGGTCGAGCACAGCGTGTTCTACACGCGCTCCACCGATGGGGTGGAGCTCTTCTGCACGCTGCTGGGCTCCGACCCCCGCAGGTGCGTGATCGTCGCCCACCCGGCCATCGTCGGCTCGTACTACGGGCAGGTCGTCGCGCTGGCAGAAGAGCTCGCGAGTTCGTTCTCGGTCATCCTGTTCGACTTCCGGGGTCATGGAAAGAGCACCGGCTCGTACACGCCGGGATTCGGAAAGGCGGCGGACGACCTGGAGGCCGTCTCGGACCGCTCCCGGCGGATGGGCTTCGGGACGGTCGGAGTCGCCGGGTTCTCGCTCGGGGCTGCGGCGTCCTTCCTGGTTTCCGCGAGACGGGACTGCTTCGACGCCCTCGTCTCGATCGGCTGCCCCCCGCGGTTTCCGGCGATGGACGTCCTCGACGGCCACCCACTGGNATCGAGGCTGGCGCTCAGGGCCCTCGGTGTCCGGCTCGGCATCGGAAAGGACCCGGGTCCCTCGCCNGCCGACGTGGCCGCCGTGTTGCCCGGCATACCGAAGTTGCTCGTTTTCGGCGAATGGGAGGTCGCTCCGGCCGACGAAATAGAAGCATTTGCACAGACCGTCACCCGGCCCAGACGTATACTCACGGTGCCGGGAGCCTGGCACGCCGACCTCGCGGGTCGCGAATCCCAGGTGCGCGAATGGCTCGAGGGCGCCCTCCCCTGATCGGTCTCGGAATGGCTCGAAACCCGGGTTTCCTGATAGTACCGACTTACGCGACATGACAGCCGCTCAGGGCTTTCAAAGCAAACGGAGACTCCCGGCGGTCGGTTGCCTGCCCAAAATGATTACGGTATCATCGGGGACGATCGTTGGGGGATCGTCTAGCGGTAGGACACTGGACTCTGGCTCCAGGAACGAGGGTTCGAATCCTTCTCCCCCAGCCAACCTGATCGGAGCAGTAGTGTGCAAGGCGCATTCGTCTAGCCCGGTTTAGGACGCCGCCCTCTCAAGGCGGTAACAGGGGTTCAAATCCCCTATGCGCCACCACACCACGAGTCCACGGATTTGAACCCCTGAGCCAAAAGGCGTGGCGTAGCCCGTCCTCGGTAGCGGGGTCACCGCGCTCCGGACGAGATCGTCGCGCCCGCTCCACCGATCTGTTGTATCTTATAGGTGCCCCTCCGTGGCTCGATGATCGACAGGGTGGTGGATATGTCAAGGCCGGTCTGGCTCGTTACTCTTATCAAGAAGACCTTCCCCCAGCGGTTCATGATGGCCCGTGCGACCAGGGCACCGGTCGTAGGCAGCCTCATCGAGAGGATGTTGTTCAAGGGAGACGACATAATGTTCCTGCCGCAGGACCGCGTCGTCCGCGTTGACGAGGCAATCGAAAGCGCCGGGCAGGCGGTTCTACCATCGCAGTTGGTCGAGCGGTTCATCGAGAGCACCGATTATCACTGGGTGATGGACAACTGCATCTGCCGCGAGGCTGCCGGCTGCCGTGACTACCCGCACGACCTGGGTTGCCTGTTCCTCGGAGAGGCGGCTCTCGGCATCAACCCCAGGCTCGGAC
>JGI24136J36422_10000023_pt1 | contig 55277 bp, 55 predicted proteins | sample BarGraNGADG00212_2_FD_36422 | JGI IMG/M metagenome (IMG submission 36422)
GCGCCTGCCGGTGTACACGGGCGGGAAGGTCCGTCCGCCCGCGCTCACGGCGCGGGACCGGCGGAAGATCGACGAGGGGCTGGCCCTCTATCTCATCCTCCGGAACTACATGCGCGATATCGGCGCGGTCGGCGGCGGCTGGACCAACCAGCTGGCCTGGGGCTCGGACCGGCGCGGCCAGCCGATGTGCACGGCCGACATCGCCGAGGCCCTCTTCAATTCGAGCGCGGATCATACCGGGCCCAAAACCGTCATCCCGTTCGCTACGGAGAACGACGTCCAGGGCTTGCTGACGATGCTTCCGTACTGCTATCTTTCGGGGGGGAAAGGGACGCTCTTCATGGACTTCCGGAAGGTCTACGAGCCCTGGGAGATCGCCCTCAACATCGAGGACCTCGGGCTCGATCCCGAGCTCTTCCGCCGCGAGGCCTGGATGGAGCGCGGATTCGTCGACGGGAACAACTCGGGGAGCGCGTCCCTGGATTTCGCCGATGCGGCGTACCTCTTCAACGCCGTCGCCTATTATTTCCCGGGGCTCGGGTTCTCGGTCGCGTTCGTCTCGCCTCCGGGGATCCGGGGCATGGCCGGCCGCCTGGCCTATTCCGACCTTTGCGGCCTGTTCACCATGATCCAGGACGAGGCGGAGACGCAGGCCCTGCCGCCGGCCCTGACCGAGCGGGTCTGCCACGCCTCCGACTATTCCTGGCCGCACACCTTCCTGACCTTCGACAACATCCCTTCGAGCTATGCGAAAGTGGGCGTGCCGGCGAACCATCTCCACATGGTCATGGGCCTGCCCCGGCGGCGCTGGCAGCACTTCTCGGACTACGCCCTCATCCTGAACCACCGCTGGGAGAACACACCCGAATTCCGGGAGGGCGTCGACCGCCCTCAGCCGATGCTCTGGCGCTTGAACGGGGGAGAGACGGCCGCCAAGATGCTGCTGGCCGCGCGCCGCTGACGACCGGCCTTCCGGCAGGAAGGCCCGGACGGGCGTGAGAGTTGGTTCCGCGCCGCGGGCTTCAGCCCAGGATCGGCATCAAGTCCATCGGCGTCTCGATCAGGACTTTCGCCCCGTTCGCGATGAGTTCCCCGGCCGTCCGGAACCCCCACAGCGCCCCTACGCCGTACATCCCCGCCCCCGTTGCGGTCTGCATGTCGGTGTTCGTGTCGCCGAGGTAGGCGATGTTCGCGGGCGCGAGGCCGAGGATCCGCGCGATTTCGAGTGCGCCCGCCGGGTCGGGCTTGACCGGCACGCCGTCGCGGGCTCCGAAGATCGCCCGGAAACTCCAGCGGGAGAAGTAGTGCTCCATGACGGCGAGCGTCGAATCGTGCGGCTTGTTGGAGAGGACGGCCGCGGGGACGTTCCGCGCGGCCAGGGCGTCGAGGAGATCGGGGACGCCGGGATAGGGCCGGGTCTTCAGAGTGCTCCGGTCGCGATACTCCATCATCATCAGCTCCCGCAGGCGCGTCCGCTCCCGCGGGTCGTCGGCCGCGGCCGGGGGGAGCGCCCGCCGGACGAAGGTCTCCAGCCCGTCGCCGACGAGCTGCTTGCACTCGGCGATGGTCCGAGCCGCATGGCCCATGCGGACCAGGGCGGCGTTCATGGAATCGGTCAGGTCCTCGATCGTATCGAGGAGCGTCCCGTCGAGGTCGAAGATCACGGCGCGGTAGGGCATGGGTTACTCCGCTCCGCATTGTATCCAAATGGGAAGGGGAGTCAACCGGCTGCCGACAATCCGCATTGACAAGGTTTTTTTGCCTGTGATAGAGTTTCTCCGTCATCGAGCGAAGCTCGATGGCGAATGAAAGGATCCAACATGCTGACGATCAAAAAAATCCTCTGTCCCACGGATTTCAGCGAAGCCTCCCTCAAGGGGCTGGACTATGCCGCCGAGCTGGCCGCCATTTTCAAAGCCGAAATCAGCGTTCTCTATGTCCTGCCGATCATCCCCCCGGCCCCGATGGATCCGAACTTTAGCTTCGAGGTCCCAGAATTCGAGCGCATCATCCATAAAGACTCGGAGGAGAAGCTCAAAGCGCTAGTCGAGAAGAGAATTCCCAAGACCGTCAAGGCTACGGCCGTCGTCGGCCACGGGAGCCCCGCCAAGGAGATCGTCCGGGTCGCGGAAGAGGCCAAGACGGACCTGATCGTCATCGCCACCCACGGCCATTCCGGTTGGCACCACCTCGTCCTGGGCTCGGTGGCGGAAAAGGTCATCCGGCTGGCCCACTGCCCGGTCTTCGCCTACCGCGATTTCCGGAAATAAGAGATTTCTCTCAGGGCAACGCCCTCGCCTCGGACGCCGGGACGGCGGCTACCCGCTTGCCCCTCTGAAAATCGGCAATTCCTTATTGACACTCCGCGCGTTATTTGCTATTTTCTTTGCTCGCAGCGCTATCGTCTAGGGGTTAGGACGGTTGGTTCTCAGCCATCAAACCGGGGTTCGACTCCCCGTAGCGCTACCACCCCTATTTTCCCGTTTTCCCCTGATAATTGGCAATTTTTTGACGTCTTTGTTTTAAGCTCCGTTATCCCAAGTTAAGCGAGTTTAAGCACTTTTTGTGACACAGTTGTGACACGGGGAGAGGTCTATCTATTTAGGTTGGGGGAGTCTTTCTTCGATGCTCCGGGGTACGTTTGCTCCAGCCACAGCTTATGCCCAGAAATCGCTCCAGAATCGGCGTAAAGCCTTGGCTTTTTGGGGATCGAGGGAGGGGGAGGGCGCCTGCTTGTCCGCCAGGACGCCGAGACAAAGAATTGCCAGGAATCCTATGGGAAGTCCAAAATAGGCCCGGAATAGCGTCCAAAGGCCCCTACGGGCCCTCAGGAGCCATTAATGACCCCGGGGGGGGCGGGGGGAAGGGCATTTGTGAGAATACTGCCGGGATTGCTCCGTCTTTGTATTGAGGCTGATCTATGGGGCTAGACCCCGGCCCGCTATTTATCGGAAAAGCCCGGCTTGGCAGCTATGGCTGCTATGTTCCCAATGTCCGGGCCTGCCCTGGCCTCTATGAAACGATCTAATATTTCGTTACATTCAAATTGACCATAGGGACGTTGGCGTCAGCGGCGAAGGTAATCAGGCGCGGAAAGCCCGGATCAGCTAGAGGGCGCGGCGGAAGACGCCCTGTTATTGCCTTCTATTTCAGACGCGGACAGATGTTAATGTATTCATTCCGCATAGAGTTATATTTTATCTTTTCCTTTTGGCATACTATAATTCAATAATAAATATTCATTCCTTGCTGTTATATTAGAATAATTAAGCTCGATTATCGTAGATGGAATATTCCAGGAGACAACAATTTTATTTAAAATTTTATCGCTAGCGTCCTTAAATGAAGGCGCACCATATTTTTCTGTTAAGAGCTGTTCTAAATCTCTAAAACGATTTCGCACAATTCCAGAGGTAGTATCCAGCAAATAAATCTGCACCATTTTAAGATTTTTTGTGGTTTTATCCATAGCAAAATAAACACCATATTTGTTACCGTTAATATCGTAGTTATTAATTCCTATAGAAGCGTATAAATTCAATTGATCCCATTCTTCGATTTTATCTAGACGGACGGCCTCTCCTTTAAATGCCTTAAGGATTTCGTCTTCAGTCATGCCCCATTTTGCTTCCCTCCATCCTTGCACATCCTTTAGTTGGCCGAAAGTGGGGAGTGCGCAAATAAGGTCGAAAACAAGGAAGCAGACAATAATTTTGATTTTCATGGTTCCATCCCTTTATCTAAATGATACCATAAAAACATACGGAATGTCCTAGTTAATGGTAGTGCCATTACGGGAGCAAGAAAAGCATTGACCGCCAGAAACAGATCTGGTATAAGAAATCAGAGAACAAAAATGAAAGAAGAAAGCAGCGTTGCCAAAAAAGAACAGGGGTCTAAAAATGGGGGGAAGATTTCTTACCGAGATCAACTCAGGTTGACCGCACGAGATTTAAATAAATCTTTGAGCGAATATGTAAGAAATCATATGGATAGGCCAGTTTCTTCGCGGAAAAATTAATCCGCTTTGCCAGACCCAGTTTCCAACACGATTGCCGTTATATTCGACTATGATGATACCATAGTTCCAGATTCACTTACTCAATTATTAGCATATCATAGTATTGATACGAAAAAGTTCTGGAAACAAGAATGGCCAAAGTTAATCCGCCAACAGTATGATCCTACCCATGCATATTTACGGCTAATTTTAGATAAGATTGGAACAGGCAGACCGCTTGGACAATTAACCAACAATGAATTATTTGAATTCGGCTCTCAGGTTGAAAAAACTCAATATCCAGGGCTGGAGCCCCTAATAAAAGATTTGAAAAAAAGGGTGGCGAAAAGACAGATCAATATTGAATTTTATATTATCTCCAGCGGCCTTGAAGAAATCGTTCGGGGCAACAATTTTATTAGAGAAAATTTTTCCGCCATATATGGATGTAGGTTGGCCGGAGAAACGGCGACTTCCGGGTTAAAATATATAAAACGAGCGATTACTTTCACCGAAAAAACCAGGTTTCTATTTGAAATAAATAAGGGCATACCTCAAAATGTCTCTGATAGAAGCGCTATGGAGGTGAATAAAAAAATAGAAAAAAAAGAAAGAAAAATTCCCTTTGATAATATGATCTATATAGGCGATGGTTTGACCGATATCCCTTGTTTTTCCGTGGTTAAGAACGAGCAAAATAAGGGAGTTCCGATCGGCATAAAACATCGGCACGGTCGCAAATCTGAAAAAATAAAAAGCTACTTAGAAATATTGAAATCGGGAAGAGTTGAAGGAATGTATTATCCAGAATACAACAGGGGAAGTGATCTCGGAGATTTCATAAAACTTGCTGTAGACACTATTTGCGGCAACCTGGTTATTCAAAAGAAACTCATTCACTAAGTCATGGTTCTTCTTCAAGCGCCAAGGAAATTGTCTCCTCGTATTTTGGCAAAGCACGCTCGGCCATTCTATGAAACATTACGCGAAAGCAAACGTCGGCGGAGAGTCGTTTGGCCTTGCCGGCATGAGTATATTAATTTTCTTCTTCCATCTCAAAATCAAGGGGAATAGTATCGCCGTATTTAGTAGAAGCCCTATTTAATCGTCGCATGAAATCCGTCCAAGTCTGACAGCTTTTCATTAGAAAAATAACATTAGACAAATGATTCTGAAGCTCTGGGATTCCCAAATCTTCGGTAAGAAATTGATGGTGCCGGTGTTTTCTTTGCCCAGGGGATACTGCCGGATTTTTTTCTTTAAGTTTTTTTAGCACGCCAGGATTTAGTCGGGAGTAAACAATATTATTTGTCCAATGCCCAATATATTGAGGGCGCTTCACGGATTGCGGTGGATACGGAATATTCCGAAGGCGAAACAATTCTTTATAAAAATCATCAGGGAATTGTTTTGTCCATTTAGCCCATTCATCCCTAATCCATTTATCAAGTAGGGCCTGTAACAATTCGCGGTCACGTATTTCAACATAACCCGTAACCTCGTCTACGAGTGCAATGATTCCGACCCTCGCCAAGCCGCGCGTTAGGATTTCACATTGTTTGGCTATGGATATTTGATTTGCACCATGTAATGCTCCGTTGTCTTTGGCCTTTAGAACAGCTTCACATAAATCTACTAATAGGGTTGCCTCATAGCCAACCGCAACCTTCCCCCCCCTTCCCGGACGAATAAACTTAATCGGCGAAGAAAGCTCCATGGCTAACTTGTCATTTATAAATGGTTTAACTGCACTGTTGTCGATAAATCTCTTTAATAATGCACCATGGCTTTGCCCGAGCGCCAAAGCCGATTGCATACCGCGGCCAGATAGCACCCGCGTTCCATCATCTAGAACATAACAGGGGATTTTAATGTCGCCAATATTTAGCGGCTTATTCGGATCTCCCCAGAGTGCCTTTCTTGTTTTTTCAGTCATTTTGATACCCCCATTGCTCTTTCGATCGTCTGGCTAAAGACTTCGTCATTATGGCGATTATTATGCCGATAGCAGAATTCGTCAATATATTGATTAAGATGCTTTTTGCTGACCGCATGATATTGCCCATAAATCCCACGCTTTAATAACGCCCAAAAACTCTCGATATTGTTGGTGTGAATAGGGCCGTCTGCATATCTGAAACGATGGTCGATAATCTTATGATCGAATTTCCTATTTAGATGATAATATCCCCCAAACTGATCTGTAATAACGGTTGAAAACTCGGGGTCAATATGAGATTTAGCTAACGCCATCATTTTCTTGTTATTTAGGATTCTATCTAACCTAACTTCCGCTTGAACGTCACCGCCTCTTTCGATCATGCCCACCACCGGGGTCTTCTTTGTTCCCCTTCCGCGCTTGTTGCCAACGCCGCTCCCCGATGAACCGCCGTTTCCTTTGCGGGGCTTGCCCCCCACGTAGGTTTCGTCCATTTCCACTATTCCCTCAAGCAATTCTCGTTGACCCTTTTCAGACATAGCGCGCCGAATCCTCATTCCCATAAACCAAGCTGTGTTCTTATTGACTTCAAGGTCACGGCTTAGTTGACGGGCGCTAAGGCCCTTCTTTGCGTTTAGTATTAGGGAAACGGCGAGAAACCATTTTTGAATGTCTAAATGAGTCTTATGGAAGATCGTCCCGACCGTCACGCTAAACGACGTATTACAGTTATTGCAATGATGGCGCTTTTCGTTGGGCAGCGGCGTTGATCTTGGGGACTTACAATATGGGCAAACGGCCTTCCCATTCCAACGCACTTTTTCCAGATATTCCAGGCAAGAATCTTGGGTAGGGAATTGATTATAGACTTGGATTATGTTCATCTTCTTTCCCCGTTCTTATCTACCATTGCATAGGTAGAGTATCACAAAAGAAAACGCTTGTCAAGAGATATTATCTACCGCTAACTAAGACATTCCGTTTATCTATTCATGGGATTGCCTGGGGGAGGGTTGTTTTTGTGCCGCAGGACTCGAAGATTATGAATTGCCCGCTAAGCACGATAGGCATCCGAATATGAGGTATGGGCGTAGCTCTGGGGAGGCTGGACGATACCTAACTGCCTCTTGCGTAGCGGCTTTTTGTGTTCTTGACTTCGATTCGCAGACGGAATTATTCTCTTTATGCGAGGGGTGGTATTACCTCCGAACTATTGTTGGAAGGAATATCGCTGAGCTCGGAAAAGCAAATCCCTATTCCCAAGAAGTAAACTATGAAAAATTCCTATGATCAAACATCTATCCGACTATTATCTTGGAACATGAACCATTCCCCAAAAGCATGGGAATTCTTATTTTCTTCAGTCCCCTTGCCCGATGTAGCCCTACTTCAGGAAGCATTGAAGCCAAAGATGTTGCCGCTCTGGTCTGCCCCGACTGCAGAAGATTCCTGGCAGATCCAGGGATATAAGATGGAGTTTTGTTCAGCAATAGTGGGTCTTTCCGACCGGGTTAAAGGGCGTCCGCTTGCCACGTGTCGTATTGGGGATCTAGGAGAATTCGGGATTCCGGTGAGCGTTCCTGGCACAATTGCTTTAGCAGAAATAGTCCTTAGAAACGGGGAAGCTATCACGGTTGTTTCGGCATATTCAAAATGGGAATATACCTATCCTAAGAAAAGACCGAACTTTGCGGACGCATCCGCCCATCGAGTAATTTCCGACATCTCGTCCCTAGTTTCTAGTTCTGAAGATCACAAAATAATCGTTGCTGGCGACTGGAATATCTTTCATGGCTACGGCGATGATGGCTCTGATTATTGGAAATCACGTTATCAAACTGTATTCGGTAGGATGGAAGCATTGGGATTGAAGTTTGTTGGACCGTATTGCTCGGGAGGTATCCAGGTCAGCCGGAATCCTAGTTATTTCCCCTCTGATAGCAAAAATGTTCCGACTTTCAGGCGAGGAGGCGCAAATAGGCCGGATAATGCGCGCGACCAGTTTGATTTCGTATTCGCTTCATCCGGCCTTCAAGAACGCCTTCATATCAGAGCTCTGAATGCGCCCGAAGAGTGGGGCCCCAGTGACCACTGCCGTATTGCGATCGATCTCTCCTGACGGACTGATTCGTAATCAGTAGGTCGGAGGTTCGATTCCTCTCGCTGGCTCTTGATTTTCTCCCCTGTTAAGCCTGATAAATAAGGCATTTATGGCCATAATGCCCAAATCGTTTTTTATGCCCCTTTAAGCCGATTTACGTCCGGTTTAGGAGTAAACACGTCACAAAAGTCGACACGCTTTCGGGGCAAGAATATTTGTGCAAGTCTACGCCTTCGGATCCTACCTTCAAAAAGTCGGTGACAGAATGGGCGAGAAATGGGGGTGAGGCTCCAATCCATGAAGTTCCATCTCCAGACCCTGAAATGCCTCAAGTGCGGCCACGAATGGATCCCCAGGCAGGCTGAGGTAAGGCAATGCCCCAAGTGTAAGACTGCTTATTGGGATGTAAAAAGGTAACTGCCTTATGAATAAATAAAAGTGCATATTTTTTCTTGACAATTAATGAAGTCAAACCGATATTATAATGTTAAGGGTCCCGGGAGGATCCAGGCAGTTCCTTGAAAACCTAATCAAAAAAGAGTGTGTACAATACTTTTCCGTTTGGAGGCCCGGAGAAGTGCAATCCCAAAAAGGGATGTACCACTATACTTCTCCGTTCGGCGAAGGGAGAAGTTAATCTTCCACAAGGAGGTGCTGTCATGCAACAGCAATCTCGGAAACTGGCTATGGGAGCCACTAGGTAAGGGGGCTGCCATGGCCAACAAGATTTCATGTAGGTTTTATTTAAAAGTTGAATGGAATTTTGTTGGTTTAAAAAAAGCATTAGGAAGGCTCAAGAAGAGATTTTTTAATTTCAAAGAAAGATTTTTACAAAGAGCTCTTTCAATAGGGGCCGATCTTATTACGATTTATGTTTTTCTTGCATCACAACACGTTCAGGACACATTGGCTTTAGGTATTCTGATTGGTATCGTAATTCTGAATTTAAGCAGAAAGTATTAAAAAGTTCATCGACAAAGCCCGGAGGCCTTAGCCTTCCGGGCTTTTTTATTTTATGGTGTTTTTTGACAACGAAATATTTTAAATTCTTTGCAAATAAATATATTCCAGGAGATCGCCACAAAATCTACCTGACGGCTTATTGGAACGTAAATAGGAAATAGTTTGAACAGAGATAATTAACCATGAATAAATTAGAATATGTTTTATAATACTTCTGTCTAAGGTGAAATTAATGGTTACTTATTAATGAGAGTCAAAGAAAATGACCGATTTTTCGAGATTGAATGTAAATGAAGTATTAATAAAAGATTCATTGGATGAATATCAAAAGTCCATGAATTTTTTCTGGGATGAGCTTACCAAGCTAAATATCAATATCTTCATTATTGAAAAGATCCGAGAATTTCCCTTCGATATATTTTGCTCTCCTCAAAATACAACTTTCTTTTCTATGGTAATTTGGAATTTCTTTGAGAACAGTGTTCTTTTAATAACAAAACTAGTCACTGATAGTGGACAAGATCTTCATACATTGCGTCATTTTAAGAATTGGGTATTACAGCAAATAAAACCAGAATATTCTTTAGAATATCAAAAAAAGCTAAAAGAAAATAAATTTGATTTGGGAGTAGAAAGTCTTTTAAAAAAGGCAAAAGACTTGAGAGATTTTTTGTTTGCACATTTCAATAGAGATAAGCTAGAAAATATCCCGAATTTAAATTTATCGGAATTAACGATTCTCAAGGATAAGATTAGTTTGCTATTTGACATACTTTCTTTCGAAGCTGAGTATGAGATGTTGCCATTAGCATATAGCAATAATGTAATTCGTCCAAAAGGAATTGAGTATCGGTCTGACATTGAGGAGATCCTTGAATCCATAGCCAAAAATAGTAATTTGATCAATATGCCCGAAAGTTTGCCCGATGTCTGGAAATATACAAAAAGCAGTTATGGGAAAGAAGGTATAAATATTATTAATAAATACAGAAAGAAGTTCAATCTACCGGAAGCATAACAATATGGATATGGCTAATCCGGGCCAATTAAAACCTTTTATCCTTTATTGGTCAAATATCATCAGGCGATTCCCCACGAAATCCGTTCAATTTCAATCCGCAGAGGAAAAAGAAAAAGTCCTCAAGGAATGGCAGCGCTTCATAGCAGCTGATTTCAACTCTGCGCGATTCACGAAGCGGCTTTACAATCATTTAATCCAGCATTGCTCGTTCATCGCCCACTATAACCAAGGCGGCTTCTACGATACGTATTTCGATAATCCCGAAGACACTTTGAAATTCATGAAGCAGTTCGACAGAGACCAGGGCTGTATCTCTATCGAGTACGGCATGAAGCACTGGCTGACCGCGGAAGATTATCAGGATATAAACACCGCCATGGTTGATGCCATAGAGCCTTACAAGGCTGATCTATACCCGCGTCTTAAGCAGAAAGCCAAGGAACGAAAGCTATCAGAGATGGAAAGACTGAAGAAGGAAATCGAGGATCTTTAACCTATAGATGCACGATACTCATATGACTTAATGTGGAATTGCTGACGGTCCGATAGTTAAAGGTTAGAAATACAGTCGCTTTGCCGGTTGTGTTTCTATCTATAGGGATGGAACTCAGCCTGCTTAGATCAAATGATATTTCCCTAGTTATTTCATTTCTAGATTCGAGCCATTGGCCGATATTCATATTTTCAACAACAAAATCATTCTCGTTTTCATTGCTTTTTATTTTTATTTCAATTTCACCACAATAGACTGCATATATGCCTTTATTAGCAATCCTGAATTCGGCAGTAGGCTTTGATATTCCTGTAGATTTCGTATGAACTTTCTCTTCAACTAAAGGCATTAGCCTGATTTCGAACTCTTTTTGCATCATCTCGGATTGTTGATTCATGGAGTCAGCCATCTTCTTCGTGGACTTCATATACCCATAGGTTATCAAAGCTAACGCCCCAGTTCCCAGAACGAGTGCCCCACTGAATATTATCTGAATACATTGGGCGGTATCCATGCTCAACTCCTTTCCGGAATATTAAATCCTTTTATCCTTTCCCGGTCAATAATGAATTATGGAATACTTCGGCCAATCCCACCGCCTTCTCGTGATAGAGCCCTTCTGGGCAAAGAAAGGCTCGGTCTATGTGCGAGCAGGAACTCAGGGGACCGTTATTGAGGGTCAGAACCTTTACGGCTACGTCACGCTTGAGTTTCGCCTGGGCAGACGCAGGATCCGGGAGCGATCCATTGTTACGGATTATTCGATGTATGTGGAGGATTTGGATTATGAGAAGTGAAAGGTGAGTATTTGATTTTTTTAGAAAATTAAAGAATTCTTACTCCCGTTACAATTGCATAGATGATGCCAAAAATGAATCCAATTTTATAAACGACATCTACAAGAGTGTAAAAAATACCCTTAGGTTCTTTTTCATAGAATTGAAATATATGTTTGGGCAGATTGATTATAAGAAGAATCCAATAGAAAAAGGAAATAGATTCGTTGCGTCTTTTCTTGAAGTATCCTGTCGATTCCAGAAAAGAAATGTGAAAATAGTCGGCGATGTCCGCGTTTGGAAAATGAATATTATCGAAATATTTCATTTTTTTGGATTGTACAAATCCGTAACCGGCAGGATCCATGTACGATTCTCCACGATCTGGAATTCCGGCTATTTCAAAGAGCTTTTTTAATTCCGATTTCTCCTCGAGAATTCTCTTTTTCAAATCAGGATTTATTGTCCCTGTCTTTACATCATAAGACCTAATATATTTCTCATAGAGCTTCTGAACGCGAATCAGGTAAGACATCTTTAGCTGGTAATAAATAGCCCGCCCAAGAATTATCGCGATAACGCTTCCGATAACTAGTATGTAACTCGCCATTTGATATGACTCCCTCCTACTTTATCATCCCCAGCCGCCTCATCGCTTCCTCGATGGCCGGCCGCTTCTCCGGAGGGCAGGGGTTCTCCCGCATCGGTCCTTTGCGGTTTGGAGCAGGACGGACTTTTATGCCGAATTTCTCTTTAACGTCGGCAATCCAGCACGTCTGAGGGATCCAGCCGTATTTCTTTATCACGTAGGTCTGAATATCAAGGTATGTCGCCATCTTCTCCCCCATATGAAATTTATCATATCTTCTCAATCACAACAATCTTCTAATACTGTGTAAAACCAAATAGATGATAAATGCGTTTGCATACGGATTTGCAGTCTCTCATGAGATGGGGTGGTCAAGATCATTTTCGACTTGAATATCTAAATTCACAGGAATTCGATCCCGAGTAGGATCATCGTCCACGGACCATCCCCACACGCGTGGGGAAAACGAGCTGGTGCAGTCGGAGGAGCAGCAGGAACGCGGACCATCCCCACACGCGTGGGGAAAACTGCACTCACCGGGAGGACACCGCCACCGTCGTCGGACCATCCCCACACGCGTGGGGAAAACGCGGGTGCGGCGGCGGCTGTCACGCCTACGACCGGACCATCCCCACACGCGTAGGGAAAACTCGCTGATGTCACCCAAATACGCGAATATCTGCGGACCATCCCCACACGCGTGGGGAAAACTGTTAGTCGTTCCCCCTTGCCCATGCCCACGCCGGACCATCCCCACACGCGTGGGGAAAACGCCATGTCGAGGTTCTCGATCTGCGTCAGGCACGGACCATCCCCACACGCGTGGGGAAAACCCGACATCATGGAGCCAGGGCTACGGGATCGACGGACCATCCCCACACGCGTGGGGAAAACGGTGCCCTCGCCCATGCGACCGTCAATAGATACGGACCATCCCCACACGCGTGGGGAAAACGGCTCCCCTTCATGGAAGCTGGCGTTCTTGAACGGACCATCCCCACACGCGTGGGGAAAACCTACCGCCGTCGGTCAACGGTGCATGGCACCACGGACCATCCCCACACGCGTGGGGAAAACCCAATCCTGCCAACGGAGGGCGGCGTTTTCACGGACCATCCCCACACGCGTGGGGAAAACCTCGGCGTTTGTCGCCAACAGGTTTACCGCATCGGACCATCCCCACACGCGTGGGGAAAACCACTCCAAAGTCATCACCACGGTCCCGGTCTTCGGACCATCCCCACACGCGTGGGGAAAACATATTGGCAAGGACATTGAGCAGGACCATCGTCGGACCATCCCCACACGCGTGGGGAAACCTACGTAACCCCGAAGATCATCGACGCCAACGACGGACCATCCCCACACACGTGGGGAATACGTCGGCTTAACCCCATAGCCCCAGTCCATCGTAGGACCATCCCCACATGCGTGGGGAAATCCCATAGGGCGTAAGGCAGAGAATCTCGGTGATCGGACCATCCCCACACACGTGGGGAAAACTCGTCAATCGCATCGAGCGCAATCTGACCGGGCGGACCATCCCCACACGCGTGGGGAAAACGTTGAATCGACGGCCGGGTCATGGTACTGCGACGGACCATCCCCACACGCGTGGGGAAAACGCGAACATGGCGTTGCCGACGCTGTTCACGACCGGACCATCCCCACATGCTTGGGGAAAACGCCAAGATCCAGGAGTTCGGCTCGCCCCAGGACGGACCATTTAGGCTCCTGGTTCAAAGTGTACGCGGCGGACTGTGAAGGCGCGGCCCTCAGAGCTGGAATCGGCATGGCCAAATGATATCGGCTGGTCGTTGAAAGAATCGGTGCCAGCAGTGAAGTCAGCCACGTCCTCGACTCGGGAAAATCTTTCCATAGGTATTTCTTCGTCCATCTCCAGCTTTTGCAAGATCGCCCGCCATGCATTTGCGAATACATCTACGAGGGTCACCAACACTGGCCGCGCCGGGATACAACTCTTGCGGCCGAACCAAATGCCCCAAGTTGGATCCTGCAAAGCGGCTGCGACTCGCTCCAGTAACTCACTGTCACCTGCAAGGATGACGCCGAAAAGCGCACCCTCAAGGTACTGTCGGCGGGTGACGACGGGATCTAAGTTTGGTTTTCCGCTCGCTCGCCGTGTCCCTTGCACCGTGTGGAAGTCCTCAAGACGCGAATAATCGCGGGCAATGGCAATAGTGGTCATTTTAAGCGCAGCCAAATGTGGCAACTTCACACGTTCGGCGTCGGTGCCTTTGCCAATACCCATCGCAGCGCAGATCAAACCGATTACACCGCTTTTGGTCGGGCTTAGTCCTGATGTGCGGCGCTGGAACCGACTTGCAAAACCCCATGATTGCAGCGGCGCATCCAGGATCAGCGCAAGGTAAGCCGTTTCAGCTGACATGAGCGATGATCTCCTTGCAGAACGTGTTGAGATCAACATCCGGAATAGCGACTTCGATGGCGGCCTGGATGTTCCAGATCTTCTTTAAATCCGAGTGATGCTCCTTGAGTGCGACTACGGATGCATCGGCGATGCCGTTCTTGGAAACAAGCGGCTTCTCGAAGGCGTTGATCAATTGGATTGGCTGACCTTTGTCCTTCACAATGCCAAGGACGTAAGCCGGCAACGTGTTGGCATTCATTGAATTCTTACGTGCCCCAGGTACTGCCAAAATGGCAGCGTTTATGAAAGCATCTACGACCTTCTTCAACTCATCGCTTGATAAGGCTGTCAAGTGCTGCTTCAACAGGCTAAGATTCAATGCAGCGTAACGATAGTATGTCGCAGACGTGAATTCCAACATACCGGTCATGCCGGCGCCGGCCTCATCTTTGGATTGGAGGTCATCCACTGCGGAGAAGAAATCAAGGTCATTGTCGGCTTTGTGTGTAGAAAGTGCGTGACTGAACATTCCGGCGCCTTCGATGGTCAAAGAGTGGTCACTGGCGACCATCCGCCCGAAAATAGCGATGTCAGCAGCATCTTTGAGCGCAGCAGATTTACAAGCTTTGGCGATAATTTTCTCGATGTTAGCCTTCGGATCTTTCTTCACTGTAGCCGCCAACTCCTTCCCGAGAGAGGCAACTTCTGCCGGCGAGAGGAACATGAGCGTTTTGACTTTCAATTCATTCTTTTTGGCGGCGGCATCGTCTAAGGTGGCGAGATAATCCCCGACTTGCTTAGCGAGTTCGACCGCTCGGGCTTCCGCAAGACCGTTCTTTTTCAGCTGTTCTACCAACGGCGTGATGATCAGTCGGCTTCGGTTGCCTTGGAACAATTCCGGGGCCAGTTCTTTTGCCAGTTCCCTAATCGCTCTTTTTAAACATTGGCTTGAGATACGTGCGCGTGTTGCGCCGCCAAAGGTAGCAGTCTTGGGTGCACCCACGTCGTCACGGTTCAGGCAAGAGACGGGGAACGACTGGACGATGTGAAGTTCGATCAGTTTCATTTCATTCTCCTTTCTGGATTTTGGTTTGGATTGATAAAACTGGCGCGATCACCAGCAAGCCAAAGCCAAAGGCTTTAGCGCTGCCGATTCCGCAAGTGAATGCTTCATGGAATTTCTCTGGATCCGTTACGGTCAACATTCCCTGATATTCCACAGCGCTATGCAGACCGCATGCGCCGGGTTTGGTGAAGTGTTCGCGTCCGCGTGGGATGGTGCGCAGAGTCGTTTCCTCGACGACGAAGCCGCCCTGCTCACCTTTGTGCTGAATCCACGCAACCAGTTCTTCGCGAGTGCGCAAGGGGACGCGCTTTCCATTCTTGGTCGGGCTGCCGTCAGGGTTCAGTTTCGTTATCTTCTTTGTCGGATTTGCACATAATTGAAAGGCATACCGGCTCTTGGTGAAATAAGCCAGAGGAATCGATTTGGTTAACCAATCACCTGCCGGGCACCAATCGGGCCTAATCGGAATCTCAGGCGATACAATTAATAATCGATATCCATCATCGCGCTCATCAAGACGTGTCAGAAAATCACGAGGCTTTGCGTCGCGACCTGGAAATGCCTTCCAAACCGCCTGATGCCAGGCGTACGGGTCACGAAGACCACGCTTCGCTGCGGCAGCGTAATCAATTGTAGCTTGGGTCAGGCAGGTCATTTCGGATCCTCCATATTAGTCGTTACAACCGCGCCATTTTCGGACCCTCCCCAATATTCGCGTGCCCAACGTTCTTTGACTCTATCGCCCCAGTAACTGAGATCTATGAACAATTGTTCATAGTTGATCGGCACCGCTTTTGCTTTGGCGGCAAGTATCACAGGTGCGAGCCGCTCGCAGATTTCTTCGCGGTCGCAGGTCAGAAGCCGGCGAAACCGGCCATCAAATGAATTATGTTCAGCGCTGAGCCGGCGGCAGGTAGTGCCAAGATTGCCAAGCTGGGTTTCATCGGGCTGATATGCATACAAAGCAGAAACCGTTTCATAACGGGTGTTGCCGATTCCACCCACTGGGCCCAGCAATGGCCAAGCACGGTGGCGCTGAGCGGGCTTAAGCGCGCCGCGCAGATTGGCCATCGCACCGCGGTCGTTCTTCATGCTGCGCAAATGCGAGAGGAGCTTAGCCGCAGCTTCTTGAGGATTGAATCTGTCATTGTTCATGCTTCAGCCTCCTTTGCCTTATCCTTCAAATTGTTGGGCGGAGCGGAGCGGAAGAAGTTTTGCCGGGTCAGCGCGAACGCTCGCAGCTGGCGGGGCGTATTGTGTGGACAAGCGGCATCGAAGGCTCGCAAAGCTGCCGTCCAGCCAACTTTTCCCCAGAGGGTCCGTGGCCACTCATTCTCGTCTTTCAACGAAATGGGATCAGCTACGACGTCAAGAAGTCGTTTTACTTCACGCTCAATATCGGTCCAATACTGTGACGCTGCTTTGTTTTTGACTTTGGTGGCTTGATCGCGCGCTTCTCGACGGGTCAGGTCGTCACCAAGTTCTTTGCGGTAGTTGAGGACGGCCCTGCTCAGCCGGTTGGCTAACTCTTGCGCATACCCGACGCCGTTTTCGTACAAACGTTGGCCGGAATCAATCAACATTTTGGCCGGCATATGGAACACTGCTTCCACTGTATCCAGAGGCTTAGCCTTGTCGGCGGCTAGTCCACCAACCCAAAGATCGAAAGGCTCGGTAGATGACAGATTCCGCAAGGCCACCGGCCCGCCATTTGAATTGCGGCTAATGCGACGGACAGTGAGCGCGTGGAGTTCGCGCCATGGTGCACGGTCGAGCGACGCGCCGAGGACCCGCCATGGGGATCCCTCGGTCTGGCCTTTGCGTTGAACAATAGTGCAGGATGGCTCGCGCCATTGGTCGTAAGGCGGGTACTTCAAGCCGTTGGCTAATAGCATGCTCGTCCCATCGTCTTGAAGCCGTATCGTCCGGGTAAAAGGTAATAGCCGCCCGAGATATGTGGCCGTGGTGTTATGTACTGCTTTAGTGTCTTCGGCAGAAGAGGGGATTTGTTCCCAGGAAGGACAACCCCATGCCACTCGCGATTGCTCTTTCGTCGGGACGGTATCGCCGGCTACAAGCACCGCTACGGTATCCTTGTCTAAAATATTGAGATGGATGGTTTCGAGCAGCGTCGCGCCACGAATCAGCGAATGCAACATGCTGCCGGCTAAACAGGGCGCATGGTCACTGGAGCCCTTGCCGAGCGTTGGTTTTCCATCCCACTCGGCTACGCCTATACGCCCCCCCGGCGAGAAGCATTGAAAGGTAAGAAGCATTAGGGCGAGCTGGGTAGGGTCGAAGCTGCGTGCGGAGCCGCCGGCGTTATCAAAAAGGGTCGAGTTGTTCCCCGTAGCCAATGCGAGGTCGAGCTTACTGAAGGAGTTGCCTTCATCTTCGTCATCGTCGGTCTTGCCGGCAGGATTGAGGTGCGCGACCTGAAGGAATCTCTGCTTGTCACCAAACAATTCAAAGGCACGGTGCCAGCGTCTCAGGTAGGCTGCAACAGCTGGAGCGATGCGAGGAAGGCAAGTTTTCCAATCTTGATGATCGTTCGGTCCGTCAAGTGCCGCTTGTGCAACGCAGATTAGCAGTCTCATCAGCGCGATTCGCTCATGCGGCCGCAAAGCGAGGTCGCGGATGTCATTGCCTCGCTGGAATGCCTCGACGAGGCTAATCTTGCCCGGCCGCCCGTTCTGCCAGACCACCGGTATCCACGGATCAGTCGAAAGATTCATCTTCATCCCATTTCTCCTGTGGAGTTGTCGTAGGAAGCTCTCTATGCGCGATGAGAATGCCACGTTCTGGGTTGTAAGTCAGCCCAGATCGGACAGCGCTTTGCCAAAAGACGATCTCGCCTCCAGGCTGCAATAAGCCGATGGCGGTCGATTGGGCGACGTTCAGGCTCAACCAGTCGGGAGTGTTATTTAGTCCAGCGCTCACAGCCCAGCGGGGCATCCGCGTCAGATTTCGATGTAGCGCTCGAGCGATTTCGATGTTCCAGTTGCGTCCACTCGCGGTTACTATTTCGCCGTTTAGCAACGTGAGGCGGGCTGAATCGGCGTCCAGCTTTTCGATCACCCAAGCTACTAAGAGCATTGCGGTGGGATAAGTGCTGAAGCGAGTCTGTACGCCCTCTTCATCAGGCAAGGTCGGTTGAAACCAGATTTTGGCTGCATTGAGAGCCTTGGAGCTGAGCACGGCCTTCTTTGTTTCCAAGTCTTCGCGAAGTGAACGCCACCCGGGCGGTTCATCTGCTGCCGGGGCCGCGTAGGTGGCTTCCAGAATCGCGCGGATGTCGCCTGGCAAAACAATTGTATCGAGTTGTTGCCACTGCTCCCATGACCGTAGCAATACATAAGGAGCATAGACCCGCGCGCTTTTGCCGAGGGCCCACAAGAGTTCTTTAATAGAAGCTGAGCGCAGTTGTTTGTTGGAAAGGGCGACCGATCGAATCCATACCTCAGGCCGAAGGCTTGATCTCTGGCGTTCGTGTCGCCATAGCCGGCCAAGCCGCTGCAACAGCATGTCAGTCGGCGCGAGATCGGTGATTAGCAAATCGGCATCAATGTCCACGCTCTGTTCAGCGACTTGTGTGGATACCAGCACGCAGCCGTTCTGAGGACGGCGCTTGCCGTCTTTTCCTAGCCGATCCATCCAATCGTTCTCCAACTCCTCGCGTCGAAAATGGGGGAAGCGGGAATGTAAAAGAGCAATCTCTGGGCCGCCCTCTCGATTGGCTATCTTAAGTTGGCCATATGTCTCTTGCGCTTCGTCCACTGTATTGCGAATCCATAGCACGCATTCGCCATGCTCGGCGCGATCTAGGCACGAATCGACCAGCGTATCGACAGCGGGGAAACGGACGGCAACTGGCTTGGATGGCGGAGGTTCAACAGACAACTCCCGCAAAGGAGGAGGCACGCAGGACAACAGCGGATACGCTGCAGATAAGCCGGTGGAATGGCACCCCCCGACCGCTAACAATTGCCTTCGACGGTCACGGGTGAGGGTTGCCGAAAGCACTATCACCGTGCAGTTCAGTGCCAGTAGCCGCTTGATCAGCATATCAATCAGTGTGCTGGTATACAAATCGTAACTATGGACTTCATCGAGGATAACCACTTTGCCGGCTAGTCCGAATCGCCGAACGAAGAAGTGCTTCGCTGCCACGATGCTCAAGAGCGCTTGGTCCACGGTGCCCACTCCGAAGGGGGCGAGGATCGCGCGCTTGGCCGAGGCGAACCATGATCGCCCCGCACGGACATGTTCATCGGCCTCATTATCCCCACCTACGCTGGCCCGGAGTTGATTCAAAGGCGCAGGCTGCACGAGCCATGAACCACTATGAATTAAGCGTAGATCAGATGTTTCCTCGAGGGCCTGTTCCATAAAAGATCCGACACGGAGATGAATGCGGTTGCTGGTGATCTGTGTAGGCAAAGCAAAGTAAATGCCGGTCGCTTGCCCGGCAGCAATGAGCCGGTAAGCCGTGGCGAGCGCTGCTTCTGTCTTGCCACAACCCATCGGCGCTTCGATAATGTATAAACCTGGCGCGACGATGTTTTCCCATGAGGTAGCTTGCATCGCGTTAGCACGAAACCCCGGGAAGAGCTCCTCAAAGTCGAGTCCCTTCTTAGCAGCCGGCATCTCCCAACGCGCCGCGACTAAGGATGCGCGTGCTCTTTGTCGACGCTCATCAATGGTTCCGATCCAACTCTGCGGAAAGTAGGCCTCATCCGAACCGATCCAGTCAGCCACCGTAATTAACCCGGCGGTCATCCACCAAGTCGCTTCGTCGCCTGGCTCTGCCGGGAGAGGGTCAAAGGTCTGGATGAGTTCTTCGACCAACCGCTTTCGCTCTGCGTCCCAGTTCGCATGGTTGTTTTCGGCGAAGGGCTGGAGCCGATCGCCTTTAATTTTCCCGTGGTGCGCGCCCACGACGGCTGACCACCAGCGCAATGAATCGGGAACAAGTTGCTGCAGGGTGAATTGGCTGATCTTGGCATGGTCATTCTCACAGCCGGCTACGGATGCAGGTTGAATGTGGTGTTTCGCCAGCCAATCCGGGCACTTCTGCTGAAATCCTGGCGAGACCTTACCCACGTCGTGGGACGCGGCAAGAGTGACGGCTCCAGAGGGTATCAGGGCGCTTAAGTGCGGCGGCAATATCATCCGTAAAGCTCTAGCAACACACCCAACGTTCAGGCAGTGATCACGTACGCTGATACCAGGCTGGTCAGTCGCAGTGGTTTTCCCCCAGCAATCCTCGTGTTTTATCAAGACCAAATCACCCGGTACATCATTTCTCTTTTTGGGTGACGGCATAATAACGCTCTTTCCTTCGTCGTCTTGTTACCAATAATAAGCTAGCGACATATGCAACGCGCTCCGCCCGCTCGAATCAAAGTGGAGCCCATTCCAGGAGAGAGAAAGACCGCAGACAACTGTAATATTCATTCATACCCATAAACGCTCAATCCCCTCCACTCGCTTAAGTTGGAAATATATCGCCGGCCAGGCGGCAATGTCAATCATTGTTGACCGATGACAAAAATGTTTCGATAGGATGAGTTGCCCGTGCCTTATGAATAGAAGAAGCGTCTCGCGGTAAAGAGATCGTTTAACAATGCCCTTCCGCTTCCTGACAATACGTTGTACGGAAGGGGGTATGGTACCCTACTGCCCCACCTGAGATCTTTGCCCCTTGGCTGGGAAACACGCGAAAAACGCGGTGGATTTTGGAACCCACAGTGGGTCTGGGACGTGCCTTTTGCCGCCTGGAATGCCCATTGGCAGGGATCGAGGAAGAGAAGAGGCTCCTGAGGAGTGCAAGATCGGCACCTCGCCATAGGATTCGGGAGAGTCCATGCCTTGAGACAGGTCTCCGCTGGCCGGAAGGGATCGCATTTCCTGGTTACCCACCCCTTATAGCAATACGTTGGGGAGAGAGTGGCGGAACGCTATTTATTGGGATTTTAAAGATGACCTGGGTGAAGCGATTCACATTAGAATTCCTAGGAACTGCAAAGGCCCGTTCAAGGGGGAGCCTACGATTCCACCCCATCACCTATGGGTGGGGTCAGCAATGATCCCAGTTGCGCATGGGGGTGGTGTCACCAGTTGCCGAGATATTGTCAAATGTTGTGTATGAGCCGGGGTTGAGCATATCCCGTCGATCTCCATTCAGGCCGCTTTATCCATGACGATGTCCTTGAAGACATATTTTATGCTCAGATTGAAACTGGCGCGCGCAACCACCGGCTTTGACAGCCGTATCTTCGTCCGGTGACTCGTTTAATTTCATTCCCGCGATGCTTAAACTATTTCCCGGAAGTCCCGACAACCTGGGATTCTGGCGAGAGAAGTGATATTATAAAAACAAGCTGGTCAAGTATGCAGAATTGTTCATTCATCATTCGAGGGATCGGCCCATCTTCAAAATACAAGGAGCTTTTATCATGTCCACCCTCGCTAAAACAATCAAGGACGAGATTCGGCGAATCTCCCGCCGAGAAATCGGCCTGGCGCTCTCGAAAATCCGCCGGGACCATATTGCCCTGAAGAAGAGAATCGCCGAACAAAAAAGCAGAATCTCCGCGATCGAGAAAGATAACAAGGAACTTTTAAAAAAACAGGCTGCGTTCGGTCAAGATTCCCATTCGGGGCCGGAAGCCGAGCACGTCGCGTTCTATGCCAGGGGGATCAAGAGCCTCCGTCGGCGGCTCGGTCTCTCCCAGATCGACCTAGCCACGCTGGTCGGTATGAACAGGATTAGCATCTCACATTGGGAGAAGAAGTCCGGGAAGATAAAAATCATAAAGCCTGAAGTGAGGAAAATACTGGCGGAGCTGAAGGGCATGAAAAAAGCAGAAGTCGCGGCGAGGCTGGGAACGCCGAAAAGGCCAGGAAAGATAGTCCGTAAGCATTAACCGGCTCCAGTAATAAAGCGCAGTCCCATATTAGCCTTCTCGCATGACCGGCTAGTTGAAAACAGGGGGGAAATGAAAGGCGGGAGAAGGGGGGGTAATTGCAAACTTCCCCATTGAACGGGGCGCCTTGACGGCGAAATATATCCTCATTGAAATAGATGGTGGGAAGGAAGAAACTTTCTCAAAGTAGGGGGACATGGCCGATCACGCAGTATATAGAAGCATTATTGCCGCAGTTAAATCGGGTAGCCTGAAAGAACCTTTCTCCATTTCGGATTTTCGCGAAGTCTGTCCGGGTTTCGCCAAAAGTACCTATGGAACTTTCCTTCATAAACACAATAAAGGGAACAATAAGACGACCGAATTATTTGAACGCATTTCCTCGGGTGGATTCATCGTAATTCGTCCTTTCAAATACGAATGACGTTTTTTGTCCCGAAATGGCCAAGATGAAGATCGATCATTCAAGAATAGCGAAGCGGAGGTCCGAAGTCGTCGGTCCCGGGGCTTCCACGGCCGTGGGGGGGCCAGGATGGACCTCTCTAGCTCTGATACTAAAGAAAGCATTGCCGCCGCTATCGTAGAACGCTTGAAGGACTGATGTCAGGCAGCTTTTCACGAAGATTGACATCGCCGTGCGGCCGGCGGTAGTATTCCATCATGATCAGGGGGGATATTCATCGCGTGGAGCGGGAATTCAGCTCGCTCGGAAAAAGGAAACTCTAATCCTTCGGAAGTCGACATGTGGGTTCGTGCCAATAACGCAGTAGTGAAGGATTCGCCCTGATGTTCTGGTTTGTTCTTATAGTAATTATCATTTTCGTTATCGCCTCATCTTCCTCCCGCCGCAAGGGCCAGAAAAAGGCGCCCCGGCGGCCCTCGAGCCAACCGCCTCGCGCCACTGTCACTATTCGGATAGATCCTGGCGTATCTTTTGGCTCCACCGGCAGGGCGTCCCTGAAATGGGTCGGCGACGGGGCAACCATCGAGGCCGGCTCCTATCAAATCAGTGATCCATTCACTTATATGTCTGATGGCTCCCCCTCCCAAGAAGAGGCTTCGTGCATCAACGTCCGTTTGCCGATCGGGAAGCCGGTTGCAGAAGAGCGTGGCGCTCTCGGCTACTGGCCACAATATTCGAGGCTGACCCCTGATCAGAGAGCGAACTACCTTGAATGGCTTGCCGGCGGCAGGAAGGCTGAGCTGGCCGACATCGGGTACGCTTTTATCTACTTCTACGGGCTAGAGCGGCGAGCACTTGTGGACAACGAAGACATCAAGACGGTTCTAGTCCAAGCGCACCGCTTAATGTCCAGCTATTCGGCGTCGCACTCCTTTTTTGGATACTCTAGCCGTTTTATCGCTTTCACTCATGCACGGATGGGACTCGAAGACCTGCCCCGCGAGCTATTCGACATCGTTTTTGAAAAATCCATCAAGGAATACGATGACGAGACCCTGACCGTGGCTCTCTCTTGGCTCCACAAGGCGAACACTCCGCTTCCGCCGTCCCTGGCTTTCGAAGTCGCGCGAAACGACATCCGCTCTTCTCGAAGCGTGGTTGTAGCCCGTGTCGCGGAACAATTTCGGGCTCTTTTTTATAAGAAATACACCGATAGCTTTGGACCTGGTCTAGAGCTTAAGGCAGCGGCCAGAGAGCGGCTTCTCGAGTACAAACCGGCCAGTCCGACTGTTCTGCACGGTATGTCACATTACTCCCTGCCGGGAATACGAATTCCAAATGTCCTCGGCTTGTCCAGTCAGTTTAAGCCGTTGGTAGATTTGTGGGAGGAATGCATCGAGGAACTGAAGCCCCTAAGCCGAGAAATCGGCAAGGGACGCGATATGCTCACCCGCCAAGCTTACCAAGCGCTTCCAGAAGCGCTCAAGGCCGAGGTTGACCACCCGGACAGGGATAAGTGGGAGAGCTTCGTCGCGGCAAACACGAACGAGAGCAGCATCGTCATCACGACTGTCGGAGATCTGGCTCCGCTCTGTGGATTCGAACAACGAGCGAAGCTTACCACAAGCCAGAGCGAGGAGATGGCGTCGACCGCTGGCGACGTGGGATTCGTTCTCGTTCCCGATCCTCGCGTAACCGGTCGAGCGTATAAGTGGGATGAGATGATTGCTCTATTCCGGCCGGAAGGCCGTCCGGATGTCCCTTTAGACAAGAAGTACAGAGCGGCGGTGCTCATGTTAGAAATGGGCATGGCGGTTGCAGCGGCCGACGGGACGGTGGAACAGGTTGAGGTGGACCAGATCATCAGCTTCCTCAAAGGTCAGTTCCTGTTAGTCCCGAACGATGCTCGACGGATCGACGCCTACAAGGAAATCCTAATCAAGCAGCCCCCAGCCCTGTCCAATCTTGCCAAGCGACTTCAATCCGTTCTCACTGCCGATCACCTTGAAGTTGTCTGCCAGTTCCTGGTCGGTATTGCCGCGGCCAATGGCTATATAGACAAGAGAGAGCGCACAACTCTACGCCGCTTTTACACTGCCTTGGGATTGCCCATATCCAAGCTGGACGACATTATCGCCAAGCTATTCGGCCCGGTACCCGAAGCGGTTGAGGTCCAGCGTGGCGTTGCTGTTCCCGGCGAGAAGATCCCCGCGCGCCCAGCGCAGCCGGTATTTACGCTCAATGCCGCGGCTTTGCAAACGATCCTGCAGCAAACGGAGCAGGTCGCTCAGATGCTGGGCGCCGCTCTCATGGCCTCAGCGGAGGAAGAAGCGGAGGTCATTGTCACGGAGGCCCAACGCGCGCACCCAGAGCCGGACCAGACGCTGGCGACCGAAGCTGCAAAGAACATTAGCCTTTCTCAGACTTATGCCGGCTTGGATCCGCGTTACCACCTGGTCGTCACTGAACTGCTGTCCCGTGAGGCTTGGGCACTTGAGGACTTCGACGCCTTAGCCCACAAGTATAATATCATGCCCGCGGGAATGTTGGACGCGATCAACACTTGGTCCGATGAGAATCATGGGGACTTCCTCATTGAGGAAGGCGAGCACTATACTGTCAAGCGAACTCTACTGGAGAAATCGTAATGCCGAGCGTAATCAAGCCGCGTGAGCGGGAAGCTATTCTACAGTCGTTGCGGGCGGGCGTCGTGCCCCGCATCGGACTTCAACACATCCAGGTGGGTCGTAAGGACGAAATCGCCGCGATCCTCAAGGATCTGGAGACGGTAACACAGGGCGGCGCCTGCATGCGCTTTATCATCGGCCGTTATGGCGCCGGAAAGAGTTTCTTTCTAAATCTCACGCGGATTGTAGCCCTTGAGAAGAAATTCGTCGTAGCCCAGGCGGACATAACGCCCGACCGCCGTCTCCATGCGACAGGGAGCCAGGCGCGTAGCCTTTATTCCGAACTGATGCACAATCTGGCCAGCCGTACCAAGCCGGATGGCGGTGCCCTTCCCGGTATCGTGGAGAAATGGGTGTCGGGTCTAGACTACGACATGAGATCCAAGGGGGCATGCGACGCCGACATACTCAAAGCAATTCCTGAGAAACTTGCGGTGCTCCAGGACATGGTTAGCGGCTACGACTTCGCTCTGGTTGTTCGCAAGTACTTTGAGGGATTCCTGACAAACAATGACGCCCAAATGGCATCGGCTATCCGCTGGCTTCGGGCGGAGTACTCGACAAAGACAGAAGCGCGTCAGGATCTCGGGATCCGGTCAATTATCGACGACCAAGGGATCTACGATTACCTAAAGCTCCTGGCCGCCTTCGTAAGGATGGCCGGTTACTCGGGGCTGCTTGTGAACCTGGACGAAATGGGTGTGCTTTCGCACCGTCTCAACAGCTCTCAGGCCCGCTACGCCAATTACGAGATGATTCTCAGGATGCTGAACGACTGCCTCCAGGGATCTGTTTCTGGCCTGGGGTTTATTTTCGCAGGTACCGACGCTTTCCTGGATGATAAGCGGCGTGGACTCGCCAGCTACGAAGCCCTCGCCACACGGCTGGCGGCCAGTACGTTTGCTGCCCAAGGCCTGAAGGACTACTCGGGCCCTGTGATTCGCCTAACCAACCTAACGCCCGAGGACATGTACGTGTTGCTCCATAACATCCGAAACGTGTTCGCTTGCGGTGACATCTCGCGACATCTGGTGCCGGACGAAGCTATAGTGTCTTTCCTGAACTACTGTTCGAAGACCTTGGGTTCAGAGTTCTTCCGTACCCCGCGCGATTCCGTGAAAGGATTCGTGGGATTCTTGTCGATTCTGGAGCAGAATCCTGGCACGGACTGGAAAGCTGTACTCGGTCAAACGAAACTGGAAGCCACTCCACCTGAAGACGTCGAAGCCTCGGCAACAGAGGAATCGCCTGCCGCCGCGCTGGCCCCGTCACCCGCGCCAACTACTCCCGCACCAGACGGGCCCAAGACCGATGACGACCTTGCCACCTTCAAGCTCTGAGGCGGGTTCGTCGGCCTTCTCTTGCCTTCATCCCAACATCCAGGAGCAGCTCTATAGGATGAACTGGACGGAGCTTCGTCCGATCCAGGTCGAGGCAATCCATGTCATCTTAAGCGGGACGGGCCATCTGATCATTTCTGCCATGACCGCCAGCGGGAAGACAGAAGCAGCGTTCTTACCGGTACTCTCCGGCATACTTGCGACAAATGCCCCCGGAGTCCAAGCCCTTTACGTCGGCCCCCTCAAAGCCCTGATCAACGACCAATTCCGCCGCCTAGAGGACCTCTGCGCTCTGGCGGAGATTCCTGTTCACAAATGGCACGGGGACGTAGGAGCCTCCGCTAAACGCGATCTGATCAAAGTCCCCTCCGGCGTTCTCCTGATCACGCCGGAGTCCGTAGAGTCCCTCTTCATTAACCGGACCAACAATCTGCCGGCCCTATTCGGCAACCTCGCCTTCATCGTGATTGACGAGTTGCACACGTTCATGGGATCTGAACGCGGTGCTCATCTCAAGAGCCTGATTGCCCGCCTAACCCAGATCAGCTCCTCGCATCCGCGGCTCATCGGCCTTTCCGCCACGCTCGGAGATATTGAACTGGCGAAGAAGTGGCTTTGCCCCAGTTCCCCAGCGGATGTCCAGGTGATAGTAGGTGAGGGTGAGAAGACCATCCGTTACCGGATTAGTGGATACCTCAGGCAGGACGAAGACGGAGGAACGGAAGCCCGAGGGCCTGGAACAGACGAGGCCCCCGAGGGACCGGTGGAGACTGAGGATGACCGGCGGCTGGCGACCGACCTCATCCGGACTTTCTCTGGAAAGACATCTCTGATCTTCGCCAATAGCCGCGCGAAGTTGGAGTTCTACGCCGATTTGACGCGCCGCATCCTCGAGCGCCAGGGGCTCCCGAACACTTTTCGCATACATCACGGATCGCTTTCGAAAGCAGAGCGGGAAGACACCGAGGATGCGCTCCGCTCGGACCGCCCCACGTCCACGTTCTGCTCCAGCACTCTGGAACTGGGCATAGATGTAGGGAACGTGATTGCAGTGGGCCAGATCGGGGCTCCCTGGTCCGTCAGTTCACTGGCGCAGCGACTAGGTCGAAGCGGGAGACGGAACGGAGAAGCCTCCGTGCTACTGATGTTTGTAGAGGAGGACCACCTGAACCGACATGCGGCTCTGGTTCCGCGTCTCTGCCCTGGCCTCCTCCAGGCCGTGGCCATGACCGAACTCCTGTTCAAGAAGTGGTGCGAGCCACCGGATATCGCCCGCCTCCATCTCTCCACCCTCATCCAGCAGGCCATGAGTGTGATTGCCGAGCGCGGGGGTGTCTCGGCCGCTACGCTCTTCGATGTGCTGACTCGGAAAGGGGCATTCACCTGTGTTGATCAGCCGACATTCGTGGCGGTGTTGCGAGGACTCAGCGCGAACGACATGATTGAACAGACGCCCGAGGGTGACTTGATTCTCGGCCTAAAAGGCGAGCGGATCGTACGGAGCAGAGACTTTTACTCCGCCTTCGCTTCTTCGGAAGACATGAAGGTCTATTTCAAGGGCCACCTCATCGGTACGGTGTCGGCTCCACCTGGGCTCGGGGGGGATGGCTACCTGATTCTTGCCGGCCGGCGATGGAAGGTCATCGAAATTGACTCTGAGAAGCTGGAAATCTTAGTGGAGCCCGCCAAGGGAGGCCGCCTGCCCTTTTTCTCAGGGAAGGCTGGCGTCGACATCCACCCCCGCGTGCGGGCTGAGATGCTCGCCGTTCTTGAGTCAAGCGACTTGCCTGTCTACCTCGATGACAAGGCCCGCGAGATTCTTTCCTTATCTAGGGATTTCGCTCGCCGCTCCGGCATTCTCGACGGGCCCATCATCACCGATGGTGCCGACACATATTGGTTCACTTGGACAGGGTCAAGAATCCACCGGACGCTTATGGGCATGGGGCGTTTTTTGGGCGGACTAGATGTCCAAGACGATGACATCGCACTGTGCTTCGAGAGAACTTCCCCCGAAGTCGTTCGCGAGAAATACTTGAAATTCCTCGATACACCCCCCGATGCCGAATGTCTTGCTATGGAGTTCCCGGTGCGCGTCAGCGAGAAATACGACGTTTTCCTGCCTGACGACATCCAAGCCAAGAATTTCGCACGGAATAACCTGGATGTTGAGGGGGCGCTCAGATTAATCCGAAAAATCCTCGGTCCGCCGCAGCTTCCAAACGAACTCACAATACAAAAATAGGCTCGCGAGAGAGGAGACGAAGGAAGGGATAAAAAATTCTCATGCCAAGGATAAAGTACCAGGAAGTGCTTGGGCTGGAAGTTAAGCGGGGACGTCCGCCGGTCGGGCCGGCGCCATCGAAGGAGGACCTGGTTAGGCTGTATGTCAGGGAAGGGATGTCCGTCAGGGACGTAGCCGCGGCGCTGGGATGTTCAAAGGACGCTGTCCATCGGGGACTTCGGACCTATAGGATCAAGACCAGGACAAGCGCCAGAAGGTCGAAGCTTCGGGACATCGACGTGGCCGTCCTGGAAACCGGGATCAAGGAAAATGGGGTTCGCGGATACGCCCGGGAATTGGGCGTCCACGAGAACACTTTGAGGAATTTTCTAAAAATGAGTAAGAGATGAAAAAGCCTTCTTTCTGGAAAGTAATTGTTTCGCTCTTGGTCATTTGTCTTTTCTTGTTGGCTTGGATGGGCCAATGGCGGTATGAGGAAAACGGGCAGATAAGAGTAAACAGAATTACAAGCAAGGTCTTCCAATTACAATCCGACGGAAAATGGAAAACACTTCAGCAGTTGAGAGAGGAACGGGCCGAGGCGGAAAGAGAAAAAAATGCGAAAGAGAATAAGGCCCTTGAAGATTTTCTGATAGAAAAAGGACTGTTAAACAAGAACGGTTCAAGAAAACCACTCAACGAAGACCCTTTGATAGAAAAGGGATTAGTAAACACGGACGGCTCAATAAATCACACCAAAGTCGTAGAATATATGGCCGATATTGATGCCAAAGAATTCCTAAAAGAACACAGAGCCCCGATCGCGGAACCCCTTAAAAAAGAGCCCGCCAAAAAACGTGAGGAGCCCCCAAAATAGGCTACAGTATGCGTCGCATAATAGGAATTATGACAACTTCACTACTTGTAACATACAGAAACTAAACAACATCCATAATACAGGGAAAGGCAAAAGCGCGGAATTTCGACCCTCTGTAACCTACTGTTTATAAAGCAAATATCCTACCCTGTTTTTGGGGGTTTTATGAAATTCCTTCGTCGGAGACAAGGGCGAAACCGCGAAATCAACGACGGCCATCAACCTGGCCGCGGCGTTTAAACGGGGATCCTGGCCGAACCTGGAGGACGCGATTGATATTGGCCGAGCAGAACGCCAAGCGCTAAGGCAATCTCGATTTAGGCGTTGATATTTTTTCCTTGCCCTAGCGCACGTCATAGCGCCGGAAAGAAAAATAGGCTCCGGCGAAAAAAACGAGAATCATTACGATCATTAGCGCATAATCAGGTATTGTCCTAATTATCGATTCGCCAAACTGTTCGGGCTCCATCCTGTGGTGGGGCATATCCTTAAGGCTACTCTCAATTGTTCCGCCCGGCTTTGCGTTTAATGATTGGCTAACTTTAGAAAGAAGCCAATTCATATAAACCCCTTTGTAAGCTCGCACGGATATTAAAAACCGATCGTACTCTTCGACTCCGGTTCGGGCTAAGGACATTGTGCCAAAGCTAAGCGCTGAGGCTGGAGAGATTCTTGATAGGTTTTTAGCGAGGGACTGCTGGGATTTCCTCTCCATATTATATTTAAGATCAATGGCGGCATTGGTGGAGTCCAATTTCAATTGGAAATCTCGAGTAACTTCTGCGAAATATTTCATGAATTTCTCTTGATATACTTTAGGGTCTTTATCATATTCTGAAGCATGTTCTTGACCCCATTTTCTGTTCGAATTCTGTAATTCCGATTCTGCCTGCAAGAGGAACGCTGCCTTTTGGGAGGTAATCTCGTGGATTGAGGGGATGGGCTCGATTTGAGCCGCCGCAATAACCGCAATTTTAGGAATGACCATAACGAATATCACCCATATAAAAAGTAGAATGAGAAAACTCGTTGAAGATCGACTCGTCCTGGCCGAGACAAAAAGCCCCAAACTGAAAAAAACCGAAAGATAGAGCAAAAACATAAAAAATATCATGAGAAGTCGAAGCCAGTCATCGCTAGTAAAAGCCACATTTGGCACAATCATCATGGCGACGATACCCAGGATCATCGGGATGAGAAGTGGGATTAGAAGACAGATATAGCCGCCAATGGCTTTGCCAAGAATAAATTGGTCGCGGGGGACGCTGTTTGACAGAGCGAGTTTCAAGGTCCCTTTTTCCTTCTCGCCGACAATGGCATCATAGGTAAAGAGAATGGCGAAGAGACTTAGAACTATTTTGACTATGAACATGAGATCCAAGGTGCCAAATACTGCAAAAACCGGATTACTATCATACTTTGAATCAATAAGGCTCGGGTCTGTTGTGCGACTTATCGGCGCTACCCGGCCGACGGACTCCTCGATACCGTTGACAATCGTCCCAAGGACTGATGGCGGCTTGCTAATCCTAATAGTATGACCAGATAGAGCCTGGATATTCGCCAAGGCCGAAATGTCCTTCTCTGCTAACGCAAGAGAGGTCGTATATTCCTTAAGGTCCCCGCGGTAATTTATGACCCCGGTATAAACCGAAAGGAGAATCAGGATGGCGCAGAGGATAAAAGTGAATACGAATTTCAGGCTCGTTATTATTTCCAGGATTTCTTTCTTTATGATATATCGAAGCATCATTTCCTCATCAAAAGGAATGGATATTTTCTATTCTCCGAAATAGCTACCTTATCGCAAATTCCCTTCCCCCCCTGGATTGAGAACCGGTGGGGACGTCCTCCATGACGCAGAAGCTCAAATTATTCGATCTATCGGATAATATGATGTTCCGATTCGACTGTGAAAAATCGAAATTTATCATAATTAAGGATCATATCTGTCTTCGGTATCGAAACTAGGGGACTATATCCAGGGTATGCAATACGAACCTTCGAACGCCACGGCAAAAATATCCCATCCTTTTCGGTTCGGTATTCGTGTGTCGTTACGAATTCCGGCTTGATGTTTAAAGCGGTGCAGTCGTTTAAGACATCTTCATACCCGTCGATGGGAATACCCTCGATTTCGCATTTTAATATTGAATATTTTTCTTGATCAACCCAGATACGAGCCGACCATATTCCGTTCTCGTCTCCAGATTTGGGGCTAGCTTCTACAATATAAGACTTCTTTCCCTGGATCTTTTCCTCTGACGCAATCCGGAAGAAATACTTCGATTGTTGTGCTGGGAGAAGGATCTTCAGTGATGCAAATAGCGGGCTGAGGCCGATGACACGGCCCTCATTCATGAGTTTCGTTCCATCGCCGTAGGCACGACCATTTTCCTTCAATATTATCCGCCTCTCCTGAAGAACTTCGTTTTTCCGAATAATTTGATAATCACATAGATATTTATTTCTTTTCGTTTGGCTTGGATCCATGATCTGTACTTTAGGATATGGAATGATTGTCCTGTTGTGATAGGGATCGTCGCCGCCGCTCGTCATGATTACAGGAGTAATCCATCTAACACTTTTACTTAGGGTAAAATGCGTTTCGCTGATCGTTTCTTCACATACGAAATCCAAAGCGGCGATGGCTAGTTTCTGACAATATTCGCCACATTTGTCGAGAGTTTTCGTAAGCACTTCAGTTGAGAAAGCAGTTGTTTCATTCCAGGGGCTGCGAGATGAGATAACAGGATTATACGTTGAGGGATAGAAATTATAGGATAACTTAAACTTTGCTGGGATTGGTTTATTTTTTGAATTATAAACAGGTTCGAAAATACATTGCCGCAAAGCTTGCACAACCGAATAATTAAGGTAGGCGTTGACCGGTTCCTCAATTCCGACGGATAGGACATTTCCTTTTTCATTGATTTTCACTATGAGCCTTACGATGCCGCCAATAAGACGTCGCCTCAATTCCTCGGGATAGGACGGTGGGACCATCTGAAGAATTTTCGGGGCAGGGTAAAACTCAGGTTCGGAAACCTTTTTTTGTTCAGGTTCGCTTCTGGCGATATAACTACTTTTTGCATAAACCAATGCATAATAAGCTTCCCCATTATGTGAGGCCATGATGATCATAGGTTCATTGAGATCTAGAGTTATTTCTTGACGCATAATAATTTCAGTAGAGGCGCCTTCATTCTTTCCATAAGAAATCAAAACCGGTAAAAATACTTGTCCAGAAGAGAGTATCTTTGGGGTAATCCTTATCCGATAATAATTTTGCACTCCCTTGATGATATCGTTATAATCGGTAGTTCCCCGGCCGCTCCAGGCTTTTTCGTGCATAAACAAATAATCAACTGTATCAACGTTATATATGTTCATAAGCGCTTCGCTCACCGTGGATGCATCATAAACGTCGGATAATCCGGCCTTTTCTTTAAAAGAGGCAAGTTCAGGCCGAGATGATGCTGTAAATATTTTGACTTGGTCTTTGTTCGAAATTGCTTCTTTCCAGTCTGATCGGAATAGATACACCCGGACCATAATATCTTCAGCATGAAGAACAGTGCGACAAACAAAGGAAAGCAATACCAGGAATAATATTGATCTAATAATGATCCGCATGACAGTGCCCTTTCAAGAAGAATTTCGTCATAGCCGACGCGCGATTTTTATTCATCATCACTTATCGATGTATCCCGCCCGATGCGTGACCCGGAATTTGCCGCCTTTAACCTTGACCTCGATGTCTTTGTATTTCCCATCCGCCTTATAATTCGCCGGCCGGTAATAGACCAAATAGAAGTTTTCGGTTGCATCCAACGCCCTTTTGAATCCATAGATCGGGTTCGCCGTTGCTTCAGAAATACCGCCGGTTGCATCGGCCAGATTACGAAATGCCTGGTAGAAATCGCCGCTCATTTCGCCCGTCGTCGCTTCCCCCGGATTCCGGTATTCCACGTCGCCGATCGCCGACTTTGTCTTTGTCAGGAACAGAAAATGGACCGTCGTTCCGGCATCTGAGAAGATCTTCTTGATTTCGTCTTCATGGATGCTTTGATCTCGCCATGTGCTTACTCTTTCGAATGTATTCTTGTACATGGTGGGGATGACGTAGGCTTCCTTCTGATAGAAAATGATGGCGTTTTTCTGTCCGTTAAGAGGCTTTAAATAAGCCGCGAACTTCCTATACTGCCCAACGTCCATGACCTTTGTTTGAATGAATTGGTCCAAAATACTCTGAAGGCCCGCGAATGGATCGTCGGCTTGCGATAACATCCGAAGGTCCATAAGGAGGCTTTTCAATCTCGCACTGCCCCACATCAACGATTTTCGCAGTCGCGATTTGAAATCCTCGGCCATCGCCGCCCTCGAGTCCTTGGTCGGAGGTCTTTTCGGCGTTCACAAATATTACTTAAAATAATCTCAATATTGATCCAATTCATTGTATCACTTAATATCAACTTCGACGGAGAAAAATTTAATGTTTGTGAACACGACCTCTGTCTTGGATCGAACCATTGCTCTTCCTAAATTATTAATATATGCTTCCTCGACTAACAGCCGACTCGGGAATCGAATACCATTTTTTTCAGTCTTAAATTCAGAACTGATCGTCAGACGAGGTGAACGCATATATCGTTTAGCGCGTTTTTCGAAGACCTCATAGTTGCCGATCCGATTCTCATTCCATTCGATTTTACAGATTTCAGCAGTCTCCGGATTAATCCATGCCTTTCCAAAGAGATTCCTATTTTTTGGAGCACTAGGCTTAGGTTTGGCTTCGATTATGATTAGCTGAAGCCCTTCAATTTTAGATTTTCCAATGATAGCATAATCAAAATAAGCGTGGTATGCCTCACTAAAAAGCCCTACTGGCGCCATAAGAGCGTTCCCTATAATTACGACAGACGTCTTAAGAACTGAATTTGGAACATTTTTTTTTACCCCGTTTTCTTCAATAAGAGTACGCGTCTCTCGGATGATATGATTTGATCGAATACATTGGTAATCATAAACATATGAATTGTAAATTTTACGCAACGGTAAGATCTGAGCTGCAACTGCATGTCCGGGAGGAATTAAGTGCCAATCATCTACGGTATCTAATGGCTGCATGACATCAAGAGTTGGATCTATTGTTTCTTTAATTTCTTCATGACAAACGAATTGCAAGGCAACGCCCTCAAGCTTTCGGCAGTATTCAGCCATTTTTTCCAGGAAGCTATCAAGATTTAGAATGATAGATTTTCCTTGAATAATTGAAGGCAAGCCAAATACACATATGGATAAATATAAGCTACATGCCAATAATATGTTCACATATATCTGAATTGGCCGTCGTGATAGATACCTCATAAGTTTCCTTCTTGGCACATCATCATTCAATAATAACGCTTGTGCCTATTTGAGAATAATGCATGTTAGCCAGGTTAGTAGCCAAGATATTGAATGCATATGTATCGGGTTCTAAATCGGGGATATTCAACTTAATAAAGAATGTCTTTTTCTCTTTTTCTTGGCTTTTACCCGCCATAGTTATTGGAATGGGAATTTCATTTCCATTATTCCTATCAATAAGAAATGCAGACAAACGAAGCCCATGAATATCACCCTTATTAAGATGGCAATAGACTATAGCCCATATTTCAGTGTTGCGTTTGAATGACTTTTCGATACAGGGAATATATTGAGTGGGATTAAATAAGAACATCTCTTCATTTTTAGTGCTCCCGATTGATTCACCGCTTAAATTAATCGCATCTTTTTCAGGCAGATAGAATATCGGCGGAAATATAACGAGGTCGTCATCTTTAGGTTTAGGAATATGTATCGTCACGGCGGCGGTCGCCGCTTGACCCGTTGAATGATTTCTTAATATAGTTCTACAATTGAAATCCCCAAATGGTACAGAAAGAATAGCGTCAAGGAATACCCTCTTATCTTTATAAATCGCTAAATCTGATTCAACATAATGATAATCGACAATATTATCAGCATCATTAAAAACAAGGCTGATGATCTCAACCCTTTCTCTAACAATATCCTCGAGTTTATCAAGAGGGATCTCAGCGATAATTCTGAGATTATGTGGCGGGCTATTGTTACAAACAAAAGCCTTCATTTTAAATTTGATTGGTATTTGCGAAAACGGAATTTCGGCCAACGCTATATCAATAAGGTGAAGTTGTCTTTCAACTTCTGAATATTTATTAAAAGGCTTATTGTCAGAATAACGGAAGAGTATTTTGATAACACAACCAGGACGATTTACGCTTATCTTAATATCATGGAAATCTTCTTTCTGCATTATTTCATTCCGATAGCCCAAAACATAATATGTTCCGGTCAGATTCTGAATACTATTTAGATATTGCTCCGCTTCCCTAACATTACTATAATATTGACCGCCCGTAGCTATAGCCATATCCTTAAGGGCAATAATCTTATCTGTATATTTCGCTTCTTCATCTCTTGGGCCAATATAACTAGAATAAACCACGATATTTGAAGCGGTCATTTCCTTGTAGAGTTGCGGATAATCGATATTATCGTGATATTTTGACCTCTCTGGTCTATTATAGATATTAATAGGAATACCGCCCGAAAATAGGATAATATTTTTTTGCCCAGGAAGATCTCGTAACGATTGGGCAAAAGACGCTAACGCCCAAACGAAATTTCGAGCTATGATTAGTTCAGCCGATTCCTGCACTTCTGCCCATACAGCTTGGTCCGTGATGATAAATTTACGATCGACGAATCTTTTATCAACATCATTGGCCGGAATGACTGGGTTCAAATCTTGAAGGCCAAAGGATTCTATGGTATTTTCAATTTTTAGGCGATCCCTCGTCTGGAATTCATACAATTTAAAAGCTCTCCTGCCCGAAAAAGAAATGACTCCGACCTCATCCGAAGGAAGTAGCTTATTTTCAATAAATCTGATTGCCGAATCCCGAGCTAAAAGGAATCCCAGTTCATTAGTGCAGGTGAAGTCGAAAAGGAAAAAGATCCTGCGGGGGATTAGGGGATTTATAGAATGATCCGCACCTTGCCTATTTAGTTGTTCATCATTTGAAGTACTAATATTATGGTTTTCAATAACTGTCAAATCCTGCGGCTTTCCATTATCGTACAAAACAAAATCCCTCAATTGAAGATCTGTTATGGGTTTCCCTTTTTCATCCATAACAGCGATTTGAACAAGCTCAAGCTCGCTCCTCGATTCTTTTCTGATAGAATCCTGAATTAATTCTTCATCCTTTGAAGTCGCATTCGAACTTGGTAACGAAAGAGCGGATAAGCAAAAACCCACCATGAGGACATGAAGACTCAGAATGTTTCTCTTATAAGTAAATAATTTTATAAACGCCACTCTAATTCTGTTTTTAAGATATAAAGAGAACGGTGCAATAACAATTACTAATAATATCGTTGATATCATAATATGATCTAGCATTTCGGTATCGCCCATGTGCTGTCAGGCGCGACGATCTGGACCGTGTCATCCTCCGTAAGAACATCGGTGAAGAACATGTCGATCGCCTTTCCCATCTGAGCAAGGTAATCGTCCATTTCAAAGATGAGAACAAACCGACGTTTTTTGATGCTCTCGTCGGGTTTGGCGATGGGAACTGGAGTCGGCGGCCCATCGGCAATCGTGATGTTATTGAGTACGGTCGTCTTCCGGATGAGATAGGCCGCCTCGACTTTCTGCAGAACTCCATTCTCAAAGACCTCGAAATCGGCCATCGTGAGATTGTCAACGAAGAGGTCACCGTCGAAGACCCGGACGGGGACTTCAATATTGACGACGGTGACTTCATGCTGGAGGGGCTTCTGGAGGCGGACGGCGTCTTGAAGGGCCGATGGATGACTAACCTCACAAAGCAATTGCGAAACTCCGGAGATCGGGGCCCCCATTTGAATGACTATCCACAAGAAAAAGAGGATCTTCTTCATAGCACCCTCCCTCAATCCAGATTTATCTGATTTCCACCTCGACAGTGAAGAATTTGAAGTCCTTGTAGGTCACGGTCGTCTCCGAACGGACGACGGCCCTCCCCCGGGAGTTGACATAGGCTTCCTTGAGGTACAGCACGCTCGGGAAGCGGATGCCGTTCGATACGTCCCTTAGGTCTGACCGGATGGTGATCTGGGGCTTCAGCTTGTAGCGGTCCGCCCTCTCTTGGAAGATGTCGAATCTGCCGACGCGCTTTTCACTCCACTCGATTTTCAGGATGTCCGCTGTCGTGGGATCCACCCACGCTTTGCCGTAAAGGAGGTGGAGGTCCGGGGTCTCGTCGGCGGGGACGGCTTCGACGATCACGACCGGCTTCTTGTCGATTTTATCCGACCCCGTAATCGAATAAGTGTAGAGGGGGCGGAACCTCTCGGCAAAAATGCCCACAGGGCCGAGCAGCGCGTTTCCGTAGACGAAGACGGCCGTCTTCAACTTGGCTTCGCGCTCGTTCTTCTTGACCTTGTTCTCCTCGAGGAGCGTCCGGCTCTCCGTGATGACCTTGTCCTTCCGGACACATTGATAATCGTACACATAGGCGTTCCTGTCGACTCTGGGGCGGCGCCCACCAACAAGGATCCCCGAACCGGGACCGTAGCTCCACGTATCCACGAGAGGGGAACTCGCCACGGCGTCCAGGGTGTAATCGATCTTCTCGGCAATCTCCTCACGGCAGATGAAGTCGAGAGCCACATTCTCGAGCCGTCGGGCATAGGCCGTCAGTTTGTCGAGAAGCGCCGGGAGGTCGACAGCGGTGGACACCTTCTCCTCCTGTGTTTGAATTCCCTCAGCGAGGGCCATCGACAGGACCAGAAATCCGGCGGCGAGGACGACCGCCCGAAGACGCTGACGCCGCCCACCGGAACGACCGCTTTCAATTCGCATTCCGATCCCTCCCCTCGCCGCGTTCGAGCGCGACATCCATGGAGACAGCGGCCGGTTCCCCGCCCGCGGGCCTTTCGGCTGAAAGGATGAACGTATAGGTGTCCGGCTCCACCTCGGGGACCATGATTCGCACGAGGAAAGCCGCCGCGCCGTTGGCGAAACTGCGCTCGAGGATTTCGAGCGGCACCGGAATCGCCTCCCACCTCAGCTTATCGAAGAGAACCGCCGAGATCCGAGCCTCGGCCGCGCTCGGTCCCGCAACGCAGATGGTGGCGGTAATCTCGCCGCCGACTCTTAGCGTCTTGTCGATGATCGGGGCGTAGAGAGCCCGGTCGAAGATGGGGCCGGACACCTGTGGCGGCGTCGCTTTTCCGGACGGGGGCCGGGCCGGGCCCTCATTGAGATAGATTGCCCCGCGCTCGGACTTGAGGAAGAGGGGTGGAAAAATGCGGAGCGCGCCGTCCCGGAGAGGCGGGACGACGGCGGTAGCTCCCGCGACGGCGCATCGGCCGGATTCGAGGTTCCGAACCACGATCCGGCAGCGATAAGTCCCCGGACCTGGAGCGCTCAACAGGGAAACGACATGCGCTGTCCCGCTTTTCAAACCGCGTAAATCCTCTTCGGACTTTTGCTCATCGACGATCTCATCGCCGGCATTGAACGCCAGCCGGAGGATTTCGACCCGGCCAACGACGATCTCGCCCAAGGATCCGATCGGGAGCGACGCGGCAAGGCAGAGGTTGTCCTTCGTTGAGGTCGAACAGGCCTGGGCGGCGAGGCCGAGCCGGATCGGCCGCTGCGAAAGCGGATTCTCGGCCAGGGCAACGTCCACGAGATGGATCCGTTTTTCGATCTCGGAAAATTCCGCAAATGGCTTGGGTGCGAAATAGCCAGCCTGGGTCCGGACCTCTAAGCCCGGCCTCCCGACAGCAACCTTGAGCCTGTGATATTTGCCGTCCCAGGCTTCGCTCACCGGGTAGCCGAGGACATAATACGAACCGGTCGCCGCCTGGATCTTCTCCAAGAATGGCTGGAAGTTCTGGGCGTTACCCCAAAACTGCCCGCCAGTCGCCTGGGCCCATTTCTGAAGGGTTCCGCTCCGTTCGAGTTCGGAAGCGGCCGAGAGCGGCTGGGTATTGATGGCGAAGACCGTAACGTTCGAGGTCGCGAGCTCTTTGAGTAATTGTTCGGATTTGTCGCGGAGCTCCGCAAACTGCTCGGGATTGACGAACCCGCCGTCGCGCCTTGCCACGGGGCTGACTTGATCACCGTGATATAGCGCCCGGTACGGGATCCCCCAGGAGAGAACGACGAGGTATTTTTGCCCCGACTCGTAGCGGAGCGCTTGGGCCAAGGCAATCAGGCTATCGATGCATTTCTCCGCTTGGCGCCTCTCGTCGGCCTGTAGATCTGGTTTGCCCGGAGAAGCCAGGTTCCAACTCGGCGGCGAAGCCTCGTGCGCATCGCGGAATCCGCCGCTGCTCACGTCGCGAGCGTACGCGTCCTCCCCTTCGTCGACCCTCTCGGCGGCTTCCTTCCCCCCGATCCGCGACACGAGCGAGCGAGCCTTCGTGTGGTCCCTGGTGAGATAGAGTGGGACGCGCAGCCGGCGAAGTCCAGCATACGTGACGACGGCGACCTCGTCGAGAGGAAAGAGACGGTTGTCCAGGAAATCTAGCGCCATCTCGCTCGCTTTCTTGATTCCCCAGGAGTCGTTATATGCAAAATCAAAGAACAGGAAGAATTTGCGGCCGAGCAGCCGCGGCGCAGAGGCCAGGGGCGTTACATCAAGCCGGGTCTCCGACGGGGATGCGCGCGGCGCCAGGGTCAAAACGTGCTCCTCGAAATCGGTGATCGTCTGCCGCCGGCCATCGTCCGTCAGGACAAAATCTTCTTTTTTGAGGCCGCCAACAGGCTTCCCGGCCTTGTCCGTCACATAGACCTGAATGAGCTTCACGGTGACTGAAACCTCGTGCTGAAGGAGCTTGGGAAGGCGGACGGCGTCCTGCGATGTAGCGTTCACATTGAGAAGGACGATCGCCAATAACGCCCTTAACGCGCACGGCTTGTTGATCCTATTCTTCGTCATTTATCGATATACCCCGCCCGATGGTTCACCCGGTATTGCCCGCTTTTAACCTTGACCTCGATCTCCTTGTATTTCCCATCCACTTTATAATTCGCCGGCTTGTAATACACTAAATAGAAATTCTCTGTGGCATCCAGCGCCCTTTTGAATCCGTAGATCGGATTGGCCGTGGCTTCGGAAATTCCTCCGGTCGCATCGGCCAGATTACGGAATGCCTTGTAGAATTCGCCGCTCATCTCTACAGAAGCGGCATCACCCGAATCCTTATATTCGACATCATTGGTCGTGGTTTTCGTTTTGGTTACAAAAAGGAAATGTACTGTGGTATCTGCATCAGCAAATAGGTTTTTTATTTCATTATTATCGACAACTTCTTGCCGCGTACTTGCTATTTCTCCAAACATTTTCTTAAATGAACTCGGAATTACGAAAGATTCCTTTTGATAAAATATAAATACATATTTTTGGCCATCAAGCGGCTTAATGAATTTTGCGAATTGTGCATATTGACGAACATTCATGCTTTTTAAGGATACAATCCGTTCTATGATATCCCGCCCCCCTATAAATCCAGTAAATTCAGGGTCTGACCCGTCCGACATTGACTGAGATGAGATGCGAAGATTCATAATCAGTCCCCTCAATTCCGACCCGCTCAGCGTCAGAGATTTTCTCAATTTGGATTTAATATCTTCAGCCATTTTTGCTCGCGAATCCTCAGTCAGCGGCCCTCTCTTTATCTCCCATAGGTTTTCTGGAGTAATTATGCGCAGCGAATCATTTGGAGCAAGGACATTCGAACAAAAATATTCAAGTGCTTTTCCCAATTGGGGCAAGTATTCGTCCATTTCGAAAATGAGTAGAAAATGACGATTTTTAACTTTCTCGTCGGGCTGTATTATAGGTATAAAAGAGGGCGGCCCATTATCAATTGTGGCATTTCGGAGGACGGTTGTTTTCTGGATAAGATATGCTGCCTCGACTTTCTGCAGAACTCCATTCTCAAAGACCTCGAAATCGGCCATCGTGAGGTTGTCAACAAATCGATCGCCATCGAAGACCCGAACAGGGACTTCGATGTTGACGACGGTGACGTTGTGCTGGGGCGGCTGAGGCAACTGGGATCCTAAGCCGAGCAACGCAATGATTCCAAGCATTGCCGCAAGGCCAGGGAAGATCAGGCTCGTATGACTTCGTTTGTCCATAGAACCCCTCCTAGCAAAGGATCGGATTGAATCGACATCCGATCAATTATCGATATATCGGGAAAGCTCCAAATATTCTGCACAGGCAAATTGGCCTTTTCCGTGACGATCGACAGTTTGCGCTCGAAATCCTGTGGATCTTGGGCGGCATTCAGCCGATTGACCGCACACCAAAGCGACAACAAGGACAACACGATCGTAGCAGCGTTTCGTATTCTCATCTCGGGGCGGCTCCCGACCGATTCCCTATCTTCATTACACCCTCCACGCTTCAAAAACGCAGCACGAATTGTGCCAATCGGCGAGACCGGAAATCCGGCAGAAAATCCATCTCCCGCCAACTCCACCTGCTCTATTTATCCGACACATGTCCCGGAAAAGAGACATTCCGATACTGTTTATGGGATCGCGTATTCCCCCCCCTTGATATTGCCCCGGTTTTAAGCGCCGGAAAGACGCCAATGGTCGATAGGACGGCTCCATGCGCGTTTTCAATCGGCCCCCGCAAAGAGCATCGTTTCGAGGCTCCTCTTCGGAACCGATGCTCTTTGATCCCCCATATTATCAACCATATTCGCTCCCAAATAAATATGACTCCCTTCGAATCATCTGGCCATAGGGCACTATTTCGGCTTAAATACATCCACATATATAAAGACAACGTATCCTTGGGTTTTCTATCACTAGGCAATTATTTCTTTCACTTGTGTTGGGTAAGTATTTTTGAAAAAATATAGCCGAAGATCTCGGGGATGAATGATTGAGCACAAAAGCCGAAATCGATATCGATTCCGAACATCTATTCGATAAGTATAAGCCCTTAATCAAGGCTTCCTTACAAAAATTCGATTACAGCCGTTACGGCATCGAATATGAAGATCTGCTCCAAGAGATTCGCATTCGATTGTGGGGTGCATCCAAACGAGAGATCGACCGCCGGAAAATTCCAGCCTACGTAAGAAAAGTCGTTGACTCCGTTCTGATAACGTACCTGAACAAGGCTCGAAAGAACAAAGAAATCATCAGGCAATCTGAAGCTGCAATTACGACGATCCACTCCCGGGAACTCGAACTTGTCATAATGGAATGCGCCGACACATTGATCGATTCGAGACGAATGGTCGTCTCGCTATATTTGCGTGGCTTCGCCGTTCCCGAAATAGCCAAGGCTCTAAATTGGACAATCGGCAAGACCTATAACCTCTACAGCCGGGGTCTGAAGGACTTGAAAAAGAAACTCAAGGAGCGGGGCATCAGCTATGAGATCAAATAACCGGGAAGATGCCCCTGAACTCAAGGATTGCTTGTCCGCGGAGACACTGCTCCAATTCCAAAGAAACGAGCTGACAAGGCGCGAGAGAAAACGAGCTAGGTGCCATATTGCATCTTGCCCCGCGTGCGCCAGGGAATCGATATTGGTTTTAGAGACCATCCTCTTAGAACCCCAATTAGTTCGTGAGATGAGGGAGCGCATTCCCGGAGGGAAACGCCGGCTTTTTCCGGCTGCAATATATACGGCCGCAAGTCTTTTGGTCCTCCTTTTGGGCGCTTATTATCTTTTCCGATCCAGGCCTCAGACATCAAACGAAGAACAAGCCTTGCGCGGAGTTACGATCGCGGTCATCGAGCCCACTCGAGTCATGAGTACCCCAAAAGAACCGGCTTTTCGTTGGAACGCGGTTCCTGGTAGCGAGTACTACATAGTCGAAATCTTCAATGAATCCTTGGATCTGTTTTGGAGGAGCCCCAAGATCCGCGATAATACAGCTTTGCTCCCCAAGTCTTTTGCGGAGTCCATGAAAAGTGGGAGCCGATACGCCTGGTTGGTGACGGCTCATATGCCTGATGGCCGGACAGTCAAATCGGCGTTAATGGAATTCCGTATTCAATGAATGGCGGTGGAGGGATCGCCGGTTAGGATGAACGGGCTCCAATAGAATGGATGCGAATAGCCTGATCTGATGAACTCCATTTTCGTCGATCGGAGGGCTTGCGCCGACGTCTGGCCATCTAACAGCCTTTTATAGAATCCCAGCATGAATTTCGAGGCGGATTTATCCTCGATATTCCATATTGAGGAAACCACCGAACGAGCGCCCGAATAGAAAAACACCCGAGGCAGGCCCAAGGCTCCTTCGTTGGTGATGATCGGGCCAGTCCCCGTTTGACATGCTGAAAGAACGACGAGATCGCAGCCTAGCCGCAGATCATACATCTCCTCGAGTCTAAGAAGACCGTCGTCACTGCCTGAGTCCGAGGAAGAAAAGAAGACCGCAGATCTATAAGGGTCGATATCATCGGAAACGGCGTGGCAGGCGATATGAACGATCCGGTAATCGCCAGGCTTGACGTTCTTCAATAGCGTTTTTCGCGCGCTATTCCCAAGGAAAAGATCCGCCCGACCTGAAACGAAGAGCTTTCCTATGTCCTTGACCTCCCGGCGGCTATAGGGAATCGCCGGAATTCGATAACCGTCACTCGATAAGGACATTCGGAAAATATCCGCGGGCGTTGCAGCGCCCGATTTTGAGGATAGGATCTTGGGGAGATTCGGTTCACCGAAGGCCAATAATTCGCGGCGATAGGAAGCCGGTCTTTTCTGATCCAGAAGGATCTTCAAGGCACCCGCGGAAGGCGCATAGGAAATCGCATATTTCTCAACCAGATATTCGCTATTATTTGAATCCGAATTATCCGCGCGAAGAGCTTCAAAAGGTAACTTATAGAGGATCCCGTCAGGAATGATGACAAGCCGGTCCACTAATTCGGGAAGTTCGGCAATAGCAGGGGCCAATAATTTCGAATAAAGACGCGAGGCCGCCCTGTCCCCAAAAATTCGGTCCATCCGTGGCGACTCGCAATAATTGAGAAAACCCATCAGGGCATCGGCCAGATCGCGTTGGGCAGGGAGTTGATATATCCGGACCGTCGTTCCCGTGACCGAGATAAGATAAGAAGCGGAGCTCCCGAGAAAATATTCGAGAAGTGCGGAATGTGAATCAAGAATCGACTTTTGCAAATTCTCCAGCGACTCTGCGACCGTGGGGGACAGAGATTTCCGTCTTTGCATGAATTTTACAAAAGAGCGTGCCTTGGCTGATTCGGCCGCGGAGTAAATAAGACTCGCGTATCGGTCATCGTGGCTATCTGCAAGCAGGCGAAAAGACAAGTCGATATATCCCTGGAAAGCGGCCATCCTGTTTCGCATAAACAAGGCTTGGTCGATATCCGAATTCTGCATGGCACCGATCTGTTCGATGATCTTGATTGCCTCGGAATAGTAGTCCAGGGCGCGGGCGTTTATCCCCTCCGCCTGATAGCAACGAGCCAATCCCACATAGGACGATATCCGGGAATTGAGCTTCTTCAGAGATTGCCCGAGTTCCAGGGCTTGGGAAAATGATCGGATAGCTTTTTGATGTTCACCCGCCGATAAATCTATCAAACCGAGGTCATTCATGAGTTGCGGCCTGAACGACTCGTCCATAACCGGTTCGGTGAGAGCAAGGCACTTTTCGATATAGGGACGCGCCTGCCCGAACTCGCCCGTGTTTAATAAAGTTTCTCCGATCTCGATCATCGCCCAAACCGCTGAAATCCGGTTCTCGTTTTTCTGATATTGAGATAGGCTTTCATTAAAACAGAGCAATGCACGGGCGAATTCGTCGGGATCCCCCGAATTGGCAGCCCGCAAAGCAATCGCCCGGCCGAGAGTCAACAACAAATCGGGATTCAACTTCCCCGTCTTGCTGGATTCAACGTATTTCATGGCTTCCGAGGTCAACTCAAAAGCCCTGTTGTAATCCCCCAGCAATACATATGCCTCCGAAGCGTTTGAGAGCGCTTGGATAGTGCCATCGGTGTGTCTGATGCTCTTGGCAGCCTGAATTCCCGGCAGGAAGCTAGATAGAGCATCCGAAATTCGATTTTCAATAAGGAGGCGGCTGCCGATCTGAGAGAGAACCACCATGGTGGCGAACCGGTGATTGATCTGCCGCGAAATATCGAGAGCCTTTTGACTTAGCTGTTTGAACTCTTCAAAGTTGCCCTCGCTCAACAGGATCAAGCTCCAGGCCATATCAACTTTCAATTCAAGAGCTGGGCTATGAATTCGGCCGGCTACTACTGCAGCGGATTTATAGGAATCGATGGCTTTTCGAAAATCACGCTTGGAAACGAACTCCCGTCCCTGAAGATAGAGATCATGAACGGTAAGGGCCTCGCGGCAGAAATCCTGCTCCTGAATCGCACCAAGGCTTTGAGCGACCGCTTCCGCCAGGCTGAATTGATCGTAAGCTCTCTCAAGATTGTTTAAATTCCAATAACAAAGCCCCAGGCTAATTCGGCATTTCAACTTTCCTTTATCCGTGGCTTGGGCGGAGGCCAGGTATCGAGAAAAGAGAGTTACCGCTTTCTCATAATCGCCATTTTCCAACGAGCCATTGCCGTTTTTTATAAAAGCGTTTTCTTTCAGAACGGAGAGGGTCCCGATCAATAAGCCGGCGAGCAGAACAATGAGGACACGGCCCTGGAAGCTGGATATTCGCTTCTTTTTCACGAGATGCTTCATTCCCCTAAGCCAAGATTCTAGAGGCTCGACAGGACATTTACAAGTTAATAACAGATCAGGTATCTATCCGGATCCTCAGTCGACACCCATATATATATGTCGGCGCAAGTGAAAGTGTCTTGCCCTTAAGAAAAAGGTAATATTTGGAAGGGGCCTGGGATTATTTGAATTCAATTTGGTGAATTCGCGGTTCGAGCATCTCTCGGCCGCGGCGTTCCAAAAGGGGTCGTTGCTAGATCTCGACGACGCGATCAGACTTGGGAGGAGCGAACGCTTTATAATTGGAAGATCACGGATTGTTAAAAGCGGGGTCGTCTTAGTCCGCTTATTCCGATAAGATTAAAGCTCTGGTGAATATCTAATTTAATGCGCTTATTGAGAAACGGAGATTTTATTATTCCTTCATAAATTATCCGTAAATCCCCTTCATCAATCTTTCCGACTTCCGAAATATCACTTTCATTTTTCCTCCTTTGCTCTTCCGTAATGGCATATGGAGGTTCCGTATAGTAGAAATAACAATCTTCATAAAAAAAGGGGTATTTGGTTTTATCAAAATCAAACTTTGAAACTCCATCCCTAAGTGTGCAGGTCGTTGAGAAAAAATAAAAGTTTTTCGGAGGAAGGATTATGCCTGAGTCACCCAAACATAGAAACCATCGGGGTTTTGTTCTCCCTCCGAATTGAGGGTGTTTCAGATTTTTCCATCGAAATACTTCCCCTACCTGCATTCGCCCTTAGCTTTCAACGTGGAGAAGATCTGGTAGTTTTCTTCAGCGATGGATTGAGCCCCAACGGGAGCAGACGTCGATTCGGGGCGAAAAGTCAGTGCATAGTCAATTTTCCCGTTGACTTTCTTTTCGTAGGTCCGTTTCCAAGCGAGAATTCTTTTATGACTATATTCAGATATCTCATCGGTCGTACTATATTTAGTCGCGTACCGTTCAATTAGGCGACTCATTATTACAAGTTCAAATGCAGAAAAATAATCCAAATTGGGATTTTGTTTTGGTAAGATTACGTATATGTCCCCCGGCTTTTTCTTGAATTCATATAAGACAGTCTTCAAATAATGCCGCTTATTATATATATCGCATGGGACAGGGCCTCTTTTCATTGCGGTATATTCAAGACCAAAAGCTGGTACACCAGTTTTTTCTACGCTGAAAAAATCTACAAAAGCTAAGTATTTGTACAAATATGTTTGTACCAGATTTTTTCCAGATTTTTTTTTATGTTCAAGCGCAAAAAAACAAATTGCGTTGTCGAGTTTCTCTTTTTGGTAGGGAATCATTCTCGGGCGGACCTCCTTTTTCTATTGTTATTATGACACGTTCCGCTATGCAATTGTCAAGGGCCCCCGGTTCGCGTCCCTCGGCCAGGCGGAGCGGTTGACATGCGCCAGCAGAGTGTCCTTAAGAACGTAATAGCATCGCCTTTATTTGTCTCTTTTTATCCATTACGAGAAGCATTTCCCCCGAGAAATTGGAGTTTACAGGCCGGGCGCCGGGATTGTTCGAATCCCTCCCCCCCCAAGCCGGCCGCCGTTTGCCCCAACAATGACGCGTAGTGGCCTGCAGGCGGCCTTTCCTAGCCTTTTCCCGACTGGCCCTCCCCCCCTTGGCTCAGAACGATATCTTCAATCCGGAGGCCTGCGACGCCTGAGGATCGATTATCAATCATGATAAACTAAAGTCTTGGGCGCGTATCTGAACGGCACAGCAGCGCTGGCGGCTGATTATTGATTCCTGGATATAATTTTAAGCCACTGAGGGCAAAGAGGGAAGGGGGCAGGTTACTTCTGCATGCCGAGAGCATTATTCCCGACAAATATTATGGTAAAACTATTTTATGAATATTATAAATGACTTTAATCATATTATGGGCAACATCAAAATAGTGTCCACTATATATTGGAATCCATACGCCAGAATATCCTTTGCTCAACTGTATGATATATGTTAATTGCACTATTCTATTAAACATGGAAAGTGAACATATTAAATCATCACCATTCCAATTCGCGACGATAATGTGGCCATCCAAAATCCGCTTCTTTAACTCTATTTCCTTTCTCAAGATCGGCTTTTTTACAACGCGGAATATTTCATCATAGTCGCCTTCGTTATATCTTATAAACTTTCTAATATTGTCAAAATTCCTTCCTAATACAAAATCTTTATTTGTAACGTAGGTAAGATAATTAAATGCTATCTTTGCAATTCCTCTGGCGATGGTCCGATCAATTCTTGATTTAATTATCACGGGGATATTTTTTTTCTCTTCAGGCGATCTAAATAGAGATTCCTCTTTTAAGAAATTATTCGGGTATCCCATCCCCACTAATGTTTGTCGTAATCTATCGAAATCGCCGATTAGCCTTATTTCTTTCTCTGAAAAGTTGAATCCGGCATTTTCCAATTGTTCTTTTTGCGGAATATTTGTATCTGGAAAATATTCATATTTGCTGACATTAATATTAAAAAAGCCGACTTGATCTATTAATTCGATCTCAGGTAGACCTTCAAGTAATTGAGGCTTCGGACTTACGAGCATTCCATAAAGAAGGCCAGGCTTTTCAATTTTAAATGTCAGCCTTCTAAATATCGGCTTTCCACTCGGAAATATTTCATAATTATATCTACTTACTCCTTCGAGAGAATCTCTGCCTAAGTATAGTTCTACCTCATCGCCGAAGTACTGATTACAGCTTGAGCAAACTGTATTTATCAAGGTAAAGCTGTTGGGTTCAAAGGTCCCAAAACACTCGGGGACTACGTGATCTTTGTTATAATCTTCTTCGCTCTTTATTTCGAGACAATAAATGCAAGAATACGTATTACACATAAGATTCCCTTGTCTTTAGAATATATCTACGCAATCACCTTTTTCAACAGGTATAAAGCCTTAAAGAATGGTTTTTCTGCTTGCCACGACTTCGCGTACTCGAATCCAGCACTATATAGTTCTGGCCTGCTAGGAGGAGTAGGACGCCAGCTCGCGGTCCTAGGCGCGGGGGAGGCGCTTTTAATTCCCTAAGTGGCAACTGAATATCGATTTCAAGTCGTAATTTAAGAACATCTCGGGGCAAGTCGTCTCGGGTCAAGCGAAAGGCGCCGGGCGGCTAATTACTGATATCTGGACGTGAAAATTAGAATAGTCTGTGCTTTGAGGAGATGGCCGCTCTTTCAATTAGCTAGCCCTTTCCCGCGACTAAATAAACGAGAAAAGAGAATTGGGTGAGAATCCGTCCAGTTCCTAAGCATCGCTTTGATTATGGGGAGGGTTAACATGTCAAGACGGCAAGGCTTTCCGCTGTACGGCAAAAGATATTGCGGTAACAATCATAAAATGGAGGTCCACGACCTCGACAACGAGGATAAAAGCCTCTCAGGGTGCCAGATCGATGAGATTATCGCTTCCAGACACGCGATTGCTTTCGGTCCCGATAGTCTCGAACAGGCTCATAAAGAGGGATATGATAACTGCGCGAAGTGCATTGGGGGGAGCAGAAGATAAGCCGATCCCTTTATAAGGATTCATGGGCTAATGCGATTTCAAAAATCGATTTAAGGGGCAACATATTTCATACGTCTGGGGCAACAAGATTCCGTTGCCGGTCGGGGGAAGGGGAGAAAGGGGAAGGCAGACAATATTCGTATTGATCAGGCCGACTTAGCTCGTTAGATAAGCCTGAATCGCCTGTCGGATAGCTTCAGCGAATACGTTGAGATATTCCTTATTATTTCTGAGTGAAGCTCTGAGCTTTTTGCTTATTTCTAATTGAATACCGCATCTTTGACGCCCACGGTTGCAAATGTTATTCGGATCCTTACCGCCCAGATCTTTAGAGGAGGTACGAAAACGATAGCCGAGATCGCTAAGTTTTCGTTTGATATGATTACATAGTTGCGTATTTAATCCGCCTATCATGATGAAACTATTATTGATATCACAATGTCCATGGATTGATATTACAATATCAGCCTTCTTTATAGCTCTTAGTGCACGCGGCTCATCATAAAGATGGCTGTGAATATGAAGTAAGCTGTTTCCTGTAGGCTTCAGACCTACGAAGCTATAAAGGGAGAAATCCCGCGATGCAATGGCCTCAGCGATTTCTGATGTACCTGGCTCGATCTTACCTCCATGAGGTGCCATCACAAGAATATTTCCTGGCCTGGTTACAATTATAATTTGATAATCGCGACCCTCTATTTCTCGCTTGGAAAGTTCTTTATAGCTTCTGTATGAAGAAGGCATTTTTCTTTCCCTTGAATTATACCTGTAGTTATTTGAGAACGAGCAAGGCATTCTTTATCTAACGATCCCATCCTCTCACATCTCCAGAAAAAGCACCCATGCAGGTCAGAAGAGCAATACCAGACCAGCGCCGGCGGCTGAATATCGATTTTGTTTCAGGATACCCGAGGCAAGGAGGAGAGGAGAATAGGGAGGAGAAAGAGAGGGGAGGCGGAAGGAAGAGATATCCACAGTATTTGTTAATAAGCTTGTTGAAAAATGGGCGGCTTCTTATCTCAATACGTTGATCTCTCTACATTTCTGGCTATATGCACAAATAAAGGGCGCGAAGGGGCGTCACCGCAATCCTTTATCCCGGGGGTCTACCCTGACACGTTGGCTTGATTAATGCTTTTGTTTGAACTCTGTACAAAACCGCCGTCCTTCGTAATAAATTGAATACAAACAGGTTGACAAGGGTATGTTCCTTGGCTACTATTTTAACATAACCTTCATTCGGCGTGAAGGCCGGTTCATTTAGTATCGATTCTCGATACGGTATTTCCCAACGGGATTTGTTTTGGAGGTAGATCTCTGATGCCTGAAAAGCTTTCACTCAGTTTTAAAAGGGGTGGAAAACGGCCCCGGTCACACGGCGGCTATTCCTATCTGACTTCGGGGACGCTCCCCGAACATCGAGCCAATGTCCTGAAATACCTAATGGCCGCCCGCCAAGGGCTCGTTTGCGACCTGGGACCGACGGAGAATGACCTCACCACCGCCCAGATCATCTTGATCGATCGTGTCACGACCAAATTAGGGGTAATTCGCTGCGTAGAAGAGCATGTACGCGAGAATTCGGTAATTGTGGGACAGGACCTAGCCCCCAGCCTAAAAGCCTCGTATTTGGCCTATAACAACAGTCTGAGGCTTGATTTGCAGGCCCTTGGGCTTGAAAAGAAGACTGAACCGATTCTTACCCCCTTTGAGATTGTCCAAAGGGATAAAAAGGAAGACTCAGATGAACATCATTGAAGCTATTCAAGATCCTAGGTTTTTCCGTCCACTTTTTAAAGATCTCAAGAGTTGGAATTCCTGGTTTGTCCTCTTAAAAGGCCTTTATGGGTTGCCGCTTGAGAGCGATAAGGAAAGGCAAATATTTTCGGCATGTACGGGGCTAACAAGGCCTCCAGACGGACAAGCGAGGGAAGCCTATATAATCGCCGGCAGGAGGTCTGGGAAGAGCTTCATGGCCTCTGTAAACGCTGTTTACCTAGCCACGTTTAGGGATTGGAAACCATACCTGTCCCCTGGAGAAAAAGGCTGGATTTTCATCGTGGCTACTGATCGGGATCAGGCTAAAATTATTAAAAGATATATTGCGGCTATATTGAATTCGACGGCCGTCTTCCGGAATATGATTGTCAAGGAGTCGGAATGGGAGATCGAACTGAAAAACGACATTAATATTGCTGTTAAGACGTGTAATTTCAGATCTCTCAGGGGATTTACCGTCCTTGCCGCTATTTGTGAAGAGATGGCGTTCTGGAGGGACGAAAACAGCGCGAATCCTGCTCAAGAGGTTCTGGCGGCCATAAGGCCAGCCCTGGCGACCATTCCAGAGAGCATGCTGATTGCTATCTCTACCCCCTATTCGCGTGCCGGAATTTTGTGGGAGCAATACAGAACGAATTTTGGTAATGAGGACGGGACCCGGCCGCTGATCTGGAAAGCCCCCACGCGGATCATGAATCCAACCATCGATTCCGGCACTATTGCGAACGCCATGAGAGACGATCCTGAGCGGGCTCGTGCCGAGTGGGAAGCGGAATGGCGAGAGGATATAGAGGCTTTCCTGAGTTTGGAGATTATCGAGGCTGCAATTGTCCAAGGTAGATATGAGCTCCCTAAAGTTGACGGCTTCAGCTACAAGGCATTCATGGATCCGTCTGGAGGAAGACAGGATTCTTTCTCCATTGCGATTACCCATCAGGAAGAAAACAGGAAGCTCGTCCTCGATTGTATCCGGGAAGTCGTTCCGCCTTTTCAACCTCGTGTCGTTGTTTCCGAATATGCCAAACTATTAAAAGAATACGAAATTCATACAGTCATGAGCGATAGATATTCAGGAGAGTGGGTCCGTTGCGCTTTTCAGGAATGTGGTATCAATATCGAATATTCCGATTTATCGTCGAGCGAGATTTATTTGGAGTTCTTACCTTCTCTAGCTAATGGCAGTATCGAACTGCTGGATCATAAAAAATTGAAAGATCAACTTCGGGGATTGGAGAGGAAGACTCGGACTGGCGGTAGGGATTCGATCTCCCATGGGAACTACACCGGCGCACACGATGATGTGGCCAATGCCGTGGCCGGGGCATGCCTCGAAGCGAAGAATAACGATTGGCCAATTGTAAAGCTCATGATTGAGATGATGAAGCCATTACACATAAAAAGCGCCCAGGAAAAACGTGACCAATACGAAAGGAACTTCCTCATGGGCATTCCCCAAAAAACTTGGACTCCCAAAGATGATTTAGATAACTAACCTGAATTGCTACCGGTGATACTTAGAAGGAAGTGTATTTAGATCAAATGAATCGTCGGATTCAAATGAGTCATAATAGAAATCACGGATAAGCTTTATATATATTTTTTGTTTTTGATTCGGACTCTTAAGGTATCTTTCATATGCTCTTCTTATGGCGCCTTGAGACACCGGAGGTAAAAACTGGAAATATCCTTTTAGCTTTTCTTCATAATTGTTAAAGAACCATTCCAGCAATAGTTCAACAACTTTATAACGGGGGCTTCTTCTTTTCGCCTTTTTCATCGCGAATAGCCAGACGAGCACGACCAAAGTGATAGGCTGAATTGGGTTCTTTCCACCCATTGTCTTCTGGTCAATTGCTTTGATATATAGTATTTGTTTTTCGCTATTTTCGATTTCCTCATCAATTAATAGGAATACCCGTTTAAGATTAAATAGCGTTGATATCCTCTCATTCCGTTGCTCTTGTGCTAGCCTTTCCGCTTTTTCTGAACTTAATTTATACTTCTTCAACTTCCATTCAATATCTCTAAAAAACTCGCCTTTTAATAATATTCTATCTAGTTCCTTAGGCATCATCGCTTTTAATGATTTAAGGAACTCTATTCTCGCTCTGAGTTTATCCAATTTCCTCTTATTGCGTCGAAGTCTACAGTCCACATTTACCAAATCAAAAATAGAATGAAACCAATTGATCCCCAGATCAAAATTATTCTCCAGATATTCATCAACTATTGCTTCTTTGGAATCTACTGAGAAAAAGATTCGCTTCGCTTTTTTGGGCACATTCATGTGGAGCATCCTGATTGTGTGCGTAGTTTCTGCCCAATTTTATCATGATAATGAAGCTAGGAAAAATAATTTATGTTTTGGAGGCACGAATGAACAACTTAAGGAAAGCGAGACTAAAAGTAGACAAGAGTCAACTTCAACTGATGAGGGAGACTGGCATCTACTACGCCACTATCTCCCGGATTGAACGAGGATGGCTGAAGCCGACTGACGAACAGAAAAAGATTATGGCAAAAGCTTTAGGCGTTCGAGTTGGCTGGCTTTTTCCAAAGGAGGCTATTAGCGGGATTGAAAAAAATGAAAAGCCATAAAGGTAGTAGCATTATTACTCGGAAAAAACCCAAGGACATTGTTATTGAAGCTCTAGCATATCTGAAGGCAGGCTTTAGTATTATACCGATAGGATCAAATAAAAAAGCGTTGGTTTTGTGGAAGAAATATCAGACACATAAGCCTAGCCGTAAGAAAGTTAAGGGTTGGTGGAAGAAATATCCTTCTGCTCAAATAGGGCTAATTACAGGACAGAATAACAACCTGAGCGTCGTTGATTGTGATTCAGAGGGTTCACTAAATAAAATCCGAAATATCTTACCCCCTGGATATAAATGCCCCTGTAGCACTTCACAAAGTGGAGAGGGAACACATCTCTTTTTCGGCTACACCCCAGGATTGAAGACAAAGAGTGGTGTAGATAGAAGCCTTGATGTAAGGAACGATGGCGGATACATCATCGTTCCTCCTTCCAAGGGAACAAATGGACCCTATATCTGGAACGACGGCTCGGACATTAGAAACAATAGCGTCCTCCCGTCCATGCCACCTGCGCTTTTTACTTATCTCAAGGATAGAATGAACGGAAAGGCCAAACTAACCGGTAGCGGGAAATCCTTTTCATTTGATGGAATCTGTGATGATCCTCAAGCCCTAATCAACAAGGGGACACGAGATGACAAACTGTTTCATTTGGCACTAACCCTCTTCAAAGCAGGAGAGTCATACGATTTGGTTAGACAATATGTTCTGACCGGCGCCAAAGGTTGTCTACCACCCTTTTCTGAAAAGGAGGCGCAAGTAAAAGTTGATAGTGCCTATAAGCGATTTCAAAATG
>JGI24136J36422_10000029_pt1 | contig 51269 bp, 42 predicted proteins | sample BarGraNGADG00212_2_FD_36422 | JGI IMG/M metagenome (IMG submission 36422)
GAAGATTTTGACTGGGACAACTTCGAGAGTGAAGAACTTCGTAATTCACCAAAATATAAGGAGTATGAATCCCTCTATGATGAAACCCTTTCAACTGTGGCAGTTGACGAAGTGGTAATCGGTACGGTAATTCAAATGACACTTCGCGAAGTAGTAATAAATATAGGATATAAATCGGAAGGCGTTGTAAGTTTAAATGAATTCCGTTATAATCCAAATCTGAAAGTCGGAGACAAAGTTGAGGTATATGTTGAAAGTCAGGAAGATAAAAAAGGTCAACTCCTCCTTTCTCATAAAAAAGCCCGTGCAATTAATTCCTGGGACAGGGTTAATGCGTCACTTGAAAAAGACGAAATCATAACAGGGTACATCAAATGCCGCACAAAAGGTGGAATGATTGTTGATGTTTTTGGAATTGAAGCTTTCCTCCCAGGATCACAGATCGATGTCAAACCTATTCGCGACTATGATGTCTTTGTAGGTAAAACGATGGAATTCAAGGTTGTAAAAATCAATCAGGAGTTCAAAAACGTAGTTGTTTCACACAAAGCTCTTATCGAAGCTGAACTGGAGCAACAGAAGAAAGAGATCATTGCAAAACTTGAAAAAGGACAGGTTCTTGAAGGAACTGTTAAAAATATAACATCTTATGGCGTCTTTATCGACCTTGGTGGTGTAGATGGCCTTATTCATATAACCGATCTTTCATGGGGTAGGGTTAATCACCCGGAAGAGATCGTACAACTCGATCAGAAACTTAACGTCGTAATTCTCGATTTTGATGACGACAAGAAGAGAATTGCTCTTGGTCTTAAACAGTTGACTTCCCATCCATGGGATTCGGTTGACCCGAACATGAATATTGGCGATAAGGTAAAAGGGAAAGTTGTTGTTATGGCTGACTATGGTGCATTTGTTGAAATTGCACCAGGTGTTGAAGGGCTGATACATGTTTCCGAAATGTCATGGTCACAGCATCTGCGAAGTGCCCAGGAGTTCCTGAAAGTAGGAGACGAAATTGAAGCAGTAATTTTGACACTCGACCGGAATGAGAGAAAAATGTCACTCGGTATCAAACAACTCAAGGCCGATCCATGGCAGAATATTGATGAGAAATATACAGTCGGTTCAAAACATACTGCAAAAGTCAGAAATTTTACCAATTTCGGGGTATTTGTTGAAATTGAAGAGGGAGTTGACGGACTTATTCATATTTCTGATTTGTCGTGGACTAAGAAAATTAAGCATCCCGCCGAATTTACAGCAATTGATGCCGATATTGAGGTAGTTGTACTGGAAATTGACAAAGAAAACAGACGTCTGAGTCTTGGTCACAAGCAACTTGAAGAGAATCCATGGGATGTATTCGAGAATCTCTTTACAATGGATTCAGTACATGAAGGTACAGTTGTTGAAGTATTTGACAAAGGTGCTGTTATTGCTCTTCCTTATGGTGTTGAAGGATTTGTTACTCCAAAACATCTCGTAAAAGAAGACGGTTTGATGGCTAAAGTTGATGAAAAACTGATGTTCAAAGTAATTGAATTTAACAAATCTGCAAAAAAAATCATTGTATCACACAGCAGAGTATTTGAAGACGAAAAGAAAGCTGCTGAGGCTCCTGTAAAGAAATCAGAACCTGCTGCACCAAAGAAAACCGCACGGAAACAGAAATCCAGTTCTGAAAAAACTACACTGGGTGATATCTCTCAGCTGGCTGCTTTAAAAGAAGAAATGGAAGAAAAAGAGAATAAAGCTTCCAAGAAATCGAAAAATTAATTAAATTTAGGCTATCAAAATTTAACACTATGGATTTTAATATTGAGAGCCGTAATAACAGCACTGTTATTCAGATACAGTCGGAAAAACTTGATACCCACATTGCTCCGGCACTTAAGTCGGAACTTGTACTTGTCTCTGGAAAGGGTGAAAAGAATATCATCCTCGATCTGGAAAAATGTCAATATTGCGACTCTTCTGGCTTAAGTGCCATATTGGTAGCAAACCGATTATGTAAAAATGCAGGTGGTACTTTCGTTCTTTGCGGACTTAATGAAGCTGTTGAACGACTTATTACCATTTCTCAGCTCGATACTGTTCTTACAATAACCGGAACGGTTGAAGATGCTGAAAAGATGATATCTTAAAGCATATCGCTTTGCAGAACGTGATGAAACTGACTATACTTGGTTCTAGTTCTGCATTGCCTGCATCAGGAAGATATCCCTCCGCTCATGTGCTGACTGCACATGAGCGTTTATTTTTAATAGACTGTGGTGAAGGAACACAGATGCAACTAAGGAAAACAAGGATCAGATTTGCAAAAATAAATCATATCTTCATAAGTCATCTTCACGGCGATCATGTCTTCGGGCTTTATGGATTATTGTCAACCTTCAGCCTGATGGGGAGGGAAAATCCAATTCATCTTTATGCTCCTGAAAATTACCAGAGTATTCTGATTTCACATCTCAATGATTTTGATATCCGTCTAAGCTATGAAGTTGATTTTATACCTCTTTCAGGTAAAGACCCGATGAAGATACTCGACGATAAATATATTACAGTAACATCCTTTCCCCTTCAGCATAGGATTCCATCCTACGGATTTCTCTTCAGGGAAAAAATATCCGAAAGGAATATTATCAAAGAATGTATCGACAGGTACAATATTCCACATGTCAGAATTCCTGCAATTAAAAAAGGAGAGGATTTCATTACTACCGATGGAGCTGTAATAAGAAATGAGGACATAACACTTCCTCCATCAGAACCCTTATCTTATGCCTATTGTAGCGATACAAAATACTTCAAACGGCTGGCTTCCTTCGTTAAAGGTGTGAACCTGTTGTACCACGAAGCAACTTTCGATAAAAGCAAAGAAGAACTTGCTGCAATCACCGGCCACTCAACAACACTTGATGCTGCAAAAACCGCACTTGATGCAGGAGCCGGTACTCTTCTCATAGGTCATTTCTCCGCACGATATAAAGAAGTCTTACCTCTTGTTGAGGAGGCCAGAACAATATTTCCGGAAACTTATCCGGCTATCGATGGCAAGAGTTTTGAAGTAGGGAATATTTCTGAACTTTAGTAAAGAATAATTATCTTTGCGACCAATTTTAACACCACAAAGAAAAATAATTCAAAAGAAGAAGAACTTGCAGGAAAAGATCTTAATACTCGATTTTGGATCTCAGTATACTCAACTTATAGCCAGGAGAATACGAGAGCTTAATGTATATTGTGAAATATATCCATTCAATCATTTTCCTGCTCCTGATGAAAATGTTAAAGGTGTTATACTCTCTGGAAGTCCATTTTCCGTTCGTGACAAGGTTGCACCCACTCCCGACCTTTCGAAGATAAAAGGAATCATTCCATTGCTTGGTGTTTGTTATGGAGCCCAGTACCTCGTTCAAAATTATGGAGGAGAAGTTTTGCCTTCAGGTATTCGTGAATATGGCAGAGCCAATCTTGTCTTTATTAATAGTAATGATCCTCTTTTTACAGATATTAACCAAGGTACTCAGGTCTGGATGTCTCATGCTGATACCATTGCAGAAATACCTGCAGGATATGAGATAACAGGATCAACAGTTGATGTAAAAGCAGGGGCATATCACATAAAGGGCGAAAGTACATGGGGAATACAGTTCCATCCCGAAGTATATCATACAACTGAGGGGACCCGGATACTTAAAAATTTTGTGATCGGGATCTGCGGATGCGCTCAGAACTGGACTCCCGATTCATTTATTGGGTCAACTGTCAAAAATCTGAAAGATCAATTGGGTGATGATAAGGTAATCCTTGGTCTTTCAGGGGGTGTAGACTCTTCTGTCACAGCATTTCTTTTAAACAAAGCAATCAGTAAAAACCTTACCTGCATTTTTGTTGATAACGGATTACTCAGGAAGAATGAATTTAATAAAGTTCTTGAATCATACATCGGATCAGGCCTTAATGTTGTTGGAGTCGATGCATGCGACAGATTTCTTGATCAGCTGGAAGGTGTTAGTGATCCTGAAACCAAACGGAAGATTATAGGACGTGTTTTCATCGATGTATTTGATTCTGAGGCAAAAAAAGTTAAAGATGTTAAATGGCTTGCGCAGGGAACTATATATCCCGATGTGATAGAATCTGTTTCAGTTAACGGTCCTTCAGCCACAATTAAGTCGCATCATAATGTGGGAGGCCTGCCGGAAAAGATGCATCTACAGGTAGTTGAACCACTCCGTCTGCTTTTTAAGGACGAGGTACGAAAGGTAGGAAAAGCTCTTTCTCTTCCCGATTTTATCCTTAAACGACACCCTTTCCCCGGTCCGGGATTAGCAATCCGTCTACTCGGTAAGATGTCTCGCGAAAAGCTTGAGATTCTTAAGGAAGCTGATGATATTTTTATTGAAGGTCTTAAAAAATATGGATTATACGATTCAGTATGGCAGGCCGGCGTAATTCTTCTTCCTGTCCAATCGGTTGGCGTGATGGGCGATGAACGGACATATGAAAATGCTGTTGTACTCAGAGCAGTAGGCTCAACTGATGGTATGACAGCAGATTGGTCTCATCTTCCATATGAGTTTCTCGGTTTTATATCTAATGAAATTATTAATAAGGTAAAGGGAATTAACAGGGTCGTTTATGATATTAGCTCTAAACCACCTTCTACTATTGAATGGGAATAGTTTAAGATTAAAGACAAAAGATAAAAGTAAAAAGGACAAAAATAAATTTTATAGTATATAAGGAATTAGCCCCCCTTTAGGGGGGTTGGGGGGCAATAAAACGATGGGAGGGATAAGGTGTGTTCTTAACATGTATTTATCAAGAACTTTCTGACATTTAAATTGTTGAAATATAATATAGTATTGAAAATAAAAGTATGAAGAGAAAAACATTAAACGTAGCTGTTTTATCAGTTTCATTATTCCTGTTTACATTAACAGCATCATCACAGATATTAAACGAAGGAACTTTTAAGTTCGGAAGAACTCTGAATCTGATTGATGCATTTTATGTTGATACAGTTAATCTTGATCTCCTGACGGAAAAAGCAATAGTTGAAGTACTGAAAAATCTTGATCCACATTCAACTTATATATCCGCAAAAGATGTAAAAGAGATGAATGAGCCTCTTAATGGCAATTTTGAAGGAATTGGTGTTCAGTTTAATCTGCTTCGTGACTCAATTATAATTATTGAACCGATTACAGGAGGACCATCAGAAAAAGTAGGAATAAGGGCGGGGGACAGAATTCTTACCATAAACCAGGAAAAGGTTACCGGAATAAAAATTTCCACATCAGGTGTCCGCAGCAGGTTAATGGGACCGAAAGGAACAAAAGTAACTGTTACTATATTTAGAAGAGGAGAAAAAGAGATCCTCGAATTCACTATTGTACGCGATAAGATACCTATCTATAGTCTCGATGCCTCATATATGCTTGATAAAGAAACCGGATATATCAGACTGAATAAATTTGCCACAACTACCGAAAAAGAATTTTCAGATGCAGTTGCCGTTCTTATAAAAAATGGCATGAAAAATCTTGTTATCGATTTGAGGGGAAACGGTGGTGGCGTGATGCTTGCTGCTACACAACTGGCTGATAAATTCTATTCGGATCAGAAACTACTTGTATACATGGTCGGAAGAAAAAATCCAAGGCAGGATTTTACCTCAAATGGTAAGGGATCTCTTTCTTCGGCAAGGGTTGTTGTTCTCACGGATGAGGGATCAGCATCAGCCAGTGAGATCCTGGCTGGAGCTTTACAGGATTGGGACCGCGGAGTCATTATGGGCAGACGGACCTTTGGTAAGGGCCTGGTCCAGAATGGATTCTACCTTACAGATGGCTCGATGATACGACTAACAATAGCCCGTTATTACACTCCTACAGGCCGATCAATACAAAGACCATACAAAGAGGGTTACGATAAATACATGGAGAATTTCTATAAAAGATATACAGATGGCGAGCTTTTGTCAGCCGACAGTATCCATTTGTCCGATTCACTGAAGTATAAAACATTGGTTAACAACCGTGTTGTATACGGAGGAGGAGGAATAATGCCGGATGTATTTGTGTCTGCTGATACCTCATATAATTCTCTTTATTTTAACAAACTTTATGCAAAAAATGTTCTGAATTCTTTTACTCTTGAATATTATGATAAGAATAGATCCTTGCTTAATTTAAAGTATAAATCATTCGATGACTTTAAGAAAAAATTTGAGATCAGTGATGATGATATTAAATCTTTCATTGCAAAAGGAGAAGCTGAAGGAGTAAAATTTAATGAAGAGCAGTTCAATAAATCGAAAGATGAAATCCTGTTAATTTTAAAAGGACTGATTGCAACAAATATCTGGAAGACCAGTGAATATTTTGAGATAATAAATGAAAACGATAAAGTAATAGATAAAGCACTGAAGATTATTTCAGATGCCAGGAGCTATAACTCAATACTTGGCAATAAGTAAACTGGAGTCAATAATATCATAATGAGATTTGTAGCAAAGACTCTTTACGGACTTGAGAAGGTTCTCGCCGAAGAGCTTATAAATCTTGGTGCCACTGATATACAAACTGCAAACCGCGCAGTAATGTTTAATGGTGATATTAGTCTTTTATACCGTGTAAATTACTGTTTAAGAACTGCATTGTCGGTACTTATACCAGTAGCGGAATTCAGGATAAGATCAAAAGAGGATCTTTACAACGGCGGTTCGAAGATTGAATGGGAAAAATTTATGGATCCCGATGATACCTTTTCCATCGTTCCTGTTATTAATTCTCCCCATTTTGGTCATACGGGATATGCCGGACTTATTCTCAAGGATGCTATAGCCGATACATTCAGGAAAAAGACAGGACGGCGGCCTTCAGTAGACACAACTGATCCGCGGATTCTCATTAATCTTCATATAAGCAATGACGTTGTAACTATCTCTCTTGACTCCTCTGTGGTGCCATTGTTTAAACGCGGCTACAGGCAGGAGCATGCATTTGCTCCCCTTAATGAGGTTCTTGCAGCCGGCATAATACTTTTATCGGGATGGAACGCAAATGCGACATTAACTGATCCGATGTGTGGTTCCGGTACAATACCTATCGAGGCGGGATTGATTGCCTGTAAAATTCCTCCGGGAAAATTCCGGAAATATTTTGGATTTCAGCGATGGAAAGATTTTGATGCAGATATGTTCGAAAAGATTAAACTCGAATGTGATGGTAAGATTGGACCTTCTGGTGTAAAAATAATTGGGAGTGATATTTCGGAACAGACCTTGCAATATGCCAGAACCAATGTTGAAGCTGCAGGATTAAGTGATGTCATATCACTTGAGATATCAGATTTTAAAAATCTTAAATCTATTGATAATAAGGGATATGTGTTTCTAAATCCACCCTATGGTGAAAGACTTCAGCCTTTAGAAATTGATCAGCTATATGGAATGATCGGAACAACGCTAAAGCATAATTTTCCGGGAACTACAGCCTGGCTGATTACCTCAAACAAAGAATCACTTAAACATGTTGGCTTGAAACCTAAGGAAAAGCACACACTTTTCAATGGAGCTTTAGAATGCATTCTCCTCAAATATGAGATGTACCAGGGAACAAAAAAGAGGGAGAAGGTCTGAAATCACCTTTTTAATTGCGTTGATCACAACAATTTGTTACTTTTATCAAAATATATAGTCAATATTTAAAAAACCTGAAAGTGGGCAAGTTATAATTTGGTAACTTTATATTTTTATTATATTTGTTATTGGAAAAACTTGACCATATCTTAAAGAAGCTTAAATGAGCTTTAATATAGAGAATTACTTTTCAGACCAGCCGACCGGGAATACAATCCTTTACTATAAAGGTAATGTTGATTCTGATGTCATAAACCATGTTCTTGACTCTATTGAGGATAAGATGGTTGAGGTTAATGAACAATCTAAACTCAGGAAAAAAGTCTATAATGTTCTGGTCGAAAGCCTTCAGAATCTTTATCATCATGTTGACAAAGTTCCCGATGACTTTGAGGATCAGACATCTGAAAGGTTTGGCCTGCTAGTAGTGAAAAAGGTTGACGACGGGTATAGAATTATTACAGGAAACTTTGTACATGTCGAAAACATTGAGAAGCTCGAAGAGAAAATAAAACGTATAAACAGGTCAAGCCATGAGGAGATTAAGGAATTATATAAGTTTATTCTGAACCACCAAAGGATATCCGCCAAAGGCGGAGGTGGACTCGGGCTCGTCGATATAGCAAGGAAAACCGGAAACAGGCTTGAATACTCATTCATAAAATATAATAATTATTATTCATTTTTTTATCTCGATATTTTAGTGGACGAAAAGAATTAACACAACTTTTAAATCTGATAAATATGGAACCGATCATCATCGAAGGAACCGCCAAAACTCCTACAGTAAAATTTGATTCTGCAGAAGGCGTATTTGAAATAAAAGGACGTTCTATTCCGGAAAACTCGGTAGAATTCTACAAACCTTTAGTTGACTGGCTCGATACTTATAAGGAGTCTCCACTTTCAAAAACTGTAGTGAATATCCGTCTGGAATATTTCAACACCAGTTCGTCAAAGTGTATCCTCGATGTATTCAAGAAACTCGAAGCAATACACAGAGCTAAAAACGAGGTTGAAGTAAACTGGTACTATGAAGAAGATGATGAAGATATGCTCGAAGCAGGAGAGGATTATGAATCAATTATCAGAGTTCCGTTTAAAATGATTGAGATTGTTGAATAAGCAATTTCTGAGTACCTGTTATTAAGAGATTCCTATTGTTTTATACTATATAACCTAATCACTGTTTTTCTTCTTCTTCCCGAAAACAGCTTCTCCCGAATCGAGAAGTTTTTTAAGCAATCTGAAATAGAGAATCAGGTAAAGAAGAATTGTCATTAGCCAGAGAACGATAACATTAACTATGTAAGTATCAACTCTCACTCCGAAAATCTGTTTTTCAGGTGCATAAAAATGTGCTCTGATCAGTTTGTGCTTTGAATCCATGAAAATAGGATCGAGTTTCTGAATCAATTCGCCCTTGTAAATAATGGTTTTTGTTGTTTCATTCTTGTCCTTAACAAACTCTTCAAGCGATTTATTAAAATAATCATCCCTGAGCTTAAGGAATTTTTGGAGATTTTCTCCGGCAAGTCTTGATTTTAGTGCCTCTTTCCGGTTGCTGGCATCATTGTAAATATTTACATATAGTTTTCTTATTGCTTCAATATAATTGATAGCTGCTGAAGCTATTTCCTGAGTAATCTTGTCGGGCGNAAGCTGCTCGGTATATTCAAATTTGATTTCCGGTGTTAAGGCAAGCTGCTTTTTTATTTCGTTAGAAACGAGAAGAAGGTTATCGTTGAACTCATTATCTCTCACACCTTTGCTGAGACTATTTATTATATCATCGACTTTACCCTTAATCTCAGTAGTCCAGTAATCTTTCTTAAATACTGCTTTACTCATATCCTTTTCAAAAGAATAAAAGGGTAGTTCATATTTGTTATATATAAACTGTTTAACCGCAAGGGCCTCATAACCCCAACGTGCAGTTATGAACTCACCATAAATCGGAATTGAAACCGGAGAGGATATATTGGGATTCAGCTTTTCGAACTTCACCATAACCCCGCTTAAAATAATTTGTGGAATGACAAGGAAAGGTATTAATATATAAATAGTTACCACTGTTTTAAAGCTGTCGGATATTACCAATCCCAGCATGTTTGCGCCTGCCCAGCAGGAAAAAAGAATTAGCCAGTACTCAAACATCATTCCTTTTATCTCGGTAATACTGTTTCCAAGAAGCACAAAAGTGAATGCCTGTACTGCGGATATAGCAAACAGAACAAACACTTTTGACATAAGATAACTATTCCAGCTCAGATTGAGGAATGCCTCCCTTTTAAGAATTTTTCGGTCTTTTATTATCTCTTCTGCGCTCACAGTGAGACCCATGAAGATAGCTACTATTACCGACATGAAAATATAGATGGGAAGATTGCTGTTATCATATAGGGTATAATGAGGATTCTTTATGCTTTCATCAAAATACCTGATTAGAAAGGCAAGAAAAAATGCAAGTACAGGTGCCTCTAAAAGTGTAATAAGAAGATATTGTGTGTCGGCAACTTTTGAAAGTACATCACGTTTGGCAAATACAATAAACTGTTTTAGTTTGTTTGGAGTTTTGAAATTTATCTCGGGTACTGAACTGCCTGGTTCCAGTTTATCTTCTTTCTTTTCATCTTTATAAAGGGTACTCCAGTCTGCCGGCGAAATCCTTCGCGTATCTGTAGGTTGCCCGCTTTCAGTAAATACTTTGGTCTCAACAATATTGAAAATCTGTTCAGGATTGACATTACCACAAACATAGCACTCACTCTCATTATAATTTGCCTGTTCAATTTTTCTTTTGAAATACTCGATAGAGTCAACAGGGTTCCCATTATATATAAGGTATCCGCCGGTATCAAGTATAATAAGCTTATCAAACATCTTAAATATCTCAGAAGATGGCTGATGGATAACAATGAACAGAAGTTTACCCTTTCGTGCCAGTTCCTTTAACAGGTCAAGAATATTTTCAGAGTCGCGCGATGATAAACCCGAAGTTGGTTCGTCAAGGAACATTATGGCAGGTTCGCGGATAAGCTCCAGAGAGATGTTGAGTCTCTTTCTTTGTCCTCCGCTTATTTTTTTGTTGAGTGGACTGCCAACCTGGATATTTCTTATTTCATAAAGTCCCAGATTCTTCAGCACACTATCCACTCTGGTGATGATTTCTTCTTCAGCTAAATTATCAAAGCAAAGCTTGGCATTGTAGTACAGATTTTCAAAAACAGTAAGCTCTTCAATAAGCAAATCATCCTGTGAAACATATCCGATAAGTCCTTTGATTTTTTCCTTATCCTTGTGTATACTTATTCCATTAATAAGCACTTCCCCGTCAGATGGATCACTTGTGCCATTCAGGACACCCATAAGTGTCGATTTTCCTGCTCCGCTGGCACCCATTATCCCCACCATCCTTCCCGATTCTTCATTGAAACTCATATGATGAATACCCACCTTTCCGCTTTTGAACCGGTATTCAACATTATTAACTTCATATACTACCCTCGATGATTTAAATTCCTCCTTCAGGAATTGCATCGTAACATCCCAGTAATAAATAGGGGTTATTTTATATCCTTTAATTGACGATCCCTGACTGAAAGGATAGACTTTATCCTCCTGAAGTAACTGACTGTTCATTGAAAGCTCTCCGGAACCGACAAACCTGACAAAGTATTTATTTACCGATGGAACATATAGTATCCAGATGTGCCCTTTAAGTAAATCCTTATAAGCGTGTTTTGTTTCTTTGTGTTCAAAGTTTTTTATACCATTAATCACTAACAGATCAGAAATAGCAGGAATATCATTAAAGGAATTGAGAACAAATCTCTCAATGAATTCATATTCCTTTGTGGTAATATTTAAACCTTCTGCCAGAGTGCTGACAAAACCTAATTCAAGCGGACTTACTTTCTGCCCTCCCGATTTGCAAAATTCAAGTACCTGAACGACTACAACTATTCTCTGTTCCTGATCGAGCTGCCCCTGTTCGTTTATCTCCTTGCACAGCTTTCTGATCCTTATAGCGATAGCTCCCTCGCGTCTTTCGGCATTACTTTTTTCAAGCTTTTTGCGGGCTTCCTCATATTTTTCATTATAAGTGGAGAGGTATTTCTTAACCAGTTCCTGATTGAGCAGACGTCTGAGAAAAACCTCAACAACACCTCTTCTCTCATCGTCGTTGCTTTGAGGTTTGGCAATTATCGCAAACAACTGCATCAGTGTTTCTAAGATCTTCTCACTCATAAAAAGTCACTTTATAATTCCGACCTTGAAGATATGAAATTAGTTATTTGCTGCAAGGAATCCTAATTAATGTTTTCTATTTTGAAGATGATCCTATCGTTGTTTTGCTATCAGCTGCTTCTTTTTCTTCTCTACTGAAAAACCAAATTTGCCGATCAGCTTACCTGTTTCATAGTATTTTCCATGTGAATAGCATATTGGTTCTGCCTCATTTAATCTGAAAAGACCGGTGCTTTTATCAATATATTTTTCATCAGCATTTACGGCAACCACCTCTGATATGAACATATGGTGTGAACCAAGTTCTTTAATCTCCTTAACAATACATTCAATATTCACAGGTGATTCTTTAATTAAAGGTGCTTTAATTCTTGAGGCCGGAACAGGTGTCAGCCCCATTTCTGAGAACTTTTCATGTTTTTTCCCCGATTTCATACCACACCAATCAGTGACAAATGCAAGTGATTTTGTAGTTAAGTTGATTACAAACTCGCCATTTTTCTTTATTATTTCATAGGAATGACGTTCCGGCCTGACCGAAATATAGCACATTGCCGGATCTGTACAGATTGTACCTGTCCATGAAATTGTAATAATATTATACTCTTCAGGTACTGATCCGCAACTGACCATTACTGCTGGTAAGGGATAAATCATTGTTCCGGGTTTCCACAAAACTTTACTCATAATTCAGAATTTGTGACAAAGATAGCGCATAATGTTGAGTATTGCCAGTTTGACACAATTGGTTGATAATTAGATGTCAAAACGACCATTATTCATGTTTGATCATATATGGCAGAAAATTTGCTATCCTGTAATCAAATACAACAATATGAATTTAAATAATTTCACATTAAAGGCTCAGGAATCAGTTCAGAAGGCATTCGATATCGCTAATGCAAAAGGGCAGCAGGCTGTTGAGTGTGCTCATATCCTCAAAGGAGTTATGAGCGAGGCAGAGAGTATTACGAATTTCCTTTTTGGGAAGATGGGCGTAAACATCTTATCTCTGACAAAAGAGACCGATGTACTTATTGATTCATATCCAAAGGTTTCAGGAGCAGATTCCTACGTATCATCATTAGTATCAGAAGCTTTCAGGAAGGCTAATGATCATGCAGTGAGTATGAAAGACAAATTTGTTTCCTCTGAACATTTACTGATGGGTATACTTGATACTGATGACAGAACGGCACATATTCTTAAGGCTCAAGGAGTATCTATGAAAGAACTGCTGGCAGCTGTTAAGGAACTTCGGAAGGGAGCGACTGTTCAAAACCAGACCTCAGAAGAGACATTTAATTCACTAAACAGGTACGCAATCAATCTTAATGAAAGAGCAAGATCGGGGAAACTCGATCCCGTGATCGGTAGAGATGAAGAGATTAGACGAATACTGCAGATACTTACCCGGCGAACAAAAAATAATCCACTGTTGATCGGTGAACCGGGAGTAGGTAAAACAGCTATAGCAGAAGGACTGGCTCACAGGATAATAAGAGGAGATGTTCCGGAAGATATTAAATCCAAGATTATTTACTCGCTCGATATGGGAGCCCTGATTGCAGGGGCAAAATATAAAGGAGAGTTTGAAGAGAGATTAAAATCGGTTGTTAATGAAGTTATTGGCTCGAACGGCGAGATTGTGCTCTTTATCGATGAAATTCATACTCTTGTAGGTGCTGGTAAATCGGAAGGTGCAATGGATGCAGCCAATATCCTGAAGCCTGCTCTTGCAAGGGGCGAACTCAGAGCCATCGGGGCAACAACTTTAAGCGAATATCAGAAATATTTTGAAAAAGATAAAGCACTTGAAAGACGATTCCAGGTAGTGATGGTTGAAGAACCTGACAGAACAGATTCGATCTCGATACTTCGGGGTATCCGTGAGAAATATGAAACACATCATAAAGTTATTATTAGGGATGAAGCAATCATTTCAGCAGTCGATCTGTCAACAAGGTACATAACTGACAGGTTTTTACCCGATAAGGCAATTGACCTTATTGATGAAGCTGCATCTAAACTGCGGCTTGAAATGAATTCAGTACCTGAAGCCATTGATGAGGCAGAAAGAACTATCACACGACTTGAAATTGAAAGAGAGGCTGTCAGGAGGGATGGAGATACTGTCAAAGCTGAAGAAATTTCACGTGAACTTGCTGATATGCAATCAAAAAGGGATGAACTGATAGCAAGCTGGAAGTCCGAGAAAGAGATGATCGATAAGGTGCAGACCAAAAAAGAAAATGTTGAATCTCTGCGGATTGAAGCAGAACAGGCAGAAAGAAGCGGTGACTATGGAAGAGTGGCAGAAATAAGGTATGGTAGAATTACTGAACTCGAAAAGGAAATATCAGAACTGAAGAATCTTATTGAAAAGAGAAGAAGCAAAGGTTCGCTGATTCAGGAAGAGGTTCGATCGGAAGATATTGCAGCCATAGTATCTAAATGGACCGGCATTCCTGTATCAAAGATGCTCGAAAGTGAAAAGGAGAAACTATTAAGGCTTGAAGATGAATTACATAAAAGGGTAGTCGGGCAGGATGAAGCCATTACTGCAGTTGCGGATGCTGTACGTAGATCAAGAGCCGGACTTCAGGATCAGAAAAAACCCTTAGGTTCATTTATTTTTATAGGAACCACCGGGGTTGGAAAAACTGAGCTGGCAAGGGCCCTTGCAGATTTCCTGTTTAATGATGAGAACCTGCTGACACGGATCGATATGTCGGAATATCAGGAGAGACATTCTGTATCGCGACTTATAGGTGCACCTCCTGGTTACATTGGCTATGAAGAAGGAGGACAACTTACTGAGGCTGTCAGACATAAACCATATTCTGTTGTACTTCTTGATGAAATTGAAAAGGCTCATCCTGATCTGTTTAACCTGCTGCTACAGGTTCTTGATGAGGGAAGACTTACAGACAATAAAGGCCGCACCGTAAATTTCAGGAACGTCATTATTATCATGACATCAAATCTGGGATCAGATATCATCAGAGACAGAATGGACAAATGGAAAAACAATTTACCGGAAAAGGAAGAGGATCTTCTAAGAAAAGAAATACTTGCATTATTGAGACGAACACTTAAACCAGAGTTCCTTAACAGAGTCGATGAAATTGTAATGTTCCGACCTTTAAGTAAAGCTCAGATAAAAGAGATCGTGAAAATACAGCTCCACCTTATTGAAAAAATGCTCGCGGATATTAACCTGAGAATTGTGATTAAAGAAAGTGCTATTGACTGGCTGACTGAAAAGGGTTATGATCCTCAGCTGGGAGCAAGACCGGTTAAGAGATTAATTCAAAAGGAGATAGTAAATGAATTATCCAAAGAGATTATCGGTGGAAAGGTTTCAAAAGAGGGCATAATAGAAATAGATACCAGGGATGGTCATCTCTTTTTCAGCAGGGAGAGTTGAATAGTGTATAGAATCAACTGAACGACCTTAGACAAGAATCAATATCAGTGTATATCTGAAATACGGTATGAAGATTTAGTGTCTCGAATAATTCAGAAACTCTTGGCTCCGGATTTGCAAATTTCAGAACTCCATAATTATTCCTGGCAGCTTTCATCACTGCAAGAAAACAGCCAAATCCTGAACTATCAACGTATTCAACACCTTTAAGATCAATTATCACTTTCGAGTTTGAAACATCAAATACTTTAATAATACCTTCCCTTATATCATCAGTGATCAGAGCATTGATCTTATTGACGGAGAAGGATATAATATCTATTTTATCCTTTTTTTCAAAATTGAGCATTCAATTCCTGTTTAACCTGTTATTGATCAGATCCTCAAGCTCCTTCACAGCTTCTTCCGTATCACTCTTGAATCTGGTTAAGTAGGATTCATATAAATGAGATTCTTTTCCCTCCTTTGCCTGAAGCTCAAATGCCTTTAACATTTCTGCCAGATTATTCATTCCCATAATGGCTACTGAGGATTTCGCTTTGTGGGCGAGCAGTCCCAGAGAGGTATAATTTTTTTCTGCCAAAAGTGATTTCATCTGATTATATATCTCAACCGACTGCTCCTTAAACATGGCAACTATTTCATATATTATCTCACGATCTCCTCCTGACACAGAATCAAGATAATCAGTCTTTATGAATTTGTAGTCCATTATTTAAATAGAGATAAATTCTAAAATCAGTATAGAATGAATATAAAACAAATATAGTAATTTTTTATTGTGACAGGGAGTAGTTTTTCTTCATATTCATAAAGAAGGTTTTTTGGATAAAGGAAATAAGTGCTACTTTTATGGCTACAAAAACCGGATGTTATGCGATATACTCTCAGTTCCTTAATAGCGATATTCCTTCTGAGTTCCTTGGTATTAGAAGGTCAGACAGATGTATCGATCCGACGTAAGGAATTTAAGAACAGCAAATCAGGGTTTGAAGAAGCCTGGAAACATGTCATTTACGGAAATACTTTCTTTGAAGAAAAACGTATCTGGTACAATGATGCTTATAATGAATATTTACAGGCACTCGTATATAATAGTTCAAATTCTGAATTGAATTATAAAACCGGTGTCTCAGCTCTTTTTTCAGATAAAAAAGAAGAAGCTGCCGGTTTTTTCCTGAAAGCTTTTGAATTGAAAAATGATGTAGCGGAAGATGTTCTTCTACTCACCGGACGTGCACTGCAGTATTCAGGCAGATTCTCTGAAGCAATTAAAAAATTTACCGTTTACCTGAGTGCTTCCGGAAAGAAGTCTCAAAAGAATATTCTGATAGCAAGAAAATGCATTGATGAGTGTAATTCTGCTTTGGTTGTAACAAGGGATACAATGAGAATCTCGATAGTTAATGCCGGACCCAATATAAACTCCGGTTCTGATGATTATTCGGAAATCTTCACTGCTGACGGGAAAACAATTTATTTTGCATCACGGCGGGAACTTCCCAAATCCGGTAAGCGACATCCCGATACAAAATTTGATGAAAATATCTTTACTTCCCGCTCAAACAATGGTTCCTGGGAACCGGCGGTTTTAGTCGGGAATGATCTTACTACAAAGTATTGTGAAGCACCACTTTATGTAAATTCAACCAACGACCTGCTATATGTTTATACAGGTTATGAAAACAATGGAGATATAAAGGTTTCAAAAAACAAAAAAGGTGTATGGAAAAAACCTGAACAGATCCCTTTCGGCATCAACACACGGGGATCAGAAACATCTTTTACAATTAGTCCTTCCGGAAAAGAGATTTATTACGTTTCAGATAACAGTAAAGGCAGCATTGGCGGAAAAGACATCTTTTATATAAAAAAGATCAGCGACCGTAAGTGGTCAAAACCCCAGAATGCAGGTTCGGTAATTAATACAATTTACGATGAGGAGTCGGTGAGATTTTCAAAAACAGGAGATACTCTGTGGTTCAGTTCCAAAGGTCACAACTCAATCGGAGGATTTGATATCTTTTACAGTATTAAAAACAAGTCGGGTGATTGGGATAATGTGAAGAACGCTGGTTATCCTCTGAATACTCCCTGGGATGATTTATATTATTACCCTTCACCTGTGAATGATAGTGCATTTTATTTTGTTTCGAACCGTACAGGCGGTATAGGTGGATTAGATATCTACGAGGGAAGGATATTACCTCCTGTAAAAATAATTGTACCCCCGCCCCCTGCACCTAAACCTGATACGGTTATTATCAGGGATACTGTTTCGGTTATAAAAGAGGTTGCACCACCCGTCGTTAAGCAGGAGCCTGTAAATGATCTATTATACCTTATAGGAAAAGTAAAAGATTCGGAAACAGGTGAACCTGTGTTGGCAAAAATTGATTTAGTTGATATTGTCACCAATGCAACTGTGGCAACAACTGCGAGCTCAGATATTGACGGTAGTTACAGGGTCAGATTGCCGGCAAAAAAAACTTATATGGTTGATCTGCGGGCCACCGGATTTTTATCGGATATGAAACGTATTGATGTTCCTGATAACTGGTCAAAAGAAGTTTATAATCTTAATGTCGAATTGATTAAAGTTAAGATCGGGAAGAAAGTCGTTCTTAATAATATCCTGTTTGAAACCGGTAAATCTGTACTTACAGCCAGTTCATATACCGAACTCAATCGTCTGTTGAATATTATGAAAGATAATGCTCAGATGAAAATTGAAATATCAGGACACACCGATAAAACTGGAAGCGAACCTCTTAACTTTAAACTGTCTGAAGCAAGAGCAAAGGCCGTTGTTGATTATCTGGTTCAGCTAGGTGTCGACAGATCGCGCATGGAATTCAAAGGATACGGTTCTCTGCAACCAATTTCTGACAATTCCACTTCTCAGGGACGTACTAAAAACAGAAGGGTTGAATTTAAAATCCTTGAATTCTGATAATCGTCAGTTTTTTTAAGGAAAGAATTCACTTACTTGTCCAAATTGTCCTCCTGAACGGACTTTCGTCCAGTACAGTATTATCCGGATGGATTTTGAATAGATCACAGATTAAGCGTGGTTGCTTTTTATATTAATATCAGATTTAAATGAAAAATACTGCTTTTATACAATTTCACCTGGAGGCAGGAGCCAAAATGGTTCCATTTGCCGGATACAATATGCCTGTGGAATATTCCGGTATTACCGGGGAACATATCGCTGTAAGGGAGAGAGTAGGAGTTTTCGACGTTTCCCACATGGGCGAATTCTGGATCATAGGTCCGGAAGCTCTGAAATTTCTTCAATATATAACNTCGAATGATGTTTCTGCCCTTAATGACGGAAAGATACAATACTCATGTTTCCCCAATGGGAGGGGAGGAATTGTGGATGACCTTCTGGTTTACANGTATAATCCTGAGAAGTACCTTCTTGTAGTAAATGCAGCAAATATCGGGAAAGACTGGAATTGGTGTATTCAGAATGCAGAACGGTTCGGTCTCAAAGCAGGTAAAGAACTTATTAATGACTCGGATAGCATAGCCCAGCTCGCAGTACAGGGACCTTTAGCCCTTAAAGCTATGCAAAAGCTCACCCAAACGCCTGTGGAAAATATGGAATATTATACATTCAAAGTTCTCGATTTTGCAGGAATCAATGATGTAATATTCTCTACTACAGGTTATACCGGAGCAGGCGGATGCGAGCTATATGTTAAAAATGAAGATGGCCCCAGGCTCTGGAAAGCAGTATTTGAAGCTGGTAAGGAATTTAATATCAAACCTATCGGTCTGGGTGCACGTGATACATTGCGTCTTGAAATGGGCTTTTGTCTTTATGGGAATGATATCAATGATCAGACCTCGCCAATCGAAGCAGGATTAAGTTGGATAACTAAATTTACCGGAGCGAAGGATTTTATTGATAGAGCTTTGTTATTAAAGCAGAAGACGGAGGGTGTGGAAAAGAAGCTTAAAGGTTTTGTGATGATCGACAGGGGGATACCCCGCCAGCATTATGAAGTAGTAAATGCTAAAGGAGAAATAATTGGAGAAGTAACATCGGGAACCATGTCGCCGATGATGAAACAGGGTATCGGTATGGCATATCTCAGGAAAGGTTTCTGGGAAACCGGTACTGAAATATTTATAAGGATAAGGAACAAAGATCTTAAGGCAAAAATTGTAGACCTGCCGATTTATAAGATATGAATAAAAGAAAACTTGAGACATGTTTTTCGCCAGCTTTGTTCGAAGTCGAAGGACATACTGATTCAATTGTAGTAATTATTGATATACTTCGTGCATCATCAGCAATCTGTACAGCTTTTGCCAATGGAGCAGAATCAATTATACCTGTTGCGGAAGTGGCCGAAGCAAAAAAATATAAGTCCAGCGGTTATCTTGTAGCTGCCGAACGTGACGGATTCGTACTGGATTTCGCCGATTTCGGAAACTCTCCGTTTAATTTCACAAAAGAAAAAGTAACTGGCAAAACTATTGTATATAGTACTACAAATGGTACCGGAATAATTAATCTTGCCTCGCCGGCTTATATGACAGTAATTGGATCGTTCCTTAATTTAGGAGCTCTCACCCGTTGGCTTTTAAAGCAGGATAGGAATGTCCTTTTGCTTTGTGCAGGATGGAAAAACAGATTTAATATCGAAGATACTTTATGTGCCGGGGCAATTGCTGAAAAGCTTATGAAAAGCAGTTTTTACGTAACTATTTGTGATTCAACTCATGCTGCAATTGATCTATGGTCACTTGCTCGTAATGATCTTCCCGGTTATATTGAAAAGGCTGCCCAGAGAACCCGGTTAAGAGATAAAAAACTCGATGACTGTATTGGCTTCTGCCTTATAACTGACTTTACAGATAAAATTCCTGTAATAAAAAATGGAGTTCTAGTTGATATGGAGATCCTTAAATGACGGAATGAGGAATCTCCTTCGGTTACTTGAATGTTAACTATTGTGAAAATTGTTACTCGTAATTATTTATATATTTTTGTAGAAAATTCAGATTCCGGATTATCCATTAATAATAAAAGTCATTTATGAAAAAACACAATTTTTATGCCGGTCCTTCGATTCTTCCACAATATACAATTGATAAAACAATTGAAGGAATAAAAGATTTTGCAGGTTCAGGATTGTCTGTTCTTGAAATCTCTCACCGAAGCAAGGAATTTGTTGCCTGCATGAACGACACAATTGCACTTTTTAAGGAATTGCTCGAAATCCCTTCAGGATATCAGGTTTTGTTTCTTGGCGGTGGCGCCAGCTTGCAGTTTGCAATGGTCCCGATGAATATGCTGAACAGGAAAGCTGCTTATTTAAATACTGGTGAGTGGGCCAGCAAGGCCATTAAAGAAGCAAAACTTTTCGGTGAGGTTGTGGAAGTTGCATCATCAAAAGATAAATTATTCAACTATATTCCAAAAAATTATGTTATTCCTTCCGATGCTGATTATTTTCATGTTACAACCAACAATACAATTTACGGAACAGAGCTTAAAAAAGATCTTGATGTAAAAATGCCTCTGGTTGCAGATATGTCATCTGATATTTTCAGCAGGCCNGTTGATGTTTCAAAATATTCGATTATTTATGGTGGTGCCCAGAAGAACCTTGCTCCGGCTGGTGTCACTTTTGTTATCGTAAAGGAAGATGTACTTGGTAAAGTAACCCGTCCGATACCATCTATGCTCGACTATCGGGTACATATAAAAGGCGAGACAATGTTCAATACTCCTCCGGTATTTGCAGTATTTGCAGCGCAGCAGACTCTCACCTGGCTTAAAAACCTCGGAGGTGTAAGAGCTATACAGAAGAAGAATATTGAAAAAGCAAAAATCCTTTATGATGAGATTGACAGAAACAAGTTATTTGTTCCTACGATTCCTGATCCGGAAGACAGGTCTCTTATGAATATCTGTTTTGTTATGGCTCCCGGATATAAAGAACTTGAAAAACCATTTGCAGAGTTTGCCAAATCGCAGGGTATGCTTGGGATTGAAGGTCACCGTTCAGTAGGTGGATTCCGTGCTTCAACCTATAATGCTCTTCCTAAAGAAAGCGTTGAAGCTCTTGTAAGTGCAATGAAGGAGTTTGAATCTAAAAGTTAATATGAAAGTACTTGTAGCTACAGAAAAAGCTTTTGCTCCTGTTGCGGTTAACCAGATTAAACTGGTTACGGAGGCTGCAGGTTACGAACTGGTGTTACTCGAAAACTATAAGAACCAATCGGATCTGATCAATGCTGTTGCGGATGTTGACGCCCTGATAATCCGAAGCGATCTTGTTACAGCAGAGGTACTTGATGCGGCAAAAAAACTTAAAATCGTTGTCCGCGCAGGTGCCGGTTATGATAACATTGATCTGGCTGCAAGCACTGCTCACAATGTGGTAGTAATGAATACGCCGGGTCAAAATGCAAATGCTGTGGCTGAACTGGCATTTGCTCTGATGCTTTCTCTGGCTCGTGGCGAATTCAACGGAAAATCAGGAACTGAGCTCAGAAGTAAGTCACTTGGAATTCATGCCTTCGGATATGTTGGAAAACATGTTGCGGAAATAGCAAAAGGATTTGGGATGGATGTTTACACTTTTGATCCCTTCGTTATAGAAAAAGATATTAAGAAGTATGGCGTTAAAGTCTGTAATACAACGGATGAGTTGTATTCCAAATGCCAGTATATTTCTCTGCACATGCCATCCAATGAAAAAACAAATAAATCAATTGGTTATGACCTGTTGAAGAGAATGCCGAAGAATGCAGTTCTTGTTAATACGGCAAGAAAAGAGGTTATTGACGAGGAAGCACTTCTTAAAATATTTGAAGAACGACCAGATTTTCGGTATCTTGCTGATGTGGCACCTGATTGTATAGCCACTTTCAAAGAAAAATATAAGGGGCGCTTTATATTTACTGAAAAGAAAATGGGAGCCAATACAGAGGAAGCTAATCTTTATGCATGCCTTGCTGCTGCCAGGCAGATAGTCGACTTTTTCAAAACGGGGAACGAAAAATTTAGAGTAAACAAATAGTACTTAATATGTTATGATAAATGGCAGTTTTTAAACCTTTCAGGGGATTAAGACCTCCTCGTGCTCTCGCTAAAGATCTGGCATGTCTGCCATATGATGTAATGAACACAGAGGAAGCCCGAAAGATGGCGAAGGGGAAAGAGTGCTCACTTCTTCATATAACCAGATCAGAAATCGACCTTCAGGCAGGTACCGATACCCACTCGGATAAAGTATATGACAAATCGGTTGAGAACTTCAGAATATGGCAAAAAAACAGATGGCTGGTTCAGGATGCAACTCCCCGTTTTTATATTTATGCCCAGACTATGAATGAGCGAACACAGTATGGAATTGTAGGGTGCGCATCAGTTGACGATTATCTTAATNNTATGATTAAAAAGCATGAACTTACCCGACCCGATAAAGAGCAGGACCGGATGGTACATATAAGGGTCAATAATGCCAATATTGAACCCGTGTTTTTTACGTATCCTGCTGTTAAAGAGATTGATGAGATTGTTGATACAATAGTCAGAACGGAAAAACCTGAATATGATTTCGTTGCTGAGGACGGGTTTGGACACCATTTCTGGGTTATTAAGAAAAAAGAAACAAATAAACTGATTGAAAAACTGTTTGCTGAAAAGGTTCCTTATACCTATGTTGCTGATGGTCATCACAGGACCGCAGCGGCAGCACTTGTAGGGAAAGAAAAGCGGGAGAAGAATCCTTCACATAAGGGGACCGAAGAATATAACTTCTTCCTTGCAGTACATTTCCCTGCCGATCAGTTACAGATAATTGACTATAACAGAACTATAAAAGACCTGAATGGGCTCACCCCTGAGGAACTGATTACCAGACTAGGCAATGGCTTTGTTATTGAGGAGAAGGGCAGTAGAACCTACAAACCTAAAAAGCTCCATAATTTCTCAATATATCTCAATCGGAAATGGTTCAGCCTTACTGCAAAACCGGGTACCTATGATGATAATGATCCGATAGGTGTCCTCGATGTGACAATACTTACAAATCAGATACTTAGTCCTGTACTCGACATTCAGGATCTCAGAAGATCCAAACGCATTGATTTTATAGGAGGAATTCGCGGTCTGGGCGAATTAAAGAAAAGGGTTGATAGCGGGGAAATGAAAGTTGCATTCGCACTTTATCCGGTATCAATGAATCAACTAATTACAATTGCTGATTCAGGTAATATAATGCCTCCTAAATCAACATGGTTCGAACCAAAATTACGTAGCGGTTTGGTAATTCATCTGTTAGACTGATTTGATTATTTTTTTATTAAAATTTCTCCTCCTTTTTAAAGGAGGAGTACCCCGAAGGGGGGAGGTGGTTGGTTTATATATCAAACAAACTTAAATATTTTTTATATGGTATCCCTGACCTCAGGAATTCTTTGTGACCTTTGAGTAAAACCTTTGTGATCTTTGTGTTTAATGGATTTGGCTTTTTACTATTTTTATAGTTTACTATAGCTTAAGTATGTCATCTATAGCAGAAAATATTTCAATTCTTCAGCAGCAGCTTCCTTCTGATGTAAAGCTTGTTGCGGTATCAAAAACAAAACCGGTAAGCGATATCATTGATGCCTATAATAGCGGTCAGAGATATTTTGGGGAAAACAGGGTTCAGGAGCTCCTGAACAAAAAAGATCTTCTTCCAAATGATATTGAATGGCATCTCATCGGACATCTCCAGAGCAATAAGGTAAAATCTGTCGTGCCTTTTATACGTATGATACAATCGGTTGATTCTTATAAATTATTGAATACCCTAAACTCCGAAGCTTCTAAAATTGGAAGGGTGATAGATTGTCTTTTACAGATTCATATAGCAACTGAACAGACAAAATTTGGATTTACCATGTTGGAGCTGTGTGAAAACTTAAAATCAGATAATGTATTGAATTTGAAAAATATAAGGATTTGTGGTGTGATGGGAATGGCTACTTTTACGTCAGATAATCATCAGGTCAGAAATGAGTTTGGTTATCTGAAAGACTGTTTTCATTCACTTAAAAGCGATTTTTTCAATTCAAGTGCTTTTTTTACGGAGATTTCTATGGGCATGTCAGGCGATTATAAAATAGCACTTGAAGAAGGTAGCACAATTATCAGAATCGGCAGCTTAATTTTTGGAGAAAGATAAGACCCTTTCATCTTTCAAGGATCGAAATTAATTCAAGGGTCAGCCCCTTCTTTTCGTTAATTTCCGAAACAGGGCTTTCATCCAGAATCTTAATAATTTCAGATTTTCTGGCGCTGCTTAATTCATCGACTGACTCTTCGATCACCGTAAGACATTCTATTGCAGTTACATAATCACCTTTTAAAAATATTTTTGCCAGATCAAGAGAATATTGTGAATAGTTGAGACCCGACTGCCAGCACGATGACACTAACATACTGATTGTATCTTCTTTCCATTTTTTCCTGATTTCTTTGATGATCTCCTCACAGACGCTCTGATCCTTGAGATCATTCAAAAAACCCGAGATAGTTTTTCTTACTGTAAATTCGTCAGACTGGTCATAAAATGCTGTAAGTAAGCCAACTACACCTTCAATGGGCTTCTCCAGTCGAAGCAATTCAATTGCTTCAACAATTAATAAAGTATTATCTTTTTTAAGTGTTTCAGCAAATCCTTTCAGCTTCTTCTCCGATCTTATCATTCTAAGATAATTTGGAGCAAAGTTAGAAATCCTAACAATTAATTAAAGCTGTTTTTGAAAAATAAAAATATTATAGTAATTTAGTCGTGAATTAGGTTTGACAATTAAATATTTACATCATGACTAAAAAATTTGGAATTTGTTCAAAAATACTGGTAGTTTTTCTGTTTAGCAGTCTGCTTTTCGGCTGTAAATCTGGAGGTACCAAAGCACCTAAAGAAACTGTAACAGTAAGTGTTCCAAAAGATAATACTGCAGTTGTAGAAGATATAAAACAGGCTGAAAAAATATTTAATGCACTGCCATCACCACTTGAATCAGCTATGCTTATCAAATCGGCTGGTGCAAGGTTTGATGAGGTTCTGCTCAATCCGGTAGGTAATGTCAATAGTTACGTAACGAATAAAAGTATGGCTCTTAATCTCGGGATATATACCTGCGATTTAAGTTTTGCCAGCTTATATGAACAAACACAGCTTATTATTGACTACATGAATGCTGCCAAAAAGATGGCTGACGGACTGGGGATACTCAAGGCAATTGAACAATCACAAATTGATAAACTAGAGGAAAATATCAATAACAGTGAAGTCATTATGGAGATTGTAAGTGAGACGTTCATGAACTCTAATTCATATCTCTCAGATAATGGTCAACCTGCTATAGCAGCAATGGTACTTGTAGGAGGATGGTTCGAGGGGTTATATATTTCTACGCAACTTGTTGATATGAAAGAGTTTAATGGTAACAAGCTTGTTGGAAGAATTATTGATCAGAAACTTTCAATTGATATACTGATTAATTTACTTGAGAGTAGCAAAGGCAATCCTGCAGTAGATGACCTCATTGTTCAGGTAAGAAAGCTGAAAGTGGTTTTCGACAAAATTAAAATCACAACATCAAAAATAAGACCTGAGTTTGACAAGACATCAAATACCACAGTTCTCAAATCAGAAATCAAGACAGATATGACACCTGAAGTATTCAAAGAATTGTCGATAACAGTTTCAGATATTAGAAAGACATTCGTAAATAACTAATCCCATGAGAATATTTAGATTAATTCCGATACTGGCATTGTTGATAATTACAACTACATCAACTGTAGATGCTCAATGCAAGGCCTTCGCTAAAAAGATTTGCATCCCTGAATTGGGAGCCTATACACATGATGGGAACTATCATGCTGCAATACTTGTTGAAGGTGAAGAGGCTGAATTATATAAAACATTTTACTCTGATATGGAATACAGAGTCTCTGTTTGTGGGGAAGATAAACTTCCTGCTATAGAATTCAGGGTACTTGATGCAAATAAAAATGTTCTTTATTCCAATAAGGATGCAAACTTTGCAAAAACTTGGGATTTCAAACTGCAGTCGAGTCAGCAGCTTAAACTGGTTGTGAAGGTTAATTCATTTAATAAGCCAGGGGAAACACCGGCTAGTGGTTGTGTAGCAATAATGTTCGGTTTTAAAATAAAAAAATAAATCACATCATATAAAATTTGTTTGTAGGGACGTGTTGCAATACGTCCCTATGTATTTTTACGTGTTTGTTTTAGTTTCGGTGCAAGATATCTACCCGTGTACGATTCTTTACATTTTGCAAGTTCTTCAGGACGTCCTTCGAAAACAACCCGGCCCCCGTCTTCACCACCTTCAGGTCCCAGATCAATAACCCAGTCGGAACTTTTTATCACCTCCTGGTTATGTTCAATAAGTATTACTGAATGTCCGTGTTCGACAAGGGCATTTATTGATTTTAGAAGTTTGTTGATATCATGAAAATGCAAACCTGTGGTAGGTTCGTCAAAAATGAATAGTATATGTCCGGAACCACGTTCCTGACTAAGAAAATAGGCCAGTTTTACTCTCTGGCTTTCACCTCCCGACAAAGTACTGGATGATTGTCCCATTTTTATATACCCAAGTCCTACATCTGAAAGGGGTTTCAGCTTTTCGATGATTCTCTTTTCATTCTTTCCGGGATATGTGTTAAAAAAATTAATTGCGTCATCAATAGTCATCTCAAGCATATCATAAATGTTTTTTCCATGATATCTGACTTCGAGAATATCCTTCCTGAACCTCATTCCTTTGCAGCTTTCACACGTCAGTTCAACATCAGCCATAAACTGCATTTCTACTCTTATTATCCCTTCACCCTGGCACTCTTCACATCTCCCCCCTTCAATATTAAAAGAGAAATGCGAAGCTTTGTAATTATTCTGAACCGAAGCTTGAAGCTCAGAATAAAGTTTACGGATTTCATCATAAGCTTTTAGGTAGGTGACTGGATTTGATCTGCTCGATCTTCCAATCGGATTCTGATCAACAAGCTCAATACCTGAAAGCCCTGATATATCACCGGCTATGTCTCTGAACTGACCAGGTTTAAAGTTGTTCCCATTGATCCTGTTTGATAAGACTTTATAAAGTATATCTGAAACTAGACTTGATTTCCCTGATCCGCTAACGCCTGTTACTGCAGTTATGGTATGAAGCGGAAACTTCACATCAATTCCTTTCAGGTTGTTCTCTCTTGCTCCCTGAACCTCGATATAGCTGTTCCATTTTCTTCTTATATGAGGGACAGGCACTGTTAATCTTCCACTCAGATAACCAGCTGTAAGAGATTTGTTTGACGTTGTCAGATCAAGTCCTCCCTGATAAACTACCTCTCCACCAAACCGCCCGGCCTCAGGCCCCATATCAATTATCTCATCTGCAGCTCTTATTATTTCTTCTTCATGCTCAACAACCAGAACCGAATTGCCAAGGTCCCTGAGCTCTTTCAAAACTTTTATCAAAAGGTTCGTGTCCCGCGGATGAAGACCTATACTGGGTTCGTCAAGAATATACATTGAGCCGACAAGATTGCTTCCCAGAGATGTTGACAGATTTATTCTCTGGGATTCTCCTCCTGATAATGTTGATGAGAGCCTGTCAAGTGTAAGATATGGAAGACCAACATCAATCAGGAATTTTAAACGTACGGTGATCTCTTTGATCAGCCGTTCGGCAATATTTGCATCTGTTTCATTGAGATCAAGCGAGGAAAACAGGTCATATAAATTTCCAACTGGTATTGACACCAGTTCCTGGATCGTTCTTCCGGCAACCTTAACATAACCAGCCTCTTTGCGCAATCTCGATCCTTTACATTCAGGACATGTCGTTTTTCCACGGTAGCGGCTTAAGAGTACCCGATACTGGATTTTATACTTTTTCTCTTCGAGATGCTGAAAAAAACGGTTAATCCCATAGAAATATTTGTTTCCCTTCCAGAGAAGTTCCTTCTGTTCATCAGTAAGCAGATAAACTGGTTTATGAATTGGAAAATCAAATAATCCTGCATTGGTAATCAGTCTCTCTTTCCATTTTCTCATTGTTTCACCCTTCCAGCAAACAATTGCATCCTCATAAACTGAAAGGTTCCGGTTAGGTATAACGAGGTTTTCATCAATACCGATAATTTTACTGTATCCTTCACAAAGAGGACAGGCACCTAAAGGATTATTAAAACTGAAAAGATATTCAGATGGCTCTTCAAAAAGGATTCCATCCTCTTCAAATTTATTTGAAAAACTTTCCCTCTTTTCACCATTTTCATCAATTATTACCACCTGACAATACCCTTTGCCAGTCTGGAAAGCCGTTTGTGCAGAGTCGGCAGCACGACTGAAACTATCAGCAGAATGACTAATAACTAACCTGTCGATTACAATGTTTATCTGTTGCCCGGGTTTAAATCCGTCAAGAGTTTTTAACTCATCAATTTTAATGAGTTCACCTTCAGATTCTAACCGGGTAAATCCCTGTTTATTCAGGAACGAAAAATATTCTGAAACATTAATGTTCTCAGGTATCTCAGCGGAAGAGCTTATAATTACTTTAGTTCCTTCAGGCAGACCAGCCAGGAAGTCAACAATATCATCAACACTGTGTTTTTTAACTTCTTTCCCGGAAATTGGTGAATAAGTTCTACCGATCCTGGCAAACATAAGTCTCAGATAATCATATATTTCTGTTGATGTTCCAACCGTAGAACGTGGATTTCTGGAATTTACTTTCTGTTCAATTGCAATAGCAGGAGGGATGCCGTTTATGAAATCTACCTCAGGTTTGTTCATTCTTCCAAGGAACTGACGGGCGTAAGAGGAGAGGCTTTCAACATATCTTCTCTGCCCTTCAGCATAGATAGTGTCAAAAGCAAGAGAAGATTTTCCTGAACCGGATACTCCTGTTATTACTACAAATTTATTTCTGGGAATTTTAAGACTTATGTTTTTTAGATTATGTACCCTTGCCCCCTTGATTTCAATAGATCCCTGCATATCTGATACCCGATTTATTTTGTTAAATTTCTGTTAAAGCTCAAAAGTAATACTTTCATATTAAAAAAATTGTTTTCTTTGTATTACGATATTTACTAACCAAAAACAGACTGCCTATAGAATATCTCTACTCTAGTTAATTAAAAGAGAGAGTTATGAATCAAGTGATTTCCGATTATGAACTGATTCTCAGGTTCATAAAGGGTGAGCAGTCATGCTTCGAGAAACTAATCCACAGGCATAAGAACAAAGTTTTCGCATATATAAGTCTTTATATACGCGATCAGGCTCTTGCTGAAGATATCTTTCAGGATACCTTCCTGAAGGTAATTCAATCTGTAAAAACAGGTAAGTATTCCGATAATGGAAAATTTGTCTCCTGGGTGATGCGTATTGCTCATAACCTTATTATTGACCATTTCCGCAGGATAAAACAGATGAATACCATATCGAACGATAACTACGAATCTGATCTCTTTAATTCTAAAGCGTTTGCCGAGGACAATGTAGAAGATGATCTGATAAAACGGCAGATACACAAAGATGTCAGGAATATGATAAGCAGTCTTCCTGATGACCAGAGAGAAGTGGTCATCCTTAGGCACTACGCTGATATGAGCTTCAAAGAGATAGCCGATATAACCGGTGTAAGCATAAACACAGCTCTTGGTCGCATGAGATATGCGCTCATAAATATGAGGAGATTAATGGAAGAGAAAAAGATCAGTCTGACTTTAAATTAGAGATATCAGACAATATTACTATCTGTTGAACGTTTTTTCATAAATAGAAAACATGAAGCCTATGGTAATAAATTCTACTCCTTTTATTAAATATCACAATATCAAAATTGAAGAGATAGATATTTATGATGATGCGTGGGGTTTGAATTCTGAATTTTGTGATGTGATTGGCCTTNTTCGGAATATTAATGTTGTTCCGGAGAGAAGTTTGACGACGAACCTGATTAANAAAATCAGGAAAAAAGTTTAAAATTCACTAAAAACACAGGAAAAAAACCTGTGTTTTTTTTGTTTATATGAAATTAAAATAATATCTTTGTGATATTAAAATAATATCATATCCTATGAAACAAGAAATTATTGTAAAACCCATGTCGGGTTATCTGGCTCTGCTGATGGCAGTTTTATTCATTGGCGGCGCAATTGCCGGATTCGCTTACGAAATGATCTGGCCTGGTATAATCCTTACACTGCTGTTTATCTTCACAGTCCTTGGATTCACAGTTGTATATCCAAATGGATCGTGCGTTATGGTTTTATTTGGCGCGTACAAAGGCACAATAAGGGAGAATGGTTTTTTCTGGGTAAACCCTTTTTATATAAAAAGAAGAATTTCACTTAGAGCGCGGAACTTTAACAGCGAACCGATAAAAGTTAATGACAAAATTGGTAACCCGATAAAAATTGGACTGGTACTTGTCTGGAGAGTAGCCGAGACATATAATNCTGTATTTGATGTGGATGATTATCAGCATTTCGTTCTTGTACAAAGCGATGCAGCTCTTCGCAAGCTTGCCGGATTATATCCTTATGATAATTTTGAGGANCACGAGGCTGTTATTGCTCTCAGAAGCGGGGGTCAGGAGGTAAACAATGAGCTTGAGAAAGAGATAAGGGAAAGGTTACAGATTTGTGGTATCGAGGTAATTGAAGCCAGAATAAACTACATTGCCTATGCAGAAGAGATTGCGAATGCAATGCTGCGCAGACAGCAGGCTTCGGCGGTTGTTTCTGCCCGATTTAAAATAGTAGAAGGTGCAGTATCTATGGTTGAGATGGCCCTCGAGCAACTTTCCATAAAGAAAATCGTGGATCTCGATGAAGAAAAGAAAGCTGCTATGGTAAGCAATCTTATGGTAGTTCTTTGCGGCGATAAAGACGCAACACCTATAGTTAATACAGGAACTTTGCATTCATAATATGAGTGAGAAAAAACCATTTGTTCTCAGGATCGATCCTGAGAAGCTGAAGTCTTTGGAGAAATGGGCTGCCGATGAGTTTCGCAGCACTAATGGTCAGATTGAATACATTATTGATCAGGCACTTCGAAAATCAGGCAGATGGAAATCAAGGTCAGAAAATCTTAAAAGGGAGGAATAATGGACCAGATATTAAAATATAGTTGCCCGAAATGTGGCAATAAAGAGTACGAAATTGGCGAAATGTGGACAGTTGGTAGCATTTGGACAAGAATGTTCGAATTTCATAACAGGAGATTCACATTCGTTTCATGCAAGAAATGCAGGTTCACGNAATTGTACAAAATTCCTAAGAAAAAAATAGGAGAGCTACTTAACTTCAATACCAGATAAAGTGCACTTTCACTGATTAATAAAGTAGATGGAATGGCAGGCTGCAATACCTGCCGTTTCAGTTCTCAGACGGCTGAAGCCAAGATGAACAGGTAAAAACTTATTCTTAATTGCCAGGCCGATTTCATCTTTACTGAAATCGCCTTCCGGACCAATCAGAATTACAGCATTTTCGTTTTTTGAATAGACATCGGAAATTTTTGATCTTTCTGTTGAATTATCACAGTGTGCAATTATCCTTGTTCCATTCAAATTCATTCCGATAAAATCTTTGAAATTGCATTTGTCGTTCAGGACAGTTTTAGTTGCTTTTAGTGATTGTTTCATTGCCGAAATTATCATATTATTGACTCTCTCTGCCTTTATTCCAGGCTTTTCAGTGTTCCTGCAAATCAGTGGGGTAATTTCATCAATACCAATTTCGACACTTTTTTCAATGAACCATTCAAATCGATCGGGGTTCTTTAATGGGGATATTGCAATATGAAGNCTGTAGTCTCTTTTCTCGAAATCGACAGTTTTTCCGGTTATTTTTAAAACGCACTTTTTTTGATCCGGATCGCTTATATTGGCTTCATAAAGATTTCCTTTACCATCGATCAACCTGACTTCAGCACCCCGAACCATTCTTAAAACCCTGATCAGATGTTTTGATTCATTTTCGTCAAGAGTGTATGTATCACTTGTTATATCGGGAGCATAAAATATCTGCATGGATGACCTTTTGTACAAAAATAGATAAATTGATTTAACCTTTGCGTTCCTTTGTGAAAACCTTTGTGTTCCTTAGTGGTTAAATATTTTACCACAAAGGTCACAAAGTACAACACAAAGTATCACAAAGTAATACAAAAGTAGATAAGACATGAAAATCGGTCTTCTTTCAGATACTCATGGGTGTATACATCCTAGTCTCTTTGAGCATTTTGCTGAGTGTGATGAAATCTGGCATGCAGGAGACATTGGTAATATTGAAACAGCTGATAAGCTTGCGGCTTTTAAACCTTTCAAAGCTGTGTACGGTAATATAGACGGCGCTCTCATAAGAACAGTCTATAAAGAAAATTTGAAATTTATGGCTGATGAAATTAGTGTTTTGATTACCCATATTGGTGGAAATCCTGGTCATTATGACCGGAAAATACTAATGGCTCTAAATGAAAATCATCCGGATCTTTTCATTTGCGGGCATTCACATGTGGCGAAGGTCGTATATGATAAAAAAGCCGGATTCTTATATATAAATCCAGGTGCAGCAGGATATAATGGGTTTCATAGATTTATGACAGCAATAAGGTTTCAGATTGATGGAAAAAACATCCACGATCTTGAATTGATAGAACTTGGGGAGCGGTATAAGATCATTTTATAATCCCATCAGGGTTTCCGGAATCGTCTTCAGGTTTATTATTCGACATTCTTTGAAGGAATCTGCCCAACCTGTCCTCAACTGCAATCATGTAAGTATAAGGAACTTTTGAAGAGGATTCTGGGTGTTTTCTGTCATTCAGTTTAATTTTGGCAATTGATGTGTTGTAATTATTATTTCCCGACTGGGTCATCATCACACCTTTGAAATATGAGAAATAGTACCAGGTAGATCCATCTGCTTTAAGGTAGATATCGATCATGTCGCCTGATCTCCTTCGCTGGATTTCAATAAAGCCGTCAACATATACATTAACAGGTTGTGGCCCAATAAATCCGATACCAATTTTACCGCTTGACCGGAATGATGATGTAGCTTCGTTCCAGAATAGTTTTACATCATTAAGAAGAAGCTTGTAGGTAAACTCTTTGGGCAGGTTTTTTGATGAGCCAAACAAATCCATCTCCTCTTTTAGTTGTGAAGCAACATTAACTCCCAAAAGATCTTTCATGCCTTTATTATTCAGATCTGTATTCAGATTAACAGGTTTAAGGGATGGCATAAATCTGATCTCATCTGCCATGATCCTTAGCGCTTCCGTTGAAAAATGAAAGTCCAGGGCAAGGATAGCATCAATATTGACTTTCCCTGAATCAAGAGAATGGGTAACTCTGCCTGCACTTGTAAACTTAACAAGATCAAGTTTTGCTCCAAAATTAATATTTCCTTCACCTGACAGTGTGCAATAGTTCTTATCGAATGAAATCATGTTACCGGGAAGAGTATGATCAATCAGCTTTTCCAGGGATGTGATCAGGTATCTTCCTTTGCTTTTTTCATAATATAGCCAGCCATCCGAATTTACGATTGGGATATCGGTCCAGGATTTTTGAGCTGACAGGAATGCCGGGTAGATATGAATGGAATCAATGTTTATATAAGATCCTGAAAAAACAAGATTATCATTTATATCCCTGGGTTTATCGCTTATGGGGATCATTACATTTTTTGGATCAATCTGGGATTTGAATTTGATTGAATAACTCTCGAGTGTCTTACAGTCATTTAAAATACCTGCAGCTCCCGTAAAAGTCAGATTATCAGCCCTGGCAGATAGTGCAACATCTCCGGTAAATGTGAAAGCCGGATTTAACATAAATTTTAGAGATGGGGCTATATAGCCTCTAGCATAGGTAGTTAACGTATCAACCTCCAGGACAGGAAAATTAATATGCTCGATCTCTTTATCATCACCGGTATAATCGTAAACACCACTACCTGAATATCTTTTGGTCGATTCAATGTCAATTTTTGCCGTATGCAAAATATGTTTGTTATTCACGGCAACAAGGGCATTCTGCAACTGCTGGATTTTTGCTCTCCGGTTGATTATTATCTTTCCATTTTCAGGTTGAATGAGTGCGTCAGCAACACGGATATAATTTATGTTGTCGGCTTCAATATATTCCTGATCAAGATGATAGCTTCCTTTCCAGGATGAAAAAGTTACAGTGTCGGATAGATTATTTGTTGAAAAGAAAGTTGGTTTATCAAGTCTGGTAAAGTCGAGCTTCAGAAGTTTATCGGCTGTCAGGAGTTCTGAACTTGACTTTCCCTTCTGCTCCATACTAAGTACCCTGTTATCCATATTGTATGTAAAATCTGTCATTGTACAGATGTACTGTATTTCAGGAAATTTTACTACTGAGGAATCTGTATTCAGCCTGAAATGTGCCATTTTCCGGTCAAAATTGATATCGGTATTGGCATTTTCAGCAATAAATGAGTATCCGCTGGTGGTAGTCGATTTCAGATTATAATCTGCAGTATCAGCTTTAATGGCATTTGATGTAAAGCTGAAGAGTTTTGAAGTGATCCTCGAATCGGATGAATTAATTACTCCCGTCCCGTTCAGTTTAGAAGGTAACAATGCTAATTTGCCATCAAGGGTTGTTCCATTCTCAAACATATTAAAAGTCTTACCGGTTGCATTAGTAACGTTCCATTCATCTTTCTGCGTCAGCCATTTAATTGCAACATCCTGACTGCTAAGGATGGGGAATAAACCGGATGTGTCTTTTTCAATATTGAAAGTGGTTGCCTGAGTGATCATTGAATCAGGGAAGAATTTGAATTCTTCTGACTTTGAGATAGATGTTAAATGTTTCAGAGTCCCTGTTCCAACAAGCCCCTTGTTACTAATAGTCAGAGCATTATACAATACACCCCTGTTTCCGTATACTTCAATCCCTTCCGGAGGTATGTTCATATTAAAACCCAGTGAGTTGTTTTCCTGAATTACAAGATACTGCTTCATTGGTTTCAGGATATTCCCTGCTACAAATTCTCCTGAAAGATTCATATCCTGGTTAGTATAATGATCTATATTCTCATAAGTGAATGGATCAACTTTGAAATAGAAATCCTTTTGTTTATAAATACCTTCCAAACCCGGTATTTTATCATAGAAAATATACGAATAAGTTGTTGCATTAATGATGGGATACTGTTTAAGACTTTTTAATCCAGATTTATTATCCGGATTATCGATATATAGTTCTGCACTTCCAAGCTGTATGAGGTTATCTACATCTTTAATAATAGGATTCCCGAGTATATCCTTCTTCTCAGTTTCAACTGAGATTTTAATTGAATCGATCTTTTGAAGCCTTATTTTAAATGTATCATAACTGAAAGAGAATTTGTGACCATATACGGTAAAAAGACCTGCCTCAACAATACCGTCAAAAGCAAGACTCCTGTTCTTACCTATTACGAGCTGTTTGTTATATGGATATATTTTAATCTTCTGGGAATCGCTCAGAAGGAAACCGGATACTCCATTAACTGTAAGTCCGAATTTTTTCAGATCGAGAACAGCATTATCTGTAGGAGACTTTGTCTCACTCAATATGGTTATAATATCATAGTCCTTCTTTTTTGCATATGAATCGAGGAAGTCCCTGGTCTTTTTCTTTATCGTAACTTCATTATTTACACGATCATAGAAAACGAAACCCCTGGTTGCCATATCTATACACAGTCCTGTGACCGCTTCCTCCGGTTTATCCAGCCATTTGGCAAATTCACTAACAGGAAAGGTCTGGGAATAAAACCATTCTGCAAATTTTGTGAGACGGTTCAGCGGATGGTAATCGTCGAGTCCCATCAACTGTAAAAAATATTCCGAATTAAAAAAAGAGCTGGATTCGAATTTTGCCTGACCCATAGAGGCTCCTCTGGCGCGGGAAAGAACGATTTTTGATTCGTTCATATTCCATGACAAGTATTCAAAATACATGTCGAGGTTGTGAAATGAATCAAAATAGGGGCTCTTAGAGACAGGATTATTTGTACGGAATAAGTTTACCTGTTTGGTTTCAGCAAAATATGAAAATCCCAGATTTGAATGGTAGATTGAATCCTTATCAAGATAAAGCGACATTGATGTTTCCATGCTTGTTAAACCGCCCTTTGAAAAGAGAAACTCTTTTGAACTGATTTTAAGATAGAGAGTATCATTTCTGAAAAGAGTGATCTTCGCCGGGATAGCATTCTTACCCGTTCCTTTTACATTGGCTCCTTCAAATGTAAGTCCCCCCTCGTAGTTGACCCCGGCATACATCTTTTTTATCCGGAATTCTTTTTTATAAGTTTCAAAACGAGGGTAGTTGGCTTTTGCTTTATTACTGAAACTCACTGCCCTATCGGTAAGTGATCCTAAAACAGGTTCTTTAAAATAGGTGCTATGAGTGAGCCTTGCAGAATCAATAGTGAAACTGCTTTTTACCATATCAATTGAATAATCAGTAAGTTCAGCAAAAACATCTTTCCTGGAATACCCGGCTTTTTCCCAGGTGATGATACCTTTTTTGCCTGAGAAAATCTGGGTCTCAGGATAATAAGTGCCTGTGACATCGTACAGTTCAGTACTGTCTTTTTGTGAATAACAAGTAAGTGTAGCTTTAGAAACAGTTACATAAATAGCAGTGTCGTGCAAAAATTTAAGTGTAGTGTTTTTTACTTTCCATTTAACACTTCCCGATTCGCATAGCACATTGTCTTTTATCATTGAGCTGCTATTCTTAAAATATTTGTCGATATTATCATTTGTAAACTTCTGGCTAACTGCTATTTCACTTACTCCTTTGAGCCAGTTTGTGAAAGAAGAAATATCATGTTTATACTCAATAAAATAATTAAGGGTTAAAAGAAAATCATTGAAATGAGGAACAGGTCGCATAAGTCGGGCTGAAAGCAGGCTGGAAACATCAATTATCTTTTTCATTGTTGCATTACTGAATGCAGCACTATCCCATCTGACAAGGAATGTACTAAGGTTGGTAAGTTGTTCGGGCTTGAGGTTTGGTCCCATAAAAGCTGTCAGTTCATTCCTGAATTTTGCGGGATCTCCTGAAAAAGCAGATTTGGTTTGGGAATAGGATATACCAGTCGCCACCAACAGGACTAACTGAATCAGAATAGCCAGCTTCTTTGACATAAAAATGTTTTTTACTTAACTCATTTTATTGCCTCCACAATGGCTGTGAAATCCTCTTTCTTAAGAGCCGCACCGCCAATCAAACCCCCATCCACATCAGGTTTAGAGAATATTTCTGCTGCATTCGATGGTTTGCAACTTCCTCCGTAAAGAATCGGAAGCTTTTTAGCGCAGTCATTCCCATATTTTTCTTTGATGAGGTCGCGGATATATTTATGCATCTCCTGCGCCTGATCGGATGTTGCCGTCAAACCGGTCCCGATAGCCCATACAGGTTCATAAGCCACAACAATCATATCCATTTGTTGAATGGTCAGACTGAATAATCCCTCTTCCAGTTGTCTCCTTACAATAAGGAAATGTTGTTCTGCTTCACGTTCTTTTAGTACTTCACCGCAGCAAAAGATAACCTTCAGTCCACTGTTTATAGCGAGTAATGTCTTTTTATTCAGAAGCTTATCGTCCTCATGATAATAAGTTCTTCGTTCAGAATGTCCGATTATGACATATTGAGCACCGGTACTTTTAACCATCCAGGCCGAAACTTCACCGGTAAAGGCTCCAGATGCTTCAGAGGCACAGTTTTGTGCACCAAGAGCTACCTTTCCGTGTTTAAGAACTTCGGCAACACCAGCAAGATGAATAAATGGAGGGCATAAAATTACCAACGCCTTGTCTGAAGGTTTTTCTTTAAAATATTTCTCAATTGACCCTGCAAACCTAAGTCCTTCTGCCAGATCCATATTCATTTTCCAGTTACCGGCAACAATCTTCTTTCTCATAAATCTCAAAGTTTAAATTAAATTATATTTTTTAGTATTTATTTAAAGGTGAGTGGAGCATGATGCATTTCTATTTATCAGAAAGCTTACCGAACCACTCCTCTTCCGGAACATTTGCCCATGACCATTTTCTGAGAATTATTCCATCTTTAATTAAAATGTAACCAGGATTTGCCCTTACCATGGTTTTTAAAGTAGTTTCGTCAACAGAACAGAACATCAGCCCGTTGTTATAACTTCTGACCTCTTCCGTCACCGATGATGTCAGAATATAAAAGTTAATTCCATTTGCATGGCAATAATTTCCAAGTGCAAAACCTCCTAACAAACTTTTATTACCGGCTTCAGCAAGTTTTTTGGAGATCATTAATACAGAATAACCCGGGAAAGATAGCACTTTTTGAGTGAGGTCCTCCCCATTTAACGTGGTAATAATAAAATCGTGAATAGGGGGTTTATAACCACTTTTAATAAGTATTGATTTCTGATCGACAAATTTCCAGGTTGAATCATCAGAAGGATAGTTATTGAGATTAAATTCTTTTTTAATCCCGTTTTTTTCATATATGAAGGTCGTACGGTACTCATCACCGGATAGACCATCGGGAATGACCATTTTATCGGCAATTTTAACTCCTGTTTTATAAGGGAGAAAATCGATGACCGGGAGATATCTCAGGTTGGCACCTGCGAACAGGACGAAAACAATTATAACGCCAGCTATCACTACCCATTCAACAGTCTTGCTGAAGAGCTGTTTAATATGTTTTCTCCACGCAAAGAGTACTATAACCATGGCAATTAATACCATGTTCTTTCCAAAAGTCTGCCAATTGGTAAGATGTATTGCATCACCAAAACAGCCGCAGTCAGAAACCGGGTTTGTTAAAGCAAGTATGAGGGTGAGAGGAGTAAAGATTATCATAAGAATAAGAGCACCCAATATTCCTGTTTTTTGCCGGAATCCGGTAAGTACAGAGAATCCTGCAATAAATTCTGCCGTACATAAAAAAATTGCCAGTGGCAGTCTCAGACTGTTAAGAAAAGCAATATTGAATGCCTGAAAATAGTCGTGAAATTTATAAGCTGAACCAAGAGGATCAATTGCTTTGACCGTACCCGAGAAGATAAAAACGAGGCCAATAATTATTCTGCAGATATTCCAAAAAATCTTCATATCAAAGGAGCTTTTTTTCTTTGAATATTTTTATAATAAGATCAAATATTTCAGAAGAATTCAGCATCACTCCATCGTTGTTACTGCAATTCACAACTGCTAGCCGTTCATCTGATTGTGAAACTCTAAGGTATATATCCCTGACCTTTTTCTGAAACACTATACTCTCTTCATGAATATCTCTGGTTCCGTTAAGATAATCCCGGTCATTTCCGGTCCTGGTCTTTGCTAAATTCTTTTCTGTGAAGGCAAACGGTACATCTAGGAAAATATTTAAGTCGGGCTGAGGTATGGCAAAATGGTTAAATTCAAGTGAGAAAATCCAATTCATGAGTTTATCCTGTGACGATACCTCAGGAAGCTTTGCACACTGATAAGCTATATTTGAATACGTATATCTGTCGAGCAGGACAACTTTTCCCTCCATCAGCCAATTGCGTATTACCGGTGAGGCATCTTTTCTATCGCCGGCATATAGCATTGCAACGAGGTACGGATCGACATCATTCAGTGAACCGAATTCACCTCTTAAAAACCTGGCGATCAGCTCACCGAAATATGGTGTTTCAGTTCTGGGGAAATGCAGGTATTCACAGTTATATCCCTTCTCAGAAAAGAAGTCTTTTAACAACCTGATCTGAGTTGATTTGCCGGCACCATCCACCCCTTCTATAACAAAAACCTTCATTGTTCAAATGATTACATATGGTACAAATGTAATAACCCCCGGGCAAAGATGGAAATGTATGATTGGTTTATTCCAAATTTCGTTAAATTCGGCTATTCTTTAAAACTATGTTTCCGGAAAAGCCACGGTATATTAACACAAGAGGTGTATTACTTGACCTTGAGATTCCCAAAGTTATGGGAATATTGAACATTACACCGGATTCCTTTTATACTGGTAGCCGGTATATTGCTGATGAAGAGATACTTAAGGCAGCCATAGAAATGCTGGGCGATGGCGCTGATATACTTGATATAGGAGGATACTCCTCTCGTCCCGGTGCAAAAGATATCTCTCCTGAAGAAGAAAGTAAACGTGTTCTAAAAGCAATTAAACTGATAAACAGGGAACTTCCCCAGGCGATAATATCGGTTGATACCTTCAGGGCGGATGTGGCCCGGCAGGCAGTTGTTGAATGTGGAGCCAGCATGATAAATGATATCTCCGGAGGGGATGCAGACAATAAGATGTTCTCAGTTTTGGAGAATCTGAATGTGCCATATATAATGATGCACATGAAGGGAAACCCGAGAACCATGCAGGATAATCCGGTTTATGAAGATGTTGTTGCTGATATTCTGAAATGGTTCGGCGAAAGGATATTCAAGCTTAAGTCGGCAGGAGTGAAAGATTTAATTATTGATCCGGGATTTGGATTCGGGAAAACTATCGATCAGAATTTTGAACTGCTAAAGAGACTTGGAGATTTTTCTATAGCCGGATTGCCGGTTCTGGTCGGTGTATCGCGAAAATCGATGATCTGGAAAACATTAAATATTACTGCAGATGTTGCTCTTAATGGAACAACTGCTTTAAATGCAGTTGCCCTGTTCAATGGTGCTGATATTCTGAGGGTTCATGATGTTAAAGAGGCCGTTCAGACTGTAATGTTAGTCAGGAAGATTAAAAATTCCGGGTAAAAGTAATAAAGACAAAAGACAAAAGGGAAAAGACAAAAGTAAAGAAAGATGCAAGGTGCAGGTTGCAGGTTGCATGATAAATGGTTTGTTTAGTGTAGCATCGACCATGCACCATGCTACTACCGATAAGACTAAAAGTTAAATTTTAATTACAGCAATATGCCATTTCACATAACCATTCCCGATATAATAGATATTTTCCTTGTAGCCCTTATACTATTCCAGCTTTACAGACTTATAAGAGGTACGGCTGCATTGAGTATCTTCCTGGGAATTTTCTTCATCTACCTTTTCTGGCTTGTTGTAAAAGCTTTGAATATGGAGCTTATAAGTGCTTTACTAGGACAGGTTATCGGCGTAGGTGTTATAGCTCTTATTATTGTTTTTCAACAGGAGGTCAGACGGTTTTTACTCGTAATAGGAAACAAATATATTTCGAGCAGCAGGTTTTCATTCAGCAGGTTTTTCTCATTGGTCAGAAAAGAACCAGGAAGTCCCAGGGAGGCGGAAGAGATAGTAAAAGCATGTGAAAGGCTGGCTTCAACGAAAACCGGAGCCCTGATAGTTATCGGCAGAAAAAGCAGTCTTGATATATATTCCGAAGGTGGTGAGATACTTAAAGCTCAGATTAGTGCAGAGTTACTAGAAACGATATTCTTCAAAAATACACCTTTGCACGACGGCGCCGTTCTGATTGAAAGAGGCCTGATTCTTGCTGCCAGGTGTCCTTTACCAACTACGGAACAGGTCGCCTTACCTCCCCGTTTCGGTATGAGGCACCGGGCTGCTATCGGAATGTCTGAACATTCCGACGCCATTATAGTGGTACTCTCTGAAGAGTCAGGCTATATTTCGGTCGTTGATACCGGTGAGATCAGGGAAAATATTTCTCCCAATGATCTCAGGAATATACTTCTCATGGAGAAAGTGTGGTAGGAAAATCCGGCGNGCGGCCTGCGGTGTGCGGTGAACAGTGTGAGATTAAACAAAACCACACACCTCACNCCAAATAANATTTAATCACTGTTGCTTGATCTTAATATTTTTATGACGTAAATTTGATTTGATGTCTGTCTAAAAAATTTAAGCAATGAGATCCAAATTTTTAAAACTTAACAGCCGCGATTTTATAAACGGATTGATAGTGGCAATGTTTTGCACCTTCATAACAGGATTTTACCAGTTTATTGCCAGTGGCGGTATTATTAACTGGATAACTGTGAAGCCGGTAGTTATTGCTGCGATAGGCTCAGGTGTCTCTTATCTCACTAAGAACCTTCTGACTAACTCCAGGGGTGAATTTATGAGAGGAGAGAGATAGACTAAATGCCTCACCCACTCCCGTCCCCCGCTCCCAGGAGAGCGGGGGATGAAAAGGCCACGCCATGGCATGCCCCGGTACTTTTTGTGAGAAACTATCTAATCTAGTTTATCTTATACAACATCAGCGTCTCAGCATCCTTTATATAAATGTTGTTCCCTGCAATTACAGGGTATGAATAGATTGGTTTATCAGAGACTTTGTACTTGACCACTTCCGAATATATTTTTCCGTCCGGTTTCAGAACAATCAGGTTATCTGTGCTGGTTAAGCCGATTAAGACTGGTCCGCAGTCAACTATTGTTGAAAAATCGCTGTTGACAACATTATCGATCCAGGCTGTTTGTCCGGTTCCAGCATTGAGGCAATATATTCTTTTCTGATCTGTAAAACCATATAGAAATCCATCTTTAAGAACAGGCGTGTTCCATTTTGCACCGACTTCCGGATTGCTCCAGATTTCCTTCATAATATATTCATTACCTGATTTCTCAATCTTAATTGCTTTTATTCCGGTACCCTGACCGGTTAAATAAATTGTTTGTTCGTCAATATACGGACTGACGCAGTTATAATACCTCTGTTGGACCGGAGTAGCACTCTGGCAGAGCAGTTTGCCATCGGCTAAGCTGAGAGCCACAATGTTTTTTTCTGTGATGACTATCAGAAGTTTTTTCCCTTCAATGGTCATAACTGATGGTGATGCATAAGCTGGTCCGTCACCTGACCATTTCCATTTTTCGTTACCTGAGGTCAGGTCATAAGCAACCACCTGGCCATCATCCTTTTTCCCGATATGGATAATACAAACTCCCTCAATTATGATAGGAGAGGTTCCGGTAAAGAAAGCCGGAAAAGCATTTGTGGGATTATCTTTTCTCCATAACAGTTTCCCGGTTGCTGCATCGAGGCAAGATAGAATACCTGCGGCACCGAATGTCACTATCTTACCGTTTGAAATTGCCGGAGTGCCCCTGGGACCTGGATGTTGGGAAGCCGATGGACCTGTAACTGCCATGGAAGCATAACCGTTTTTCCACAGCTCTTTCCCTGTAGCTGCATCAAGACAGAGTATTACCTCCTGATCGCCCTGCCTGGTATTCAGATAAATTTTATTTCCAACGAGGACTGGGGTGGCATCACCAAAGCCTACAGTGACTTTCCATTCCTGTTTAAGTTCTGCCGGCCATACGGCAGGCACTTTAAATCCGGTTACTTTGCTGTCGCGGTTTAGTCCGCGCCATTGAGGCCAGTCCTGTGAAAAAGAGTTTGTTGAGCTGAAAATAAAAAGGGTGGCCAGCATACTGATTATCAGATTTACTTTTTTCATGGCTTTCTTGTTTTAAATCGTTATAAGTGTAGTATGTAAATTTAAATTTTAATAAAATGAAATCCAAAAAAAGGTTTAAATTGCTCTAACTTACATTTTGGGATGAAACTGACCTGGACTTCTTTTGATCGATAGTTTAAAACATTATTCCGGGAAAGTAAAAAACAGTGAGCTGAATAAGAAAATGAGATAATTTGAAAACTAAGGAATATTGAATTACCAGGCTAAAACCAAATATGAACTCATAGACGAATTGCTGAAATTGCAACGGGAGAATGAATCATTAAAAATATCATACTCGAAAGATATCAGTGAATGCATCAAGTTACTGGAGGAGCAACGTGTAAGAGAAAAGTATTATAGCACCTTGTTTGATGCAGTCGACGAGGGTTTCTGTATCGCCGAAGTGATTTTCGACGAAAATGAAAAGCCAATCGATTATCGTTTTCTAGTTATCAATCCGTCTTTCGAAAAACAAACAGGACTAACCAATGCAATAGGGAAGAGAATGCGTAAGCTTGCCCCGAAACACGAAAAGTATTGGTTTGAAATTTTCGGAAAAATCGCTAAAACGGGCCAACCGGAGCGCTTTGAGAATTATGCTGAGCAGTTGCACAGATGGTATGATGTTTACGCATTCCGTATTGGCCAACCGGAAAACCGACAGGTTGCCATCTTGTTTAACGACATTACAAGGCGTAAGCAAATTGAGGAAGCGCTGCGCCTGGAAAAAGAGAACTTTCGTCATTCTCTGGATGATTCCCCTCTCGGAGTGTGTATTGCCACGATGGAGGGAAATACAATTTATGCTAATAAGACTCTTCTGAATTTCTACGGATATGATAGTCTCGGGGAACTGCAAAAGACACCTTTAAAAAATCGTTATTCACCGGAAAGCTATGCCCAGGCTCAAAAAAGAAAGCGCCAAAGAGAACGCGAAGTCAAAAAATTCATTGGAAACACTCAACAAGCACCTTATTGATATCCATGAAAACGAGATATCTCAAATAGCTATGAACCTTCATGATGATATTGGTCAAAAGCTTACTACACTTAACCTAGATATCGCATGGCTGAAAAGCAGGATTGGAGTTCAGTCTAAGAACGTACGGGAAAAATTTGAAGAGATGACCGGTACAATAAAAGAAACAATTGAGAGTATCAGGGAGACTTCTTCATTATTGCGACCGGCAATATTGTTCGATCTTGGGCTGATTCCGGCTATCAAATCACAGCTAGGCAGGTTCGAAAAACAAACCGGGATTGTATGTCATTTTTATTATGAACCTGAAGAATTTAATTTTGAGGACCGTATTTCTTTAACACTTTACAGGATTCTTCAGGAATCATTAACAAATATAGCCAGACATTCAGGCGCTTCAACAACTGAAGTAGAACTGCGTGTCCTTAATAACAAAACTGAGATGATAATTAAAGATAATGGTAAGGGAATTGAAAAAGGTAAAGTTAACTCTTTAGGATCGATGGGTATAGCCGGTATGAAAGAAAGACTTAAAGCGGCTCATGGTAAAATAATTATCAGGGGTGAAACCGGGTCAGGAACCCAGATAAAAGTTATAATTCCATTAATAAAAGAAAAAAGCGATGATTAATATGCTTATTACGGACGATCACCCCGTTGTCAGGCGCGGTATAAGGCAGATTCTTGAGGATGATGAAAGAATTGGTATTGTTCAGGAAGCCAGTGACGGAAAGGCGTTGTTCGAAAAGCTGAAAGAACAATTATTTGATGTAATTCTTCTTGACATTTCTCTTCCCGGCAGAAGTGGTCTTGACCTGATAAGTGAGATAAAGAGAACTCAGCAATCTGCTTCAATTCTTGTACTAAGTATTCATTCGGAAGCTTTGTATGCCATTAAAGCATTAAAATCAGGTGCGTCAGGCTATCTTACGAAAACCAGTGCCCCGGAGGAACTTTTATCTGCTATTTGTAAAGTCTCCGGAGGAGAAAGATATATATCACAATCTCTGGCAGATACATTGGCTGATAATCTCATCTCTGATACTGAAAAGCCTCTTCATCAGTTACTTTCTCCAAGGGAGCTTGATGTTTTACGACTATTCGCAAAAGGAAATAAAATTATTCAGATCGCTGCTGCTCTATCGCTCAGTCCAAAAACCGTCAGCACTTACAGGGAAAGGCTGTTGGAAAAACTAAAACTTCACACAACATCTGATCTTATAAGATACGCAATAATTGAGGGGATTGCAGGGCAGAAGTAAAGCCAGCCAGTTCCCATTTTCAGCCAGCATCAACCTTCCTTACTTCAATACACTATTCGTCGTTTTGTAGTCCAAACCCCTACAAGACAATTGGATTTTCACTTATAATCAAATACACTAAAAATTGTTAACTTACAAAAATTGTGATAGATCTGCAATTTTTTAAAAGTTCCTTTAAGGAATTTTTAAATTAAGATTTTAATAGAAGTGTAGAAATACCACTTAAAGAAGGTATCAGATTTTAGAATCTTTACAAAAGTTACTGTCAGAACAGTTGTCATGTCTGCGATTAGAATTAAAACTGAGATTAAGAAAACCGTTCCCTGGAAACTGGTGATAATATTCCTTTGTTTCTCAGCTGCTGTTATTCTGCTTGGTATAACATTATATACATCGGAGAGAAATCTGATTTTTAAAGAACAGGGGAATAGTCTTAAAGCAATTGCCTCTCTGAAGATAAGACAGATTGAACAATGGCATTCGGAGAGAATTGCAGATGCAATAGTAATAAAAAATGACCTTCCCCTGATAAGGAGTATCAGGCAATTTCTAAATAGCGGCAACAATGACTTAAGGATTGAGATATCCCGCTGGATGAAATCAGTTCTAAATGGATATGATTATAGCAATGTTCTACTTATCGATACTTTACATAATGTCAGATTAACTGTTTCGCAATCAGATATTGTTCCCGGCGATGTAATAAAAAAAGACCTGAAAGAAGTTTTAATTAATCATAATATAATAATGACAGATCTTCACAGGTCTGAAGATATCCCCTGGATTCATTTAGATATCCTGGTTCCTCTTATTGACTCTGTGAGAAAGAAGGAGATTCCTGTCGGAATTATTATTCTTAGAGTTAGTCCGGAAAAGATCCTGTTTCCTCTTATTCAGTCATGGCCAATACAAAGTAAGAGTTCAGAGACACTGCTGGTTCGTAAGGAAGGCGATAGCGTATTGTTTCTTAACGAATTGAGACACAGACAAAACACAGCTTTAAATCTCAGATTTTCTATTAAAAATGGAAGTCTTCCTGCTTCAAAAGCTGTAAATGGAGTTTTAGGTCTTGTTCAAGGCATGGATTACAGAAATATACCGGTAGTAGCCTGGCTGGCTGATGTACCGGATTTCTCCTGGAAGATGGTAGCAAAAGTTGATAAGGAGGAAATTTTATTGCCACTAAAAAGGTACACAATTCTTATTTTCATAACAGTAGTTTTACTTATTCTGATAAATGCTTCGTTATTTGGATTCTGGATATGGCAACAGCGGATAAGCTCATACAAAAAGCTGCTTCAGAATGAAAAATCAATCCGCGAACTTGAGGAGCGATTCACAACAGCTTTCCGGATGAGCCCGGTTTCAATAACTCTTTCTTCGATGATTGATGATAAATTCATTGACGTAAATAGTACCTTCCTTAAAGATATAGAATACACCCTCGAGGAGGTTATCGGAAAAACTCCCAGGGAGTTGGATATCTGGGCCGATGAGGATGAGCGACTTTTAGTAAAAGATGAAATCAGGGAAAAAGGGGAGATATTTGCCAGGATAATCAGCTTTAAATCCAGATCCGGAAAGATAATCTACGGTTTGTCCTCGATATCGGTTGTAAAGGTAAATGGACAACCTTGTAATTTATCAACTATTGTAAATATTACCGAACGCATGAAGACCGAAGAGGAATTAAGGGAAAGCGAAGAAAGATTCCGGAGCCTTTATGAAAATGTCAGCATCGGAATTTACCGTACTACTCTTGATGGTCGCATATTGATGGCAAACCCTGCAATGATAAACATGCTGGGATTCGATTCATTTGAACAACTGACTCAGCGCAANCTGGAACTGGAAGGATACNAACCNGGTCATCCGAGATCAGAATTTCTTGAGACAATAGAAAAACNAGGCAAAGTCGTAGGAATGGAATCTGCATGGCAGCAGAGGAACGGGAAAACGCTCTTCGTACGTGAAAACGCTAATGCCATACGGGATGCTCAGGGTAGAGTCCTTTATTATGATGGAACCGTTGAAGATATTACCGATCGCAAAAAGACTGAGGAAGCATTGCGTGACAGTGAAGAACGGTTCTCAAAATCTTTCAGGAGTTCACCGATTTCCTTTATAATTGCAGACATTGAAGACGGTAAAATTATAGAGGTTAATGATGCATTCACAACTATTTCAGGTTTCACTCGCGAAGAAGCTATTGGCATGACCACGATCAATCTGGGAATATGGGTTCATGAGCATGATAGAGACCGTATTGTTGATTCTCTTCGTAAGGGGAATGCAGTTTTGCACCAGGAGACTCAATTACGTGCAAAGGATGGGAAGGTCCAAATTGTATTGCTGTCCGCACAGGTAATAAAGCTTGCAAATAGAAATTGCATTATTTCAAGTATAGAAGACATTACAGAACGCAAACGTGCTGAGGAAGCATTACAAGAAAGCGAGGAACGATTCCGGTCCATGGCAAATTCCATACCTCAGCTCGCATGGGTCGCCCGCGCAGATGGATTCATCTATTGGTATAANCAGCGCTGGTATGAATACACAGGTACCAAGCCGGAACAAATGGAAGGCTGGGGCTGGCAGATTGTGCATGATCCTGTGGTGCTGCCAAAAGTCATGGAGAAGTGGACAGGGTCGATCGCTTCCGGACAGTCTTTTGAGATGAGTTTTCCGTTGCGAGGGGCTGATGGGCAATTCCGTACTTTCCTTACACGAGTGTATCCATGGAAAGATTCAGAAGGGCACATAGTACAGTGGTTTGGCACTAATACAGACGTGGAGACTCTTATGCGAGCAGAAGAAATGATTAATCAGCTTAATGAGGAACTTGAACAAAAAGTCATCAAGAGAACAGAACTCCTCGAAGCTGCAAATAAAGAACTTGAAGCATTCAGTTATTCCGTATCACATGACCTTCGGGCTCCTCTGCGATCAGTTCATGGTTATACAAAAATCCTTATAGAGGAATATGAGGACAAGCTCGATGATGAAGGCAAAAGGATCTGTGGAATTATTTCCTCAAGTGCAACACAGATGGGAGAACTTATAGACGACCTTCTCAATTTTTCGAGAATAGGAAGAAGCAGTCTGAATCCATTGCTGCTTGATATGAAATCCATAGTTATCTCAGTTTTTGCTGATATCAGCAGNGCTAAAGAAAAGTCCAGAACNAAACTGAAAATTGGAAAACTCCATAAAGNATTTGGTGATGCTAACTTGATAAAGCTGGTCTGGAATAATTTGATATCCAATGCTATAAAATATTCATCAAAACAGAATATTTCTGAAATAGCGGTCAGTTCACAGCTGAAATATGACAGAATAACATATTCTGTAAAGGATAACGGAGTTGGGTTTGATATGAATTATAAACACAAATTATTCGGTGTGTTCCAGCGATTGCACGGTGAATCCGAATTCGAAGGAAACGGAGTTGGACTCGCAATTGTTCAAAGAATAATTCTGAAACATGGAGGTACGGTTTGGGCAGAAGGAGAAGAAGGGAAGGGGGCGACGTTTTATTTCTCATTACCAGTTCAAGATAAAAGACAAAAGTAAAAAGACAAAAGTAAAGAAAGTTGCTGGTTACTGGTTGCTGGTTCTGAGCAAGGCAATAAAAAACAAGCAACAAGCAACAAGCAACAAGATTTAATACTGACTAATAACGATATATCATGGAAGATTTTAATGCAATTGAAATTCTAGTTGTGGAAGACAATCCGCGCGATGCTGAACTAACTATCAGGGCTCTGAAAAAAAGTAACATGGCAAATAATATTTTAGTAGCCAGGGATGGGGCTGAAGCTCTTGATTTTTTCTTCTGCAGGGGAAAATTTAGTAAAAGAAGTTTTACTAATCCACCGAAAGTCGTTCTGTTGGATCTTAAACTTCCTAAAGTAAGTGGACTTGAAGTTCTTAAAACTGTCAAGGGAGATAAACGTACCTCTCATATCCCTATTGTTGTAGTAACCTCCTCAAAACAGGAACCTGATATGAAGGAAGCTTACGCACTTGGTGTTAACAGCTACGTTGTTAAACCCGTTGACTTTGACCAGTTTGTCAATGCAATGAGCAGCCTTGGGTTGTACTGGTTATTAGTAAATGAACCATTGAAATAAGTAGAAATAAGTAGAAATAATTTGAAATAAGTGGAAATACTTGGTAACAAATTATAAATGAATCCTATTAATCAGAAATAAGATTGATGTAATATGGCAGGAAAGTTGAAAATATTGTTCGTGGAGGATGTTGAAACCGATGCTGAACTGATTTGGCACGAAATTGAAAAACATAAAATCTCTTTCTCTAAATTACTTGTCGACAACAAGAAAGACTATATTGGGAATCTAAATGACTTCGAGCCTGATCTTATCATCTCTGATTATACTCTTCCACAATTTGATGGAATGACAGCTCTTTTACTTCGAAATGAGTTAGCCCCGTTAATACCGTTTATCCTGGTGACAGGTTCAGTAAACGAAGAAGTGGCTGTAGAATGTATGAAGGCCGGAGCTGATGATTACATACTGAAGAATAATCTTTTCAGGCTGGGTCCGGCAATTGTCAATTCTATAAGCAAAGCAAAATTAGCAAAAGAAAAAAATGCTGCTGTAGAAGAACTGAGAAAAAGCGAGATGAGGCTACAGAAAGCCCAGTCCATTGCTCACGTCGGTAACTGGGAGCTTGATCTCTCAAAAAAAACAATGTGGGGCTCCGATGAAGCATTGAGAATATATGGACTGAATCAGGAAACTCATGAAATTCTATATGATATTGCAAAAATAGCTCCTCTCTCTGAGTACCGGGCTATGCTTGACGACGCGTTGGATCGCTTATTAAAATATAATGAGCCCTATGATATAGAATTTAAAATAAAGCGGGGAAATGACGGGGAGATAAGATGGATCCATTCAAAAGCTGAGCTGATATTTGAGTCTTATGGTGAGCAGGTAAAAGTAGCAGGTGTTCTGCAGGATATTACAGATCGTAAAAGTTCGGAAGAAGCAGTCAAACATGAAAGGAGAACCCTGCGCACGCTTATCGATAACATTCCTAATCAAATTTATGTCAAGGATAAAGAATGCAGAAAAGTGATTGCCAATAAAGCAGATGTGGAGAATATTGGCAAGACAAAAGAATCAGAAGTTCTT